>Ga0310786_10002939_pt1 | contig 25334 bp, 10 predicted proteins | sample AusTroGonzalo_MG_FD_203881 | JGI IMG/M metagenome (GOLD analysis project Ga0310786, IMG submission 203881) | Bovine rumen microbial communities from tropical cattle in Woodstock, Queensland, Australia - Gonzalo_03 (v2) (version 2) | ecosystem: Host-associated > Mammals > Digestive system >...
CCCCGGTTTGGGCTCCTGCGCTTTCGCTCGCCACTACTCGCGCAATCTCGGTTGATTTCTCTTCCTCAGGGTACTGAGATGTTTCACTTCCCCTGGTGTGGCTCCGCGGGACTATCTTCGTTCATCCCGCGGCGGCGGCCCGCAAAGGCCGTCGGGTTCCCCCATTCGGATACCCCCGGATCAAAGCCCGTTGACGGCTCCCCGAGGATTGTCGCAGTCTTCCGCGTCCTTCATCGCCTCCTGATGCCAAGGCATCCGTCGTGCGCCCGTATACGCTTAGCAAGAAACCTTCTCGCTTGATCTCGTATATGAGTCGTAATTCTCTTTAATCTCCAACTCCCGGTTGTCAAAGAACGACGCCCGCCCCGTTTTGGGGCAAGCGAATGTGTAGTATATCATATTTGCCTTGAGGCGCGCAAGGGGGGTGCCGGGGAAGTGTATCAGTATCCAGTATCCAACAACCAGCAATCAGTACTGGTTGCTGGCTGCTGGTTGCTGGTTGCTGATACACTTCCAACGGCTGCTGGTTGCTGATACACTTCCAACGCATCGCCTTGCGTCAGCGGGGCGATGCGTTGGCCGCGCGCTTGGGCGAAACAACCAGCGAGAGCGCCGAGTGGTCGGAGAGGTCCTGGGCCGGCTCGATATGGGGCTCGCCCTCGAGGACAAAGCCGCGGGTCATGATGTAGTCGAGCGCGCTGTCGCCGTGGCTGGCGCTGGGATGGGTGCCGCGGCGCTCCGGCGGCAGCGCGGCAAGATGGTTGGCAAAGCCCGCGTCGGCGAACAGCGCGAAGATGCTCTCTTCGGCGAACTCCTTGCGCCAGGCATCAGCGTTCATGTCGCCGGCGACGATCACGTAGCGGCGTTTCTTGTCCTGGCCGACGAGCTGCTCAACCGCATGGGTGCGCTTCGCCCGGTTGAGCTCGCGTGCCTCCTTGGTGGTGGCGCCGTAGTTGGACTTGAGGTGCACCGCGTAGACGCGCGCGGTGACGGCGGGCTCGAGGACGATGTCGGCGTAGGCGTAGCCGCGCGGAGGGGTCTCGCGCTTCTCGTTGCGCCAGGTGCTCCAGCCATGGTCGACGACAGGCAGGGTGGTGGCGATGACGTCCTGCTGCGCGTCGAAGCGATCGCGGCGGCGGTAGGCGGAGATGGAGGCGAGGCGCAGGCCGGGGATGCCGGTGCGCTCGATGAGGTTAGAGGCGGAGCGCGGGCCGCGGATCTCGTTGAGGACAAGGATCACCGCGTTGGAGCCGGTCGGGTCCGCGGCGCGCAGCGAGGCGGCGAGCAGCTTGCCGGCGGCGACGGTGGTGGCGGCCTCAACGTCCGGATGCGCACGGTGCTCGGCGCGGCCGGACGGGAACCAGTTGCCGTTCCAGGTGGCAATCGTGATTCGTGGCGCACGCGCCGCTTTGCGCGAGCCGCGCGGCGCAGCCACGCCCGGCGCCGCAACGGCGACAGCCAGAAGAAGCAGAACCGATGGAATCAGACGGTAACGTAACATAGGGCGAAGCCCTAGTTAAAAATCCTCTGTGTCTCTGTGTCTCTGTGTGAGAAAATCTGCCGCGGCGATTAGAAGCCGAGGTTGAGGATCGGGAAGACGATCGCGCCGCCGGAGCTGCTGAAGTTGAGGACGCCCAGCTGTACTCCGTGGAGGTCGCCGGTGAAGTTCAGCGCGCCGATCTGGAGCCCGAACGTATGTGAGGCGATGTTGAGCGCGCCCAGCTGCACCCCGGCGCAGGTGCCGGCCAAGTTGACGGCGGAAAGCTCGAGCCCGGTCATGGTGTCGGTCACGTTGTTGATGACGCCGAGGTCCAGCAACAAGATGTTATCCATCTGCCCGTAGCCGAGGTTGATCATGCCGCCGACGACCGTGTGGGACGGGCTCGGCAGCTGCACCGGCGGCGTCAGGATCGAAAGCCCCAGCGGCAGCCAGAGGGGCGAGTCGCCGTCCTGCTTGCCGGAATTGCCGTCCGCAACCGCGGCAAATGCGCACGCAAGCGCCGCGACAACAACCATGAGTTTCTTCATTGCTTTTTCTCCTTTCGGTTTGAGGTGTATTATATCATATTCGAGGGTGGGTGGTTAGTCGCAGAGAGCGCAAAGGAGATTGCGGCCGATTCCGATTGTCGTCGCCTCCCCGCGTATAATTGCTTCATGAGCTTTCACACAGCCATTTCAGTTGCGCGGGGCGACAATCGGCAATCGTCCGCGGTTTGGAAAATTTTGGACAGGATTTACAGGATTAACAGGATTGAAGTGGGGGTGGATTGTTCATTGGGGATTCACTAGCCGTGAGCAAGACCGATTGTCGCCTGCGAAGCAGGAGGCGACGACAATAGGGGCTTGATCGCTGTGTCTGCGACGTCTGCGGGGAATAAAAAGTGATAAAATAGGTCTGACCTAAATTATCATATTTCCAAACGCCGGAAAATAGGTCAGACCTAAATTATCATGTTTGGAGATGGGTTATATAAAAACCAAAGGGCCGGAGACCGGCCCTTGGTTTGGGGTGGCGCGAGCGCCACCGGATTTGAGGTTGGCTTACTCGGAGACCTTCATGAAGCCCGAGGTGCCGTCGCCGAAGTCGATCGTGACCTCAATCGTGTTGCCGCCGAGCAGCTGCGTGGCACTGATGTCCTCCGTAGCCGGCGCACCCCACGAACCGCTGGTCAGCGAGGCACGGGTCTTGACGAGAGCCTTGACCTTGTCGGCCACAACCTCGTGGACCGCGGGCGAGACCTCGGTGCCATCGGTCACCTGGACCGTGAACTTCCACACGCCAGCGGTGGAACCGGCCGTGAGCGAGGAGATCTCGACCTCGGGCTCATCCACGAAGAGCGGGTTGGCGCCGAGGATGTAGGACTTCCACAGCCAGTCCACCTGATCGGACGTGAGGTCGGTCGGAACCTCGGTGCTGCTCGTCACGCCCTTGATGTATTCCACGAGGTTCGTGTACATCGCATAGGTGGTGACATTCGCTGCAACCTCCGAGCCCGGGAAGAGATCGGCGATCTTCGCGGCCGCGGCCTCGTCGGTCTCGGCGGTAGGCGCCCAAGGATCAGACGGGGTCTTCGACTCGAGCGAGTAGATCACGCCATTCAGAATGGCCGTCTCACGGAGGTTATAATCCTCGGCGAGCGCCGAAGCAACCGAAACCGTGCCGGTATAAGTGGCGAGCGAGGTGTCAATCGTGAGCGACGCAGCCGCGGCGGCAAGCGTGAAGCTCGTCACCTCTCCGGCCTTCTGTTCACGCATGGCCTTATACGCCACCGCACCCTCAACGGTCGTAACCGGGTTCACGAACGTGGCGATATTGCCATCGACCGTGGCCCAGTCAAGACCAGGAATGGTCTTTGCTGCATAAGCATCGCAAGACTTAATGGATGCCAAACCAGTGTTTACACCAGTGACCGTAGGTATGATGTGGTCATCACCGATGACGTTCGCCGGCCTGACAACTGCGGTAATGGTACCAGAGTTGGCGAATCCGTTAATATTGATCGTGCAATAATAACCAGACCATCCCATTAGGCCACCAGTTCCCTTATCAGTGGTTGCATCCGTGTGGACATTGGAGATGTTGCCAAGGTTGGCGCAGTTGTTGAAGTTAATGGTCGACGCCGGACCGTTGACGAACGCCAGGATGCCGCCAACCTTCGTGTAGTTAGCGTAGATGTCCATAGCATTGGTGCAGCAGTTGAAGGTCACGGTATCAGCGGAAGTGCCACCAGCAATGGAGGCGCAGATACCAGCCGCATTGTGGGTAACCGGCGTGCCCGAGAGGCCGAGCGAGCCAGTCGCCTTGAGCGTCTCGAACGTGCAGGTGCCGTACGCCTGACCGACGAACGCCGCGCCACCGGTCGAGTCAGAGACCGATGCGGCCGCCGTCACATTGACCGTGAGGTTGGAGATCGTGGCGTTGCTGACGTAACGGAAGAGGCCGTTGTACTTCTTGGCGTCGGCGAAAGCGAGGTTGATCGTCTTGCCACCACCATTGAGCGTGCCAGCGAACTTATTGTCTTCAGTGCCGACGCCGACCCAGGCGGTGGCGGTGATGTTGCTGACAACCTCGAACGACGAGGAGGCAACCGTGCCATCTTCGACGTAGGTCTTGAAGGCCTCGAGATCAGCCAGGTTGCGGATCACGAACGGCTTCGCCGGGGTGCCGTTACGGCCGTAGTACGGCGAGGACGGATCGATGTCGGACTGCGGGAAGTAACCCGTCGGGCCACCTTCGCCGATGACGGCGTAGTAGTCGTCGCCGTCCTGAATCCAATCGATCACTTCCTTGCCAGTGGCGAGGCAGTCCTCGAGGTAGAACGCCGGGGCCGCGGGATCATAGTCCACATCCTTATACGAGCCACCACCGATGGTAATCGTGCTCACATCTCCTTCGAATATATCAATGTCCTCGTATATGCCAGCATTAAGCGTGGTCGTGCTTCCGGAGTAAGAACCAAGGCAGAGGCCTGAATTATCGTTGTTCAACACCTTGCCGTCCTGATTCGACGAGGTGTCGACGATGGTCAGCGTGCCACCGTTGTTGATAATGGTAGGAGTATACTCATCACCAGTACCCTTGATGGTGTGGCCCTTGAGGTCAAGCACCAGAGTATCGCTAGAGCCAAGATAAAGGCAACCATCGCCCTCGGTGATTTCAACGTCGTTGTTCAGCACGAGCGGGTAGCCGTCGAGCGCAGCCTCCAAGGCATCGGTGAGGTTGTCGTACTCGGTTCCGTTGACGATGTAGTTCGCCTGGAAGCCGACGAGCGTAAGGATAGTGCCGTTGGCGAAGTAGAAGGTGCCATAGTCGCCGCCCCCGCCAACCTGAACCTGGTTGTCGACGGCCACATTGTTGTGCCAGGTACCGGTCTTGTGCGTGTAGCCGGCGGTGGTGTCATAAAGCACGTTGGAAATCGTGACCGAGGCGGTGGACGCCTCAACCGTGAAGCTGGCGTTGGTCGTGTAGGTGTCGCCCAGGTAGTCGAACGAGGTGACGCCGTCGCCAAGCACAACCTGGAAAGCAAGGTCGTCGCCGGCAAAGGCGGGATAGGTGGTCCCGTAGCTGTCGAAGATCACGTCGCCAATCTTGCCCATGCCGGCGTAGCCGACGGCGGTGAGCTTGGAGTAGCTGTCAATCGTGGAGGGGTCGGTGCCATAGTCCATAAGGCACGGGAGGAGCTTGTTGTGGCCACCACCCTGGGAGTAGTACTGAGCCGGACCGGGAACCAGCGAGAGGAAAATGCTGCCGTCGGCAAAAGCGTCGCCAAAGTACTCAACCACGGTCTCGTCGATATAGACGACGAAGCCCATGACAGTGACGCCGCTGTAGGCGGTGATGTTCTGATAAGACTTGATGGTCAGGCGATGCTGGCCGTCGCAGAGGGCCGAAACGGCCGCAGAGGAAAGATTGGCCACGTAGTTGCTGGCGGAGACGTTGCCGTTCTGGGCAATGTAGCCGGCGGTGATGATGAGGTTGGTAATGTTGGCGTCGCCGTCGACCTCAGTCTCGCGCACCCAGACGATGAGCTTGTCGTCATTGGCGAGCTTCGAGGGCGCGGGGTGGTTCTCGTTCACGAGGTAGGGCGTGAACTGAACGTGGGTGTCGATGAACAAACCAGTGCCGATCGGCGTGGCCGTGAACTGCGAAGGCGAAGTCGCGCCATAGCTGTCGCTGATCGTGCGGTAGAGCGGATTGGTGATGTTCGACTCGAAGTCGAGGTAATTCGCCAACCCATCGGTGACGATCGTACCTTCGAAGTCGGACGTATCGCCGTTGTACCAAAACGTGGTGCCGGTATCATTGCCGCTATCGTCGAGACCCAAAACGAATGGGCCGTCGGTAAGGCCAGTGAAGTCGGTTCCACTAATGTGCGTGTCGGCCCATGCACCGAATGCGCATGAGATTGCGACAAGCATTGCCAGCATTTTTTTGATCATTTGTAACCTCCTGTTTTGTTCAGATGCCGGAATTATACCATATTACCCATTCGGGTGACAAGGGGGTAAATGAAAAAAATTTGCGGCTCGGCGGGGATGCTGATGCTCGGTCTCGTCGCGGGTGGCTTTGTCGCCTTTCGCGCTTAGGACAACCAGACTGGTTTACACTGGCAGCCTGAATCCTATCGCTGGTTGCGCATTGGATCACTCTTACGGCGAGTCGCACCCGCCTCCTCACTCGCATCACATCCCCTCCTCGCCGCTTGAGGGAACTCCGATGAAAGCAGGCAGGGCTCGGGGTGAATGGTTAGGTGGTGGGGTGGCGGACGCCGCGCGAACGGGACAGAAGGGACGGAAGGCGCGGCTCGGCGGGGATGCTGATGCTCGGTCTCGTCGCGGGTGACTTTGTCGCCTTCCGCGCTTAGGACAACCGGACTGGTTTACCCTGGCCGCCTGAATCCTATCGCTGGTTGCGCATAGAATCACTCTTACGGCGAGTCGCACCCGCCTCCTCACTCGCATCACATCCCCGCCTCGCCGCTTGAGGGAACTCCGATGAAAGCAGGCAGGGCTCGGGGTGAATGATTAGGTGGTGGGGTGGTGGGGTGGCGGACGCCGCGCGAACGGGACAGAAGGGACGGAAGGCGCGGCTCGGCGGGGATGCTGATGCTCGGTCTCGTCGCGGGTGAGGTGAAGGGACGGGAGGGGCGGGGGGTTAGGGGCGGAGGGCGGACAGGGGGCAGACTATGACGCCATCCTCCTTGCGCGCATACGCGTAGTCTCCAACTGCAGTGACCACCATCGTGAACGCCGGACCGCGAAGGTTCTTGGCTGCGATAAGACCCGATAGCTCGGTCAGCGTCTGCACACCTTCCTCGATGAGCCTTTGTCCGCCGGTCTTCACCTCAAACAGCGCGTACTCCCCATTGGGCAGATGCACAACCGCATCGCATTCGAGACCTGCCTTGTCGCGGTAGTGACGAACCTCTCCGCCAAGTGACTCCGCGTAGACCCGCAGATCGCGCACGGCCAAGGTCTCGAAAAGGAAACCAAACGTCTTGAGGTCGTTAATCAGCTCTCCAGGGCCCGCGCCAAGCGCGGCAGCGGCAATTGACGGATCGACGAAGTATCTGGTGTCAGTCGTGCGGATGGCGTCCTTGGTGCGCAGGTTGGGACACCAGGCATGGGAATCCTCAACTATAAAAAGCTTACGCAGGGCGTTCAGATACGAATACACTGTATCGTCGTCCGCTTCTGCCATCTCGTTGGCAGCGAGATCGGCTTTGATCACCTTGGCCGTCGCCGACGTTCCCTGGATTCGCGCATAGGAGCGCATCAGCTTCAGGGCCCGATCCGAATTACGGGCAGTTCCGTCCACGCGAGAGATGTCCCGCTCGACAATCGCCTGGAGGACGTTCTTCGCGGTCTCGAACCTGGCGCGACCACTCATCAACAGCGACTGTGGCCATCCTCCGCGGCAAATAATCTCGGCCATCTGATCCAGATCGAGCGATTGCGCATCCGCAGCAACAAGCTGCCGACCGCTAAACAGCTCCGAGAGGCGAACCGTTCCCGAAGACTCGCCGGATTCCCACAATGACATCGGTCTCATTTTCAGCCAGGAGAAACGACCGGTGCCGGAATGCTTCAGTTCGTCCACATCCACGGGTACTGCACTTCCCGTAATCATATATCCACCGATGATTGATTCGCGGTCGGCCTTGAAACGCATCGCGTCCCACAGCTGCGGCGCAATCTGCCATTCGTCTATAAGCCTGGGGTAAGCGCCGGAAAGTATCTTGGCCGGAGAAATTGCGGCAAGCTTAATATTTTGCTCGCGTTTCGTTGGCTCGTCCATATATATACTGCTTTTGGCAATCTGAAGGCAGGTTGTGGTCTTGCCGCACCATTTAGGTCCTTCAACCAATACTGCCGCGGAGGACGACAATTTAAGGCTGAGGATATCGTCTACTAAACGCTGTTTATAATCGCTCATAGCGGCGCGTAGTATATCATTTTTTTTATTTATGTGCAACCGTTCGGGTAGTTGGCGCGTTTTCGTTCGGGTAGTTGGCGCGTTTTCGTTCGGGTAGTTGGCGGGGCGGAAGGGACGAAAGGGACAGAAGGGACGGAAAGGACAGAGACGCGCGGGCGCGCGCGCGAGGGAGTTAGGGGGGGGGTAGTGTTCAGCGGCCAGCAGCCAGTGGTCAGCAGCCAGTAATAAGGTTAGGCGGGGGGACGGGGGAGAGTAGTGTTCAGCGGCCAGCAGCCAGTGGTCAGCAGCCAGTAATAAGGTTAGGGAGTGGGTTGGGTTGCGGGATAGGTGTCGTCGGCCTTGAGGGTCTGGACGCTGAGGAGATTGTAGATCTCGGTGTCGATCGACCAGAGGAAGAAGCACGAGGTGCTCGGGTAGTTCTGCCAGCCGTAGCTTCGGCCAATCGAATCCGACGAGTACGGGTCGAGAATCTCGATGCGCGCGGTGTAGGGGGCAATCGCACGATCGTCGCTGCTCGGGTCGGAAGGAACGTTGGCGCTCCAGCCGCCGCTGGCACCGGTGAAGGATCCGGGGCCAAAGACAAAGTTCCGGAACGGCAGGAACTTGGTCTCCCAGCCAAGATCGAGCTTGGCGCGGACCTTGAAGGTCTCGCTCGTCCAGGCGCCAGACCCGCTGCTGTCGCTCTGCGCGTTGTCGAGGCCCTGCAGGCGCTGCGGCGCGTGGACATCGAGGGTGACGGAGTTGGAAATGTACATCGTCATGTCAACCACGTGGTTGGTGAAGCAGATCGTTTCGCCGCCGCGGGTGCGGTAGATCTTGTGCTCGACGGGGCTCTTGGTGATGCCGGCGCGGAGCCACCAGTTGCTGCCGCCGTCGGGGCTGTTGCGCTCTTCTTCAGTCACCGGCACCGGCGGGATGTCGAGCCAGTACATCTCGGTGAGCGAAAGCGGAATGTTGGTCGAGGTGTTGTTGAGGCCCTGGAAGCGCGCAAGGCGGATGTCCTCGGAATCGTACTCGGGCCAGTTCGAGGTGAGCCAGTTGAGGACGGAGTCGGTGTAGGGGTTGTCTTCGTCAAGCTCGTAGTTCCCGGCGAGATCGGGGTTGGCCGTCTCGGTGGCGACGACGCGGTAGGTGGTGCTGGTGGGCGTAATATAATGGACGTAAGTGCCGCGCTCGCCGGAGGCGGTGGTCTGGCCATTCTCCTCCACGTTGACCGCGTACCACTTCGCCACCTGGTAGGTGATGTTGGTTTGCTGGTCCTTGGTCACCACCGCCACCATGTAGGGCGCAGAGTTGGTGCCGAGGAACTGCACGATATGGGCGCCTTGGTTCACGAAGTAAACCCAGCAGTTGGTGCCGTTCGGGGAGACGAACCAGTTGTACGGGATGATCTGCCCCTCGTTGAGCCAGCCCGGAGTGAACTGAAGCCCGGAAACCCAAGTCTCCGCATCGCCGGGCGCGGGATTGCCGGAGGAGTCGCCGCCGATTACGCCGGTAGAGCCGTAGGCGGTCGGGTCGGTGATGGCGCGGTCCAAGTCGCTCCCCACGATCATGCGCTTGGGCGACAGCGGATCCTCGTCCTGCTCGATCTGATAGGCGAGGTTGGTGGCGGAATAGAGATAGCCATAGCTCCTGTGGGCGACGGTGTTGGTGCCCTCGAAGACGATCTGGTGCTCGATGATGCCGTTCGGGCGGATGAGCTCGAGCTGGTACGGGTATTCGTTGACGAGCGTGCCGTCCCTGGCGTTCGCCGGGCGACCGTCATTGTTCCAGGTGCCGTCCGCGGCGGGGACGCCACCGATGCGGCGGTTGATGCCGCCGGCGAGGTCGGTCGCCGGGCTCTCGAGGAGATAGAACTCGAAGTTGTTGGTGGCGGTCGGCGACAGCTTGGAGCCGGGCAAGCCGTTGAAACCAAGCTTGGCCATCACCCACTGGGTGTAGTTGAGGTCGGTGAGGCGGAGCTTCCAGCCGCTCATGTCGATGCCGCTCGGGATGCAGAGCTCGATGAACTGGTTGTCAACCGGCTTCGTGCCGCCGTTCGCCGCGGCGGTGCCGTCGTTGAAGTTGAACTCGTTGATCCAGGCGCGGCCGGGACTGACGGCGTCGAGGATGGTGTAGGGCGAGAAGAAGTCGGGATCGCGGTTGCCGCCCGCATCGACGTTCTTGTCGATCGGATAGTACCACGTCGGCTGTTCCCAGTCGGAATACGCCTCAAGCGTCTGGTGGTACGCCCGGCCGCCGCGGTCGTAGTAGTTGATGGTGAGCTGGTACTGCACCACGCCGCCCTCCTGCGCCGGCGGGACGAGCGTCTCCTCGGAAGTGCCGACGGAGCGGAAGACGAGGTTGGTCGGGTCGCCGACCGGGATGAGCTCGATGCCGCTGACGGCCTCGGGCTCGTTGCGCCACTGCGGATAGCCCCACTTGTCGCCAGTATAATAGGAGAGGCTGACGGTAAAGCCACGGTCGGTGTCGATGTCGTCCGCCAGCTGCCGCAGCAGCACCTTGGTCTGCACGCCCCAGCTCTCGCCGACGATCGGCTGCTCGGAGGGCGAGAGGATGTCGGCCACCTCGATCGGGTCGAAGAGGTAGTTGCGGAACGGGCGCGCGTAGAGGAAGCCAACCGAGGGCTGCACCTTCTCACGGATGGTGATCTCGTCGATGACGATGCGCTCGTATTCCGAGTCGGTCGTCTTGGCCGAGGGATCGGCAATGGCGAACTTGATGGCGAGGTAGTTTTCGTCGCCGGTCTGCCAGGAAAAGGTCTTCATCACCTGGCTGTCGATCGTGTACTCCTGAAGCAGCACCCAGGGGCCGTCAATGGAACTGGTGGAGCCATAGAGCCAGACCTTGCCGCCCTTGGACTGGGAGGCGGTGGCGGTGGAGGCGCCGCTGTTGGAGTAGAGGCGCGCGCGGAAGTCGACGGAGCCAACGCCGTTCTTGCGTCCGTCCTCAACCTTGAAGGTGGGCGAGAAGATGGTGGGATATTCGGTCTTGGCGCGCTCGGGGTCGTCTTCGTCGATGTTGTTGACCGAGTTGTTGAGCGCGCCCACAAGGCCGCTCCCGTCCTCGCCGGCGAGGGTGGTGTCGGGCAGGTACATCCGGTACTCGGTGTCGCTCGCATCGCCGACGGTGCGCATGTTCCAGCCGCGCCAGGAACGATCGGAAAGCCCTGGCTCGTCGGTGACGGTCATGCCGCGGATGGTAAGCTTGCCGTAGTCGACGTTGGTGGTAAGATAGGCCCGGCTGTGCGCCTCGATGATCACGTTGGTGGGCACCAGGATGCGGAAGATGCCGCGGAGCGGACGCGGCAGGTCGCGGCGGTCGTGGATGCCGACGTAGTGGGTAACCGAGCCGACGCCACCGACGACCAGCTTGCCGTTATAGCCGGACTTTTCTTTGGCGGCGTACTTGCCGACGGTAATCCAGTCGCCGGGGCTTTCCTTAAGGGAGTAGTTGAGGGTGCTGATGTTGTTGGCGACGTCGTTGGTGGCAATCTGCACCCAGATTTCAGCGTCGGCGTCGGCGCCGGCATAAGTGAAGGAGATCTTGCCCAGACCGCGGATCATCGGCGCGCGCATGCTCATCGGCTCGGTCAGCTTGCCGCGGCTCGGCTGGAGGAGGAGCTCCTGCTGCTTGAGGGTTTCGTTGGTGCTGACGATGCCCTGGGTGTAGACGAAGTCGTCGTCGGCCCAGCGGATTTCCTCGTAGTCAGGGGCTTCCCAGCGATCCTGGGTGATGGAGGCGACCACAAGCTCGACGTTGTTGTCGCCGGAGATGACGCGGGTATTCCATTCGCCGGTGATGTGCAGAGGGAACGAAACGGGGGTAAGCCCATAGCCGCTGACGGCCTTGCTGCCCCGCACCTCCCACACGCCACCGGTTGCGGCCTGAAGCTTGAGGACGACATCCTGCGAAAGATCGGTGGGCATACACAGACCGCGGTACGCCTGGGCATAGGCAGCCGTGGGATAGAGGTTCGGATGGTACCGCTGCAGCTGGCCCTGGAGCGCCCACCTGAGATCAACGCCTTCAACGAGATCGGGCCATTCGGCAACGGGGTCAGACTCGGAGATGCGCAGATAGCGGTTGATCTTATTGCTGTCGTTGCCGTTGTTGAAATACCTGGACTTGCCCGCGGCGGGCGGGTTGTGGTCGGCGACATAAGACCCTTCCGCGGCATAGGTGATGTTTCCAGGCGGCGTGGGCGAGTCGTAGTGGTGCATGCCGATGAAGCGCGCCGCGCAGTCCTTGGCGGCCACGCCGTAGGCGCCGTAGGTCAACTTGCTTCCGGAATCGTCGCGGTAGGCAATGCCACGGTAGCCGTTCCCCAGACCGGGGCTTTGCGTCACGCCATTCTGGGCGGCGTTCCAGGCGGGGTTGATGTTGCCGGCGTTGCCGTACACCGGCATTTCCGAGCCGAAGTTACCATAGGTGCTGTTGTTAGATGTCTCGGAAACGCCGCCGATGACGAGGGTGCCGGTCGTGGTGTTCTGGACGGAAATGAACATACCCCAATACCTGGGATTGTCCTTGTTGGGTGTAGTGGGGCTGAGCGAGCCGTTGCCAGCCGGGGTGCCCCAGAGGCGGGTTCCATTGGCGTAGTTGGTGCTCTCAAACCCCTGCGAGCGAAGCAAGGTCGCAACCATCTTGCCGCCGACAATGCCCCAGCGATAAAGTTCAAGGACATAGCGCGGAGCACCATTGTTTGAGCTGTTGGAGAGACGACTGATGCGGAATTCGTAGCAGCCAACTCCGGGCCAGTAGTAGGCAACGACTGAAACTGCCGCGCCAGGGGCCATCTGGTTACTTGAGCCGGTATACGGGTTGCCGATATTGTTGGCCATGATGACCGGCGCGAAGAAGACGTAGTTGGTGTTGGAGTAGTACTTCACCCGCGTGCCGCTGATGTCGACCTTGAACATGCTCGTCTCGCTGTAGCTCATCGTGTCGAAGGAGATCGACTGGCCGATGCGCGCGGAGACGTTGACTTCCGCCAACCCCAGCGGGCGGTCAGTGTGGGTAAAGTCGATGTAGCCTTCGCCGCAGCCCTGAAGCTTGGCAACTATGCCGGAATAGATATCTGGAGCGGTGGGCGCATAATACCGATTGAACTCTTTCGAGACGAAGGTGAGGTTGTGGCCGTTCCAGGCGTTGGGGGTGACATGGTCCTGGTAGAACGTCTCCTTGGGGAAGCCGGGGTCGTTGTAGTTGGCCAGGTAGAAGGTGTCGTTCCAGTTGCCGGAGCTGGGGACGAACTCGTCCCATTCGTTCATGTTGGTGACGGCAGAGTAGGTCTTCATCGCGATGTCGTCGACGCCGTTGGTGCCAGAGGCGACGCAGAACTTCTGGTCGGTGCGGTGGGCGTCGGACCAGTTGTTGAAGTTCTGGTACTCGGCGCGGGAAGCGCCCCAGGTGAGGAAGCGGTCGGAGAACTTGAACTCGATGTAGCCGGTGGTGTTGTCGATGTCGATGGTGACCTTCTTCACCGCCGCCGGATCGTCGTACTCCTCAAGCCGGCCGCTCCCCGGCAGCGCGGAAGTCTCGGCGGCGTGGGGGCCGAAGTAGTCGGTGTTCTCGACGAATTCGGTGGCGCCGCGGGACTGGCGGTTGAGCCCAACGAAGGAGAAGGAGAGCTGCCCGGCGGTGTCGACGGGAATCTTGACGAGGGCGCGCCACATGTTGTCCTCGATCGGATCCATCTCGTAGACGCCGTTGATGACGCCGGAGACGACGACCTGCGCGCCCTCGTAGTCGCTCTTGCCCTCGCGAAGGCGCACGAACCAGTCAACGCCGGTCGAGGGCAGGAGCGTGTTGCCGCCATCCCTTTCCGCCGCGGTCATGTGGTTGGTGACGGCGGTGTGGCGCTCGTCGTAGGGAACGCCGTAGTCGAGGCCGGAGTAGTCGGCGTACTCGTAGTAAGGCGTGTTCATCGTAAGCTCGTACCAGAACTCGACGTCGCCGGCGGCGGCGGGGAGGTCGAGCGGATCGACCGAATGGTATCCGCCCTTGGGGTTGAGCGGCACCGAGCGCCAGAAGGAGTCGTGGTAGTACTGGGAGTAGGCGGGGTCGAGCTTGCCGTGGTCCTCGCCCACCGTCGGCACGGCGCGCTGGCGCAGGTAGCGCCAACGGTAGTGCAGATTCGCCGCGACGACGAAGTTGTTGGAGTCCGCGCCGGCCACGCCGGGATTGACGTAATAATACGGCTGGGCGCGGGCGAAGACGCCGGTATCGGTCTGGGCGGGGAAGGGCGTCTCCATCGCAAGCTCCTGGCCGAGCACCTGCTTGCCGCGGCGGTCGGGATCATATTTACCGAGCGGTTTCAGGTCCGCCGACATCGCGGGATAGGAGACGAGGATGTTGTCGAGCAAGATAAGCGCGGCACCGTCTTCTTTCGTTATTGCATCATCCTTGGTAATGCGGCGAATGCGGAAGCGAGCGGGGGTGCGAAGGTCGAGCGGCACCGCGATACGGTAGAAGTTGGTGGTGGTGCCGCCATGCTCGATGGCGAGATTGATGCCAGTGGCGGGGACATCCTCGCGGACGAACTCGTTGGTGTTGTCGCGCTTATAGGCGATAAACGGAACGGGCTGCCAGACGGCCTTGGCGTAATATTCAATGTTGGTGGTGACATCGCCGGTCTGGTCGTCGACGGTAAGCGTCATCTCCATGATGTTGTCGTCGGTCGGCGGCAGAAGCGCCGAGGCGTCGCCGAGGACGTTGGTGCAGACCTCGACGCAGATGCTGTAGTTGTTACCGATGTTGTGGTTCCAGCCGTTGACGGCATCGAAGTAGATGGTGCCGATGCCGTCGTCATAGCAGGGCGAATAGACCGCCGCCGCGGTTTGATAATCCGCGTCCGGGGTGCCAATCCAGTTGCGCATTACAATCTGGCCGGCAGTAAGTGCGGTTGCGCGTGTGATCTCGCGGTCGATGCTGTAGGACGACGAGGAGAAACTGAGGTAGTTCTGGTCGTTCTCATACTTCGGCTTTTTATCGCTGTCCACACCCACCGTATTGCCGTGGCGGCAATTGATAAGATGCCAGAGCTTGGTGCCGTACTGCTTAGTCCAGAGGATGGATTCGGTAGCAGGCTTGAGATTGGGGCAGGCGACATTGCCCGCAGGAGACGAACTAACCAATTCCCAAAAAGTATTTTCGTTAACCGAAGCCGGAGCAGCGTAGACATAACCTTGGCGGTTTACAATGTCTTGGGTGCCGATGCGGTGGCGGTTCATAAGCAGGATGCGGCCGGAATCGCCATAAGTGCCGGCGATGTCGGTGTAGGGCGACCGACCGTTGAGGGTGAGGTTGAAGTAGCCCTTCTCGGCCTCGAGAAGCTCGTAGCCGGTGTAGCTTTCGTCAAGTGCGAAGACGACACGGTAGGAGCCACCTGCCGTCGGATAGACGGAGTTGGTAGTGGAGTCGTAGATGTTGACGTAGTTGGTGGAAGCCCAGCCTTCGGCGAGGCGGCCGTTGTAGCAGACGGTGGGATATTCGCCGGCCTCCATCGCGAGTGGCGCGAAGGCGGGGTAGTCGGTCCAGTAGTTGACCTTGAGGCCATCCTTCACCACCAGCGAGTTGGTGCAGAAGGCGGTGTCGTTGACAGTATCGAACTCGGCCTGCAGCCAGCCGGGGGAACGAACCTTATCGGTCAGGCGGTATTCGTCGACCATGCCCGCGAAGGAATAGTAGGTGTCGGCGGTGCCGGGGATGTTGCCGAAGGCGAGGTTCTCGCCGGAATCCGCGGGCGGGGCGACGGTGAGCGAGCGGGTGACGAAACTGGCGTTGCCCATCTGGGCGCCGCAGACCTTGGCCGAAGTGTCGTTGTACGCCGCGCCGAAGTAGCTCCAGCCGCTCAGGACCTGGGCGGGCCAGATCTGGCTGGCCTCGCCGCCGGAAACACCGCCGCCGAAGAGCCGCATTCCCCGGAGATTAAGGTTTGGATCGCCGGAACGGAGGAGGTAGGCGCCAAGATCAGTGCCGGCGGCGTCTTCGGCGTTGCGGCGCGAAAAAGGCCAGACATGGCCGGCTGTAAGCGTCGCGGCGCCGGATGGTGCCGTCGACATCTTGAGCCAGCCGGAGATCGTGAGCTTGCCGTCGAAGTAGAACGAAGGCGTGTTCGAGACCACGAGGCGGCAGCCGCCGGCAGCGACGTTGTTCATGCTGATGGTGCGGCCCTGGCCGATGTTGGCAGTGCCGTGGATCATCGTCGAGGTGGTCTCGCTCGAGTTGTGGGTATAGGGATAGGCGAAGTTGCCGTTGCCGGTGGCGTCGGACGAAGGTTCGCCGTCCAGGTCGGCGAAGTGCCAGACGCCGACATAGTCGGCCCACACGTCCTCCGGAGTGTAGCCCGGCGGCAACTCGCCTTCGCGCAGCGTCCAGTACATGCGGATGGGGGCGTCGTTGGTGAGGACGCCGACGCGCACCCAGACGAGCGACTCGCCGTTGACGTTCCAGGTGTCGACTTCGTAAGGCATCTGGGTGTCGGTGGTCGGGTCCATGAACACCATGTCCTCGCCGGTGCTGCCGGCACGGCTGTAGAAGAAGCCGCGCAGACGGCTTTCGCTGATGCGCACGAGGAGCGGGAAGTTGGTGAGCGGCTCTTCGCCGCGGTAGCCCTGGACGCGCAGGTCGACGTAGTCGCGGAAGATACGGTCGGGGTCGCTCCAGATGGAGAACTTGATTGCGCGCTCGGCGGCGGCCCAGTTGGTGGTCTCGGCGACGGTGGCGCGGACATAGTAGATGCCGACGTTGGTGGGCTGGTTTTCCACCCATGGACCGTCTAGCGAAGAAGAGTAGTCGATATGCGGCTCGCCCCAGGTGGCACGGGCGTCGACGGGATGCACGACCGGGTTCTCCTCGACCTTCCAGCTCGGAAGACGGAGGACGGTGATGGCGTTGGGCGCCTGAGTGATGGACCAGTTAAAGGTCTGCGCATCGGTACCGCCGGTAGACCAGCAGTTGTTGGCGGGGTCGTTGAGAACGAAAGTGGCTTGGTAGTCCCGCGCGTCGGTGCCCCACGACAAGCCGCTGTACTGATGATAGCGAGTCTGGCCGTCGGAATCTATGATGCCATGCTGCAGGAGGCCATTGTAGACGCGATCGACGGCAGAGGGAGGATTGACGGGCGCCTGGTCGATGCGCCACTCAACAACAAGCGAAGCGGTGGTGCGGGGATCGGTGTCCCAAATATAGTTGGCGCTATCGAGCACGAAGGTGGCCTGGTAGCTGCCGGCGTTGGTTGCGTTGGTTACGCTGCCGCTTTCAAGGTGGCTGTATTTGATCCAGTCGGCGGGAGCGACGACGACGAAGTGATCGTTGGTGTCGTAGACAAAGTTGGTGGTGCTGCTGAAGTAGGCGGGCTCGATCGGCAACTGGGCGATGGACCACGGAATCTCGATCTTATCTACCCCATACGCCTCGCCTTCCCACTGGTAGTTCGCCGAATCATCAAGCGTGGCGACCGCAACATAGTTGCTGGCGTTGGTGGCGTTGGTGTTGACGAGGGTGTACTGATTCTCGCTGCCGTGGGTGACAATGCCGACCTGGTTGGAGAAGTTGTAGACGAGAGTGTCATTCGCGGTGGGCTTGGGGACGGGCTGGCCGCCAATGCGCCAGGGGATGTCGACTGAATCGCCGGACGCCGTCGGGTCGCCGTCCGCCCACTCGCAGTTGCCATGATGAACGGTGGGGATGGTGGCGGTGGCGACGTAGTCGCCGGTGAGAGTGGCGTTGGTGGTGCCGCCGAGGACATAGAAGTTGACGTCGGAAGAATCATCGATGCCGTTTTGCGGATTGCCAGTGTAGGTGAGGCCGGACTTGGCGGTCGGGCGCACCAGGATGCGCTTGGAGATGGTGAAGGTAAACTGCTTGGGATCGGTGGAACTGTCGGGCCAAGTGCAGTTGACGATGCCGGAGGGATTGTTGAGCGTCGCGGTAACGGTGTAGGTTCCAACGGTCATCTGCTTTTCGTTGCTCAGGGTGTAGTAACCCGAGGACGCGGGCACCGAGCCTATCTGCTCCTCGCCGTTGTAGACGAGGTTGGTTCCGGTCGGCACCTCGGCCGCTGGAACAACAGATTGGAGAATCTGCCAGTTGAAAGACCGCGCTTCCGTCCCGCCATTGTCCTTCCACCTAAGCCCGGGCTTGGGCACCACCGAAAAAGTATAATCGCCTTTGTTGGTCGCAACCATGGTGCCGGAGTACAAATCCCAGTTGCTGCCTTGCGAATCTTCGTCGATGGCGGATAGCGCCGCGCCGGTAAAGGACTGCGCGGCCTTGATGGACGGCGCAATCGCGGGCATCAAAAGGCGGATGACGACAATGCCGCTGCCGCCGGCCGCACCGGTCGAGTAGCGGCCGCCACCGCCGCCGCCGCCACCGGTCCCATCCTCGCCAGCCGCGGGAGTGGATCCATCATTCGTTCCAATACCACCATAGCCACCACCACCTTGGCCACCGGCATGCGCCGGAGTGCCCTGGGACCGGCCGCCGCCGCCGCCGCCGGCGTAGTACAGCAAGGTACCGGTAATGTCGCTCTGGAGACCAATGCCACCGCTGCCATTAGACGTATCGCCGCCAGACGCACCGGCGCCACCGCCACCGGCGGCCTGGCGCACGTTGTTGCCGGCGCCGCCATTACGGCCCTGCCCAGATGTCCCTGAACCACCGGAATACTTAGCGGCGTTGCTCAAGCAAGAACCGCCACCACCTGAGCCGCCGTTGCGGCCGGCGCTCTGCGCGCCGCCGCCGCCGCCGCCGCGCGCGCATACGACTTCCGCGGCAGTTGTGGTGTTGGTGATCGCTGAGCCGCCGCCGTCACCGCCGGGCGTGGCAATGGTCTGGGTGTCGGCTGGCAAACCGCCGGCGCCGACGTAGATTGAATAAGTCTGCCCTGCCAGATTTACGTCGCCGGTGAGGAATCCACCGGCACCGCCACCGCCGCCTTGGCCTTTATTTGCGTCACCGACCAGTACGGTACCGCCTGCGCCGCCGCCGCCGACCACAAGGTAACGGACAGACCATTCCTCGGGAAGAGTGAGCGAGCCTGGGGTTGATGTGTCGGTGTAGGTGAGGATGAGGTCGGATACGTCGAGGTCGTCAGGATTGGAGTAGGTAACCACGGCGTTGGTGTAGGCGATGGTGACGCCGGCCCATTGTTCTTCATCCGCGCGGACAGGGGCGGAAACAAAGGACAGCAAGGCAAAGGCGACCAGCGCGGCACAGGCTGCGAAGTGCCGCGTCAGACCTTTTGCTGCTATCATGTGTTTCCTGTTCAGTTTCACCTCCCGACACCAAACTACCACCGCTCGCTATGCGAGGGCATAGTTCTGTCTTTGAGTAGTTTGTGCGGATTATATCATAAATTGAGGAAGAGGTGGGGGAAAATTTGAAAAAAGTTTAGGTGACGCGGCTCTGCGCGGAGCTGCTCGCTCGGTCTCGTCGCTGCGGACCTCGTAACGCCTTCCGCGCTTAGGACAACCAGCCTAGTTTACCCTGGCCGCCTGAATACTATCGCTGGTTGCGTATAAGATCACTCTTACGGCTACGAGTCCTCCGCTCCTCACTCGCGACACTCCGCCGCATCGCCGCTTGGGGCGGCGCTCCGTGAGAAGGCAGGCAGAACCGGAGCGAGGAAAGAGCCACGAAAACTAGAATGACCTACTCGATGTAGGGTTGGCCGCAGTGGGAGCAGACGGCGCCGGCGTGGACCCAGGCGCCGCAGTTGGGACAGAGGCGCTCCAGCACCTCGCCGCAGACGGCGCAGAAGCGGCCGCCGACTGGATCTGCCGCGGAGCGGTCGGGCGAGTAGAGGGCGCGGCCAGCAACCTGGTAGGCATGGTTGCTGGGACACTGCGGGTTAGGGCAGAAGCCGGAGCCGGGGGCGTAGTTGGAAGCGGACGGTTCAGGAGAGGGTGAAGGCGCGGCGGTGAGGGAAATGCCGAGACGCTGGGCCAGCTTTTCCACCACTTCGGTGCTCAGCTTGGTGGGACGGCCCTGCTCGAACATGGAAAGCGCCGACTGCTTGCAGCCAACTTCGGCGGCAAGGACTTGCTGCGAGAGACCCGCCTGGCGGCGGGCATCACGAAGCTGGAAACAGATTTCTGGACTAAGGGCCTTCACAGGGTTGTGTATTATGGACTTTATTTTTTATAAACGCAAGGGGGCAGTTATCAACAAGATGACGACAGAGTTGATAAACAAGTTGATAAGTTAGTTGATAAAATGGACGAAAGGGACGGAAGCGACGGAAGCGACAGAAGGTTGGTAGTAGCCAGTAGCCAGCAGCCAACAATCAGCGGTCAGTAAGGGTAGGGTGGGGGAAGGGCGAGGGTAGTTAACCGCGAGCAAGACCGATTGTCGCCTGCGAAGCAGGAGGCGACGACAATCGAGTCTTGTTCGCAATATCGGCGTCCTTTGCGACGCAAAACTAGTAGATGCGCTTGAGGATTTCGGAGGGGAGGAGGTAGGTTTCGCCGTCGCGGTACTGGATGGTCAGCTTGGTGAGCTGGCGCATCACCTCGCCGTTGACGATGTTGCCGTTGGCGGCGAAAAGCTTTTCCAGCGCGGCACGGCGCGCGGCAAGCTCGCCGACCGGCGCGTTCTCGAGCAGCACCGCCTCGAGGATCTGAGCGCGGCGGTTGCGCCCTTCCTTCTCCGCCGTATCGCGCGCCTCGCGCAGCGCCTCGAGGACATGGTCGCGGGTTTCGCCCTCGAAGCGGTCGTCGAGGTTGACGTTGCGCTCGAGGAGCGCGACCTTGCTGGAGGCGGGCGTCTCCTCGTTGCGGGCGAGGCGGTCGGCCATGTGCGCGATTTCTTCCTTCAGCGCCTTGACCTCCCCTTCCAGCGCGGCGATGCGCGAGCGGGCGAGAGAGGCTTCTTCTTCGATCTTCACCTTGTCGGCGGCAAGCGACTCGACGACAGCCTTCTGGATTTCGATTTCCTCTTCGGGTTCGGGGGTTATGGGCTCGTCATCATCAGAGGGCGGGCACAGAGGCCCGCCACCCCAAGAAGACAAGTTCTGTTGCCCGCCACCCCGAGAAGGCGAGCGCGACGGCTCGCCGCCCTGAGAAGTTTTGTCTTGGAGAAACTCTTCGAATTTCATGATGCGTTTTGTCCCTTCAGCTCGCAGCCTTCGTAGATGAAGAGTCTGCAGTCGATTGGCCCGTTGAAGAACGGGATCCGGTTGCGGTAGTAAAGGTTGACTTGCGCGGCGAGGTCCGGGTTGCCGGTGATGAGCGCGCCGGTCCATCCGCGGCACTTTTCGTTCATGAAGGTGCCGATGCGCGCGTAGATCGGCTTGAGCTCCTCGGGATCGCCGAGGCGGATGCCGTACTCGGGATTGAAGAACACGCAGCCCTTGGTTTCGCCGGGCGGCGGTGCGGGAACTTCGGGAACAGGAGTCTCGCCGAAGTCGCAGGCGTGGAACTCGATGAACTCGGCGACGCCCGCGGCGATGGCGTTGGTGTGGGCATTGTCCACCGCCTCGGGCGAGATGTCGGTCGCGATGATCCGCGGCAGATTGTCGCGGCGCTCCTCCTTCTTCGCCTCAAGCACCATTTCCTTCCAGATCTGCTCGGGCGTGGCGCCGGAAGTCTGGCGCGGGGCGACGACTGGCGCCTTTTCGCCGGGGATGATGCGGCTGTATCCCTTGATGGACTGGAAGGCGAAGTGTCCCTTTAGCGAGCCAGGCGCCTTGTTCATGGCGATCATCGCCGCCTCGATGGCGGGCGTGCCGCTGCCGCACATCGGGGAAAGGAAGGGTTTATCGCCCTTCCAGCCCATGCCCATCAGGCAGGAGGCGGCGAGGGTTTCCTGCATCGGCGCGGAGCCGGGGATGTGGCGATAGCCGCGCTTGGAAAGCGGCTCGCCGGAAGTGTCGAGGTAGATGATCGCCTCGTCGCGCTCCCAGTAGAGGAAGACGGCGGCGCCTATGTTTTCGCCGCCGGAGTCTGGCCGCTGCTGGCAACGTTCGCGCATCCGGTCGGCAATCGCGTCCTTGGTGTAGAGCGAAGGAATGCGGGTGTCGCGGATGGTGCGGTTGTGGGTGATGGAAGAAACCGAGAAGTATCCATCGGCGTCAAGCAGGTTCTCCCAGTCAATTGAAAAGACGGCTTCGTAGAGATCGCGGATGTTGTAGCAGGTGGTGCGAAGGAGCGGCACGAGGACGCGGTGGGCGGTGCGCAGGCGGAGGTTGAGTCGGAAGACGTCGCGCATCGCGCCGCGCACGACCACGGTGTTCTCGGTCACCTCGATCGGCTTGTAGCCCATCGCCACCACTTCCTGCTCGGTCCAGCGGGAAAGCGCCTTGGCGCAGGAAATGATGATGGGGTAGTTCTGGTCGGTCCAGATTCTCATCTATTTTTTTAAAAAAAAAGGGACACAAGGGACATAAGGGACATAAGGGACACAAAATCGAATTAGCTGGCGCGCAGGGGCATGAGAACGTAGAGGAACGGAACCGAGCACTTGACGACGGCGGGGGAATGTCCGTTGTTGAGGTTGATGGTGACGATGTCGTCGTCAATCGCCTTCAAGGGATCCATGAGGTAAGTCGGGTTGAACATGATCTCGATCTTGTCGCCGGCGTACTTGATCGGTACTTCGTCCTTAGCCTCGCCGATTTCGGTGGCGGCGGAAGTGACGATGAGGCGGCCAGACTCGAAGATGAGCTTGGTGGAGTGGGCTTCGTCGATGGTCATGACGCTGGCGCGGTCGAGCGCGTTCAGGAGCAGCTGGCGGTCGACGCTGATGTGCTCGGCGGTGTCGTGGGGAATGACCTGACGATAGTTGGGGTAGGTTTCGTCGACGAGCTTGGAGTAAAGGTTGAGCGAGCCGAGGTCGAACGCAACCTGAGACTTGTTGACGGTGACCTTGACTTCGCCTTCACCTGCGAGCGAGCGCTGGAGTTCGCCGACGGCCTTGGAAGGAAGAACGATGTCCTTGTCGCCATTCTTGGGAAACTCGAGTTCGCTTTCGACCATCGCGAGGCGGCGGCCGTCGGTGGCGACGAGGGTAAGCTTCTCGTCCTTGAAGCTCATCAGCACGCCCTTGAGGGTGCGGCGGGTGTCGTCCTGGCTGGCGGCATAGGCGACCTTGCGGAGCATCTCGCGGAGGGTGGACTGCTCGATGTTGTAGGAGAAAGATCCTTCGTCGACAGGAAGACGCGGGAAGTCCTTCGCCGGCATGCCGACGAGGGTGTACTTGGCGCTGCCGGCGCGGATGACCGCCCTTTCGTTGAAGTCGACTTCGACCGAGACCTCGCCTTCCTCAACCTTGGAGATGGAGTTGAAGAGAAACTTGACGGGAAGAGTGGTCTCGCCCTTCTCAACTACCTCGCACTGAAGGATGCAGCGCACTGATATGTCGAGATCGGTGGTGGTCATCTTGAGCTCGGAGCCGTCAGCTTCAAGCAAGACATTCTGGAGAATGGGAAGCGATCCCTTTCCGGCTACGATGTTCTGCACCCTTTTGAGTCCGTCGAGGAACTTTGAGCGCACAATCTTGAATTTCATTTTCTTCCTCCTTGTCGATTGTTGAGAAGTGTATCAAATATTACTGATAAATGAAAGAGTAAAAATTACTACCACTAGGTTTGTCGATAAGTTGACCAAGTCCATTTCGTCCTTTAAATACAGGGGTTTGATGGACGGTCACGGTTAGACATGTTGTTGTGCCAAATTTTGGATAGATAGACATCTTCTTTTTTGCCTTCATTTGCCGACAGCATGCATTCACTCCATTGCGTCGGAGAGTTTATAACCGAGCTTGGCAAGAATTTCCTCGAGGTCGGCCCTTAGGTTGGGCTCGTTGGAGAGCCTTTCCTGGATGGTTTTGCAGCCGCTGATGATGGTTGCGTGTTTTTTGTCGAATTCCTTGGCTATTTCCTTGAGGCCCTTGGCGGTGTATTTGCGGGAAATGAACATCGCAAGCTGGCGCGGGGTGACGATCGACTGGGTGCGCTCGTGGGAGAGGATGTCGTCCATCGTGGAATTGAAGTGGCTGGCGCAGACTTGCTGGATTTCCCTGATGGTAAGTTTTTTAAGCGAGGATTCCTTTTTGATGAAAGGATCAAGGATGCGCGCGAGGATGTTCTTGTCGAGCACAATGTCGGGATTGGCGGATACATATACCTCTACCGTAGCCAAGGCCCCTTCCAGTGCGCGGACGTGACTGTTGATGTTGTCGGCGATGTATTCAAGTGCGATGTCGGGAATGCGAACGGTAATGGATTCCGACTTCTTCTTGAGAATAGCGAGGCGGGTTTCGTACTTTGGAGACTCGATTTCCTGAAGCATGCCGCCTTCGAAGCGAGAGATGAGACGAGTCTCGATCGAGGAAGGCAGGTTCTTCGGCGCAACGTCGGAGGTCATTACGATCTGCTTGTACTTGTCCTTCAGGGCGTTGAAGGTGTTGAAGAATTCTTCCTGGATGTCCTTGCCGCGCTGGAAGAACTGGACGTCGTCGATCAGGAGAACGTCAAGCGAACGATATTTCTCCCGGAACTTGGCGATCTTGCCGTCCTGAAGCATGTTGACGTATTCGTTCACGTATTCTTCGGCCGTAAGATAGCAGATGGCAAGCGAAGGGTTGCGTTTTTTGAGTTCGTTGCCGATCGCCTGCATCAGGTGGGTCTTGCCGAGGCCGGTGCCGCCGTGGATGAAGAGAGGGTTGTTGCCGGGGCGACCGGGATTCGCCACCACCGCTTTTGCCGCGGCAATGGCAAAGCTGTTGGAGGGGCCGCTCACGAATTCGTCAAAGGTGAATTCCTCTTTGAGCGGAAGCGTGGAGACGAAAGAGGATGCACGCGCCGATGAGTGCTCGCCATTATTGGACGAGGTGCTGTAAAGTTCGCGCTGGTAGGAAGGAATTTCCGAGACAGGTTTTAGGGACTTGTCGAACTTCACCTCGATCTCGAGGCTGGGGTCGGCGCCAGCTATGAGAAAGCTGCCCTTGATCTTGTTCGCATATTCCTTGCGAATGAGATCCGCGGCAAAATCGTTGTTGGTGAAGATGGTGAACTTGCCGTTCTCAAAAGCGACGGAAGATACCATGCTGAAATAGCGCTCTGCCTGGCTCCTGTCGCTTTCGCTGTGAAGGGTGCCAAGATAAAAGGATTTCGCCTTTTCCCACAGTTCGCTCGTGTGCAGTTTTGCTTCTTCGTTGTTCATGGTCGGTATAATACCATAATTTCGTTGGCAAATGTGTAAGCAAGAATCTACGCGTGTTAACTACTTATCAACATAATGTGTAGATAAGTTTTGGGTGTTAAAAGGGACGGAAGGGACAAAAAGGACGGAAGGGACGAAGACAGCAAGCAATTTAGTGGTGGCTGCGGTGGATGATGACGGCGAGGATGGCGACATCGGCGGGGTTGACGCCGGGGATGCGAGCAGCC
>Ga0310786_10002940_pt1 | contig 25330 bp, 19 predicted proteins | sample AusTroGonzalo_MG_FD_203881 | JGI IMG/M metagenome (GOLD analysis project Ga0310786, IMG submission 203881) | Bovine rumen microbial communities from tropical cattle in Woodstock, Queensland, Australia - Gonzalo_03 (v2) (version 2) | ecosystem: Host-associated > Mammals > Digestive system >...
TGGATCAGACCAGGTTGTTTTGGATGTGTTCCCAGCGGGTCTCGTCGTTGCTGCCCATGTAGAACCGCAGCATTTCGTGGATGCCCTTGGTGTTTTCGAGGGAGACTTTTTCGAGGCGGATGTCGGACCCGAGGAACTGCTTGAACTCTTTCGGGGAGATTTCGCCGAGCCCTTTGAACCGTGTGATCTCGGCGGATTTGCCGAGCTCGTTTGCGCGCTCGTCGCGTTCCTTCTCGGAGTAGCAGTAGAACGTCGTTTCCTTGTTGCGGACGCGGAAGAGCGGCGTCTCGAAGATGTAGAGATGGCCGGAGATCACGAGCGACTCGAAATACTGGAGGAAGAACGTGAGCAGGAGGTTGCGGATATGCAGGCCGTCCACATCGGCATCGGTGGCGATCACGACCTTGGCGTAGTTCAGGTTTTCCACGTCCTCCTCGATCCCGAGCGTCCGCATGATGTAGAACAGTTCCTCGTTCGAATAGATCGCGTCGAGCTTCTTTCCGAAGCAGTTGAAGGGCTTGCCGCGGAGCGCGAAGACCGCCTGGTAGTTCGGGTCGCGGCTCTGGACGATCGACGAGCCTGCGGAATCGCCCTCGGTGAGGAAGATCATGGTCTCGTCGGCGAACTTCGAGCGGTCGCCGAAATGGTGGCGGCAGTCCTTGAGCTTGTTGTTCCGCAGGGAAATGCGTTTGGAGATGGCGGCGCCCTTCTTCTGGACCTTCTGGATTTCGCGGCGGACCTGCTCGTTTTTCTGGATCTTTTCGAGGAGGAGGTTGGCTTCGTCCGGGTGCTTCAGGAGGCTGTCGATCACGGCCTGCTTCACGGTACCCTCGATCCAGCCGCGGATGTCGGTGTTGCTGAGCTTGGTCTTGGTCTGGGACTCGAAGCGCGGATCCTGGATCTTGATGGCGATGGTGCCGAGGATGCCGTCGCGGATGTCCTTCGGATCGAAGTTCTTGTTGAAATGCTCGTTAATGGCGCGCGAAATGCCGCCCTTGAACGCGGAAAGATGCGTGCCGCCGTCGCTCGTGTACTGGCCGTTCACGAACGAGAAATAGCGCTCGCCTGTGTCCGCCGTGTGGCACAGCGCGAATTCGAGCGTGGAGTCCTTGTAATGAATCGGCTGATAAAGGGAAGCGCCCTCGTCGAGTTTGGACCGCATCAGGTCCAGCTGCCCGTTTTTGGAAAAATACCGCTGACCGTTCAGATAGAGCGACAGGCCGCTGTTCAGGTAGGCATACATCCAGAGGCGGTTTTCGACCTCGGACGAACGGATTTCGTAGTTCAGGAAGAGCTTCGGATCGGGCGTGAACCGGATGCGCGTGCCGGAATGTTCCGTGCCCGGATCAATGTATTCGTCACGCTCCAGAATGCCTTCGTGAAAGACCGCGGTGCGGCATTTGCCGTCGCGCCAGGACGTGACCTCGAACGTCGAGGAAAGGGCGTTTACCGCCTTTGTGCCGACGCCGTTCATGCCGACGGAGAACATGTAGTCCTCCGAATTGAACTTACCGCCGGTGTTGATCTGCGAGACGCATTCCACGAGCTTGCCCAGCGGGATGCCGCGTCCGTAGTCGCGCACGGTGAAGGAACCGCTGTCCAGCGTGATGTCGATCCTCCGCCCGAATCCCATGATGTATTCGTCGACGGCGTTGTCCATGATCTCCTTGAACATCACGTAGATGCCGTCGTCCGGGTGCGATCCGTCGCCCAGTCGGCCGATGTACATGCCGGACCGCTGGCGGATATGCGCGAGCGCGTCGAGCGTCTGGATGCTGTCGTCGTTATATTTGGAACGGGCGGCGTTCGATTCCGCCTGTTTCATCAGGTCGTCCTGTTCGATATCGATGTCATTGTCCGATGTCATGCTGAGTCTTCCGTTCTCCACCGCGTTCAGTTGCCGAATCCGCTTCCATAGTCTGCTGTGTGTTCCATGCCGGAACTGCCGGGTGCGGGGGCGTGTGCGATGCTTTTTCCGATACGGCGGTGCCGTGTTGGTTGGGTCTTTCTTTTTTCACCTTAATAATATATCGCCGATTCTGATTTCTGCAAGTTCATTCCCTCCGAAAAAAGACGCGGATATCCCATATTTTTTTGAAAACGTGCAAAAGAGGACTCATGCCGCCTGATTCTTTTTCATAGGACGGAGGCGACATGAGTTTTCGGTGTGGCCCATGTCTGTCGGCGGAGCAGGGGGAGGGGGGACTGCCGCGCCGACAGAAGAGTGCCTGTGATCAGATGACGGTCTGATAGCGGTACGTCGGGTTGGGACGGCCCGGCATCAGGCATTTCAGGTTCGTGATCGAGGCGGAGACACCGAACGCGGCAGCCGTTTCCGGGAGAATGGTCTCGACTGCTTTCTGAAGCGCCTCCGGAGACATCTGCACGCGGGTGTTCAGCGTCATGGCCGCGGACGCGCCCTTTACGCCGGACTCCCCGCGCATGTTCACGGGGCTGCCGATCGCGCCGACGTTGCCGAGGACGACTTTATCGCCGCAGGTGAGCGACAGCTTCATGTGTCCGATTTCCGCATTGTCGGCGCGGAAGGCGTCGCGGAGGCTCGCCAGCAGCTTTTCCGCGAAGGCGTTCCAGTCCGTGTCGGCCGCGCCGGTGAGCTTGATCGCGGCGTTCAGCCAGCCGAGGACGGCCTCGCCGTGGGCGTAGCGGTCGTAGTCGACCTCCGTGATGTGCGCCCCGGCGGACCCGCCGGACAGGATCCCGTCCAGCCATGCGTCGACGCCGTCGCCCTGAAGCGCGGAGACCGCCGCCGCGGGTACGGTGAAGTTCTGCTTCAGCAGGGCGAGTTCTTCTTCGACCTGCGCCGGGGTGAGCGTGTCGGCCTTGTTCAGGAGGATGCGGTCGGCCTCCTCCAGCTGGCGTTTCACGATGTAGAGGGCGTCCGGGTGCGTCAGGCTGGGCACGAGCTCCAGCGCCTCTTTCAGACGGACCGGGTCGACCAGGACGGTCAGCGGGGCAAGTTCGAGGTCGGCGAACATGTCCTTTACCGGCTGGAGGATGGTGGCGGAGAGGTCGGTGCAGCTGCCGACTGGTTCGGCGACGATGAGGTCGCATCCGGCGTCGATCAGCGACTGGGTGGCGGCCATGAATCCGGGGAAATTGCAGCAGAAGCAGCTGCCGGAGACTTCGCGGACCTCCACGCCCGTGCACGTCAGGATCGCGGTGTCGACGAGATCGGCGGCCTGGTCGTTCGTGATGAGTCCGACGGTGAAACCGCGTGTGGTGAGGCGGCCGGCGAGGGCGTTCAGCATGGTGGTCTTGCCCGCGGCGAGGAATCCGCCGACGAGGATGAGTTTTGTTTTGCTCATGAGGGAAAAATCCTTATTCTTTGCCGCAGCAGCATTCGCCGGGCTTTTTGTTCATCAGGGGTTCGTAGACTTTCGTGAAGAGGAGCGCGGCGATGATGCCGCCGACGATCGGTGCCAGGATGTAGACCCAGAAGAATCCGCCGCAGGCGTCCGGCAGGGCAGCCTTGCCCCAGCCCATGATCATCGCCACCACGCGCGGACCGAAGTCGCGGGCGGGGTTCAGTCCGGCCTGCGAAAGCGGCGCGACCAGGCAGATGACCGAGGAGACGGTCAGTCCGATCCAGAGCGGCGCGGAGTCGCTGGAGGGACGCCCGACGTTGCAGCCTTCCGTGAGGGCGAAGATCAGCAGGACCAGCAGGAACGTGCCGAATCCTTCCGCGAAGCATGCCAGCCAGAACGGCACTGTTGCCGTCGGGTAGTATTCGCCGAACATGCGACCGGTCTTCACGGATGCTTCCGTGCCGCGCACGATCGCGTGCGTCGTCTCGAAGTCCCGGATGGACGTGAAGAACAGCAGGTAGATGATCCAGCCCGCGACGAATGCGCCGAGGAACTGCGCGATCAGGTAGGTCGGGACCTTTTTCCAGTTCATGCGGCCGCTGCACGCCATCGCCACCGTTACGGCGGGATTCAGGTGTGCGCAGCACAGATGGCGCGTCAGGTAAATGGACAGCGTGACGCCGATGCCCCAGAACAGGGCGATCAGCGCCAGGCTCACATGCGCACCGAACAGCGTGTCGACCGCGACGGTCCCGCAGCCGAAGAGGACCAGGAGGAAGGTCCCCGAAAATTCACCGAGAAAATCTCGTTTGAACATAAATACTCACTTGTGTTTGAGTTTGAGAATGGCAGGAAACAGACAATGGGAGAGCGGCCGCGCCCTGCCGCGCAGCCGTCAGTCTTTGCGATAAAACATGATTTGTATTGGGGCGGACGGGGAAATGTCCGCCCGGAAATCACGGATCGCGCCCTCTTTTTTCGATGGTCTTGTAGGAGCGGACCTTTTGTTCGGGCTGGAAGCACCGGCCTTCCGACCGGATGCAGCCCGATGGAAACACCCCGAGGATATACGTTGCGAACGGGGCAAAATGAAGCTCGATGATCGCGGCGATCAGCAGGACTCCGGCGACGGTCAGGAACAGGAATCCGGCAAAAAGCACGCTCAAATTGAGCGAGGCGAACGCCGCAAGAAGAAGCAGAAGGAGTAACGAAATCCCCGCGCTCCCTAGGAAAAGGCACAGGTTTTCCGTCAGGTACAGCATCACGAGCATCCGGTGCGACCAGCCTGTTTCCGCCAGCAGGACGGTCTCGTCGCGGCGGGCGCGCAGGTTCCGCGTCATGAGCAGGACCAGCGCGCCGAATCCGAGCAGGAACCCGAGCACGCCGAGCTGAAGGAAGATCGCCAGATAGCGGTTCTGGAAACGTTCGGCGCGTGCCATGAATTCGTCCGTGCTGACGAGCTCCAGCCCGAACGGCTCCAGATACGTGCGCCACACGGCCACGTCCGCCTCGCTCCGGATCAGGAAGAACTGCGCGCCCTCTGTTTCCGGGAAAAGGCGTTCGAACGTCTTCAGTCCGGTCAGGACGCCGCCCTGGAACACCGATGCCTTCAGCACGCGATCCAGCGTGAGCGTCCCGTCGGCGTACTCCACTGCATCGTGCTGTTTCTTCTGCAGGATCCACTGGAGCGACTCGGCGTCGACCGCCGCCGAACCGTCCGCGAGGAACGCCGGATCGCCCGTCAGCGCTTCGAGGTCCGCGCCGTACACGGTCGGGGTCGCTGCGAGCAGAAGATTGGAGCAGTCCGCGCGGTCGGCGGCGTGGACGCGCACCGGGAGCCCGCCCGCGGGGAACGGCGCGTCGTATTCGGGGACGACGGGCAGGAGCGTGGTCGCCACATAGGCAAAGCCGAACGCGTCCTCGCCGCGCGCCTTGATGCCGAACGTGCCGACGCCGAGCGTGCCGAGGTAACCGAGCACCAGCAGGACCGCGCACGGAGCGTACCGGCGGCACTGGCGCACCAGCGAGAGGAATCCGATCCCAATGACAGAACGCACGCACGAGGAATGCGGCAGGCTGAGCTTCGGTTTGCCGGATTTGGAGCGGACCGAGAGCATCACGACCGCCCACGCGCACGCAGCCGAGGTAGCAAATGAAATCAGATACGACACCGGTTTCCCGTGGAACCGGATGTACTCCATCAGCACGATGCCGTTCCAGGAGTGCTCCAGCAGGAAGATCTGGAACCGGCACAGGAACGTGCCGATGATAAGTCCGGCGAGCATTCCCGGGACCAGCACGGCGGCGAATTCCGTGAGCAGAAATCTCCGTACGCGTTTCAGCGGCATGTAGTCGGTCAGGAGGGCGAGCTCGGTTTCCCGGTCCTGGATGTGAAGTTTCAGCAGCATCGCGAGCACGAGCAAACCGGAGACGATGAGGAAGAAGCTCAGGCCGAGGAACAGCGGCGCGAACGGCACGCCGCGGTTGACCTTGTCCGCAGTCCTGTTCATAAGGTCTTCCACGCGGTTGTATTCCGGCATGGTGCGGAGGACGTTCAGCGTTTCCCGCCGGATGTGGTCGGCCGTCCAGTCTGCCGGATAGAGCGCGGCGGTGCATTGTCCGGGCGCGAACATCTCCTGCGCCTCTTCGAAGTTCAAATACGCTTTCGGTTTGCTCCGGTACTCGTTCCAGTAGGCTTCATCCTCATCCTTGATCCGGTCGAAGTCGATCGGGATCGCGGCCTCCCAGCCGGAACACTCCGCGGAATCTGTCAGGCCGGGTATCTCCGGCGACAGCACGTCCGTGATGCGGGCATCATCGACCGTGTCGGTGTGCTCCATCGTTTCCGTTTTGCGGAGGATCTTCCGGAAGGAATCCGAGGTAAAAAAGGTCAGTTTGGCAACTCCCCTGAAACGTTCCTCCAGCGCGGACGAGACCAGGACCTGACCGCGCTCGACGGAGAGCGGGCCGTTCTTCATCGCGCTTGCGAAGAAATAGGACAGATCCGTCGCGCCGTCCGTCAGCGTCTCCACGAACAACGTCAGGATCTGCGAGGCCGTCTCCGGCAGGGCGTCCGAAACGGCTTTTGGCAGGAAATACGACTTGCTTTTCAGGACGGTCCGTCCCTCCCATTCGTTCAGTACGAGGCCGGAGAGGTCCCACAGGACGTCGTCGGAGAGCCGGATCGGTTCCTGCGACCAGACCTCGTTCATGGCGGTCTCCGGCAGGTCAAGTGCCTGCGTAAGCGCCTCGCGGCTCACGAAAAGATTGTACGGCGGCAGCTGAGGATCGTCGAAATCCACCTCGGCGCGCGGATCGGACCATTCGCCACGCCACACAAACGGCGTCTGGCGGAGTTCCGGCGGCTTTCCCATCGCGCTTTCCACCGGGATTTCGGAAAGTTCCTGCATGCGGACGGAGATCATCTCGCCGTCCTTCAAGTTCAGTTTCTTCGCCAGTGCGGAACTGCCCCGGGCGTCGCGCCCAAAAATGGCGTTGTCCGGCAGCGCATACACGTCGACCGGGACGCCCTCCTTCGTGAAGCCCTTCACATGAAGCACACCCACGCCGTTTTGGATCGGGCTGGACACCGGGATCGGGAATCTCTGGCGGTACCGCGCGACCGCGGCGTTGTCCGCCACATGATCCATCAGCGTGCCGCGCACGCTGTCGCCGATCAGGAATGCGCCCGTCAGGACCGCGCAGATCAGGCATGCGGCGGCTGTCAGGGAGGCGAAGCCCTTCCAGTGATACCGCAGATCGCGCAGAAAGAGACGGGCGAGGGAGTTCATAAGCTCACCGACCGGGGGAAGAAGTCCAGGACGCGTGTGTTGTGCGTGACCATCAGGATCGCGGTCCCGTGCGTCCTGTTGACCTGTTGCAGGAGTTCCAGCATGGAATCGGTGCGGGCGGCGTCGAGCGCGGAAGTCGGTTCGTCCAGCAGCAGAAACTCCGGTTCGAGGATCAGCGCGCGCGCCAGGGCGACCCGCTGAAGCTCGCCGCCTGACAGCTCGGACGGAAAATGATCCGTCCGCTTTCCGAGGCCGAATTCGTCGAGAAGCCGTTTCGCGCAGGCGGAACAGTCCTTCCCTTCGCCCGCAGCCGGGATCTGCACATTTTCCAGCGCGGTCAGCTGCGGCAGCATCCGGGCGTACTGGTCGGCGAACCCGATGTGATGCAGACGGAACGCGCGGCGTTCTTCGGGGGACATTTCGAAGATGTTTTTGCCGTCGAACAGGATTTCTCCCTCGTCGGGCGGTTCGATCCCGGCGATCATCCGCAGGAGCGTGGTCTTGCCGCTGCCGGACGGTCCGAGCACGGTCAGCGCCTCGCCCGCGTTCAGTTCGAGGTTGAAATCATGGAACAGTTCGATGCGCTCGTCCGCCCGCGTGAAAGTCTTGGTCAGATTGGAAACGGTCAGGTTCATTTTTCCAGCTCCTTTTTTTCGGCGTAGAAAACATTGCCGTATTCGTCGGGCACGGCAAGGATGCCGACAGCCTCGGTCACGCCCGCCTTGAAGTCGGACGGAAACTCCGCGATGACGCGTCGCTTCCAGCTCCCGCCCTCGAAGAAGCTCAGGACGCCTCGGCGGGAAACCGTATAGACGCCGCGGTCCGAGCCGGTGCAAATCGGGCTCAGCGACTCGTCGGAAGGCAGGTCGGCCAGATATGCGCCGTCCGCGCGCTTGTGGACATGGATCTTTCCGTTGGAATCCGTCAGGAAGACGTACGATTCGGTCACGAACGGCGAGGTGAAGAAGGTGGATTCGGTTTTGATACGGTAGAGGACCTCGAAGCTGTCGGCGTCGACCGCCGCGAGCTCGCCGCCGTGGGTGAGGATATACAGCACGCCGCCGGACAGGACCGGGGTCTCCGGGATGTAGGATTCGAAATCGAGCGACTTCACGACCTCGCCCGTGTGGATGTCGATCTTGCGGAGTTTGCCGTCGCAGCTGCCCAGATACACGCAGGCGCCGTCGAACACCGGGGAGCCGTTGATCTGCCCGTTGCATTCCACCTCGTGAACGGGCTTGCCCGAGGCGTCCAGCGCGTACAGCGAATGGTCGTGCGAGCCGAACCAGACGAGACCGTCGGAATCGCGCACCGCGCCGCCCGTGATCTGGTTGCCCGCGCGGAAGGTCCACAGCACGCCTTTGTCCGGCGTGAACGCCGCGAACGTGCCGCTTTCGTCGCCCACGTAGCAGACGCCGTCGAACTCCGCGACCGGGGCAGAGATCGAAATCTCCGACACGGAAACGGTCCGCACGGGTTCGCCCGGACGGAAGAACTTCACCTCGCCGCGGGCGTTTCCGGCGGCCAGCGTTTTCCCGTCGGACAGGACCGCGAGTTCCCCGAGCGGAGACGTATCCGCCAGGAGCATGCCCGCCGGCACGTTCGCCAAGGCGGACCAGTGTTGAAGTCCTCGCCCCCCGCCGCAGACGGTTTCGCGACTGCAAAAATACCACACGAGACAAGCCGTTCCCAGCAGGAACAGGACGATCAGCACTGCGAAGCGGAAGACCTTCATGGCTGGTCAGCTCCTGTTTTTCAACGCCAGCGCACCGGTCGGGCAGACGCCACAGACGGTCGCGGCGGTCTCCGCGTCCAGAGATTCCCAGCCGTCGGGGCCGGGCGAGATCACGGCACGGTCGGCGCGATTGTGAACGGCGAGTTTTTCGCCGGACACCCCGACGCACCGCTGGCACAGGATGCATTTGCCCGCGTCATAGATGAGGTGCGCGGTTTCGACCGGGGCGGGGAAACTCTGCTCGCTTTTCGGCTTTTTCGCGCCGTATTCGCGGACGAGGGCGAAGAACTTGCATTTGCCTTTCGCGGCGCAGGAGCCGCAGCGGAAATCGTGCCGGACCAGCATGAGCGACAGCGCCTCGCGGCGGAACGTCCGGACGCGGTCGGAATTCGTTTCGTAAATATGTCCGCGCTGGATGAGCTGTTCGCAGCCGGGCACGAAGCGCCCGAGCACGGCGTTCCACACGGCGCAGACCATGCAGTGCGCGCCGGTCCCGCCCTGCTTCAGGTCACACAGCGTGGGCAGCTCGATGTAGTCCAGTATGGTGCGGCCGGGCGCGAACGGATGCTCCACGCCGTCGATCAGAATCACGTCTTCCTCGACCGGCGCAATATGGGCTTCTTCCGGGAACGGCAGTTCCTGTTCGGGGCGTTCGCGGCAGGGATTCACCACGGCGTGTTCGGGGCAGACGCTCCGGCATACGCCGCAGCGGACGCACTGTTCGGAGAGGATGCGGGCGCTTTCCAGCGGCTCGCACTCGATGGCCCCGGCGGCGCATGCCTGGATGCACTTGGTGCAGCCGATGCAGTCGTCGGTGATCCTGAACTCGGTCAGCTCGACGCATTTCCCGGCGGGACACTCGTTGTCGAGGTGCGCCTCGAATTCGCCGCGGAATTCATGCAGCGCGCTCAATACCATGTTCGGCGCGGTGCGTCCGAGCGCGCAGAGCGAGCCCTTCTGGATCTGCCGGGCCAGGTCCTCGATGCGGTCGAGCAGTCCGGGCGGCTTCGGTCCCTTGCGCGTGAGGGATTCCACGAGGTCGCAGAGGTGCGCGACACCCTCGCGGCACATCACGCACTTGCCGCAGGACTCGTTGCGGAGGAACCGCAGGAAATACAGGGAAATATCGACCATGCAGTCGGATTCGTCGATCACGATAAGGCCGCCGGACCCCATCATGGCGCCGTTTTTCTGGAGCGTCTGGTAGTCCACGCGGACGTCAAAATGGCGTTTCGGGATGCACCCGCCGGAGGGACCTCCGATCATGACGGCCTTGATCTCGTGGTTCTTTTCCGCTCCCCCGCCGTACTGCTCCACGATCTCGTCGATGGTGATGCCGATCGGGACCTCGATCAGGCCGCCCTGCCGGACTTTTCCGGCGAGGGCGAAGGCTTTCGTGCCGTGGGATTCGTCCGTGCCGACCGCGTTGAATGCCGCACCGTTGTCCGCGAGGATGATCGGGACGCACGCGAACGTCTCCACGTTGTTCATCAGCGTGGGGAGGCCGCGGAGGCCGCCGTTCACGGGGAAGGGGGGACGTTTGCGTGGGATGCCGCGCCGCCCCTCGATGGATTCCAGCAGGGCGGTTTCCTCGCCGCAGACGAACGCGCCCGCGCCGCGGAAGAGCACGAGGTCGAAACCGGGCGCGATCCGCTCGAAAACACAGGAAGCGCGGAGCTTCGCGATCACGCGTTCCAGCACGGAGACCGCCTGGGAATATTCTTCGCGGATGTAGATGATGGCGAGTTTCGCGCCGATGGTGCGGGCGGCGATCAGGATGCCCTCCAGGACGCGGTACGGGTACGACTCCATTAGCATGCGGTCCATGAACGCCCCGGGGTCGCCCTCGTCGGCGTTGCAGATCACGACCTTGTCCGCGCCCGGGGCCTCCAGCGCCATGCGCCATTTCTCCCCGGTCGGGAATCCGCCGCCGCCGCGTCCGCGCAGTTTGGATGTTTTCAGCTCCTCCACGATCTGTGCCGACGTCATCTCGAACGCACGTTCGAGCGCGGCGAATCCGCCGTGCGCTTTGTAGTCGTCGAGCGATTCCGGGTCGTCCATGCCGCTGTTCCGCGTCACGAGCCGGAGCTTGTCGAGTTCCGGCGGCAGCTCCGCCAGCTTCATGCAGCCCTGTGACCTGTGGCTGTAGAAGGCGTCGAGGAATGCGCGTCCCTTCCAGCTCAGCTCGCGCGTGGAGAAATGCTGCGCCACGATCTGCCGCACGTCGTACTCCTGTACGTTGTCGTAGTGGAAAATGTTATTCTCCAGCACGACCGTGACCAGCGGGGCGCGGTAGGACATGCCGTGGCAGCCGACTTCCTTCACTTTGTAGTCGAACTTGCCGGCGCGGCGTTCTTCCTCGAAGAGATCGAAAATGCGCCCGCTCCCGGCCGCGCGGCAGGAAGAACACCGGCAGATGCGGATCTCCGGCTGTTGTTTTTCGTTCGAGGATTCCGCCACCGTATTTGAGCCGGACGCCTCCTCCTCGCGGACCATCCGCAGAAAATCCTTCACCACGGTCCCGACCGTGCCGGGAACGACGTGCCCGAAGATGTGCCTGTCGATCTGCACCGCCACGGCGAGCATGCAGCAGCCGAGGCAGGCGACCTTGCTGACCGTGAAGAGCCCGTCCGGCGAGGTGTCGCCGCCGTCCGGGATGTTCAGATGCTTTCGGAACGCCTCGTAGACGTGTTCCGCGCCCTTCACGTAGCAGGCGGCTCCCACGCAGACCTTGATCTGGTGTTTGCCGCACGGCGTGAACCGGAACGCCTGGTAGAAGCTCGCCACGCTGTAGACGCGGTTCAGCGGCACATGCAGGCGGTCGGCGAGGTCCTTCATCGCTTCCGGCAGCAGGCAGCGGTCGCGCCTCTGAAGCGCAATGAGCTCCGGCAGAAGCGGGTCGATGAGGTCGATGCGAGGCGCGGGATCGGAGGTCATGGTCTGGCCTCCAGACAGATGAGTTCATTTTCCGCGGTGCGGAGGATGATATTGCCTTTGTGGAACGCCGGGACGCAGACGACCTTTTTGCCGAGTTCGTACTTGCCGACGGTCTCAAGCTTCTCCGCGCCGGGTTCAAATTCATAAAGCACGCCGTCCATATTGACCGCCACGACCTTGCCGCCGACCGCGACCGGGGACGAGTAGAACCCGTTGTCGAGGTCCACCTCGTAGAGTTCATGTCCGTCCGACGCGTCGATCGCGATGATCGTGCCGCCGCTGCCGAACAACAGATACTGGTTTCCGAACAGCACGGCGGACGCTACGTCCGGCGCGGGCGATTCATCGTTCTGGAACAGGATTTCGCCATCCTTCACGCCGAGCGCGCCAGTGAATGCACCGGAATTCGAAAAGTAGATCTTATCGTCGCGGAAGGATGCGGAAGCGGCGACTTCGCCGCCCATGCAGTCCTGATACCAGAGCTGTTCGCCGGTTTCGAGGCCGAAGAGCTCGGCGCACAGGTTGCCTGCCGTGAAGATCATGCCCTTGCCGTCCGCCACGACGCCCTTCGGCGACGACCACGACGGCGCACTTTCGCGTTCGGTCTTCCAGACTGTCTCCCCGGTGAACACGTTCAGCGCGAAGATCGTCTGTATTTCGTCCAGGTCGTACTGCACGACGAGCTTGTCGCCCATCAACAGCGGCGAGGAGGCGTAACCGTACATGACGACGGGATCGGGCAGCTGTTTGTGCCAGAGGAGCGCGCCGTCGTGGCCGAGGCAGAGCACTTGGCCCGTGGCGAAGACCGCGTAGACGCGCTTCGAATCCGCACACATGGTCGGCGCGGCGTATCCGGTGTCCTCCGTGACCTCCGGTGTGTTCGCCGCCGGGGGCGCCGCCGTCTTCCATTTGAGCTCGCCGGAGCCGGCGTCGTAGCAGAACACCGCATGGTCTTTGCCGTCGCCGCCGGACACGAACACGAGGTCGTCCCAGATCACCGGCGAGTTGTTGCCGGGGAGCTCGATCGTGCTGCTCCATTTCTGCTGGAAATCCCAGCTCGCGGGAAGCGCGTTCGAGTTCGGCAGCGTGGACCCGCGGAATTGCGGCCACTGCGTCTTTTCCGCCTCAAGCGCGGCAAGAAGGTCGATCGTTTCCGTTTGAGCAGATTTTGCCTCGGCGGTCTGCCCCGCCGTGCCGTTCGGCGTTTCCGCGATCTGCGCGGGCTTTTTCGTTTCCGCCGGGACAAGCACGATCCGCAGGACCGCGAGCGCTACGGCCAGCACCACGATCCCGCAGGACGCGAAGATGAGCAGCTGGCGGCGCTCCTTCTCCGGGACGGACGCCGACCCGCGCGGCACCTTCAGTTTCGGGGCGAACCAGAACATCTCCGCACCGAAAAGCCCGCACAGCACGAAGAACGCGATGCCGAGCAGAAGCACGCCGCGGCGCTGTTTGTCCGTCGTCTGGAAATACGTCGCGCGGTACAGGTAGTCCAGGTCCCGCACGGTCTTCGCGAGCTCGGCGTCGGCCAGGTCCCGCTGTTTCAGGGCGGCGAGTTCATCCTGCGCCTGTTTCAGCGGCGCGCGGCTCCGGACCATGTCGTAAGTCAGCAGGGTCCCGAGCATGAGGATGAAGATCAGGGCGGTCCATTGAAGAAACCGGAGCGTCCGGCGTATTTCGTCATTTTTCATGGTGTTTCTCCTTGCGTTCCAGCGGGCATGCTGCGTAGCATCTGCCGCAGCAGAAACAAAGCGATGCGTCGATCGAATAAACTTCCTCTTCCCTGCGGCGGCGGGCCTCCGCGATCAGCTCCGCCATCACCAGCGCGCCGAACAGGACGCCCGCGGCGGTCGAGGCCAGCAGGACGCCGTTCTGAAGCTTCACAACGCGGGCACGGAGCTCCTCGTGCGTGGTCTTCGTGCTTTCGAACGCCTCCACGGCCTCGCTCCGGATTCCGGCGTCCAGCTCGTTCTGCAGACGCACGTCATGGTGGAACGAGCTCAAAACGGGCGCGCAGAAATATCCGAAGAGACCGCCCGCGAACAGAGCGAACGGGATGCTGGCGACGAGCAGGGAGATCCGGCGGGAACCGGTCCGGTGCTGGACCGCTGTCCCGGCGTTCTCCGGCGGCAGGACCGCGCCGTTCGGACAGCCCTGTTCGCACAGACGGCAGTTCACGCATTCGTGCGCCGTGATGCGCGGTTTCAGCATGCTGAACATGGAGAAGAAGCGCAGGAGCACGCCGTAGGGGCAGACGTAGCGGCAGAAGGGACGCGAGATGAAGAGCCCGGTGAGCAGGAAGGCCGCGCTCAGGATCGCGAACGGCGTGGCGAAGTCCAGCAGAAAGACCGGCAGATAGGGCTCCAGGTAGCACAGAGGGAACCCGATGCCGAAAATCGCGCAGACACAGAAGACCAGCAGAAGAAGCACCGGGATCATGCGCAGGATCCGGTCCAGCGGACGAGGGATGAACACGCTCTTCCAGTGAAGCAGTTCCTGGATTGCGCCGAGCGGACACGCCCCGCCGCAGAAGACGCGACCGACGAACAGCGAGGCCGCCAGCGGGATCGCGAAGAGCAGCAGGACGCCCGGCTGGATGTACGAACCGGCGGCGACGCCCTCCGCGATGTTCTGGAACATGCCGACCGGGCACGGGCAGGATGCGAAGAGGAATCCGAAGACTGCGAGTCCGGCGAGGGAATACGCGAGCATGGCCTTGCGGGACCGCCATTTGTAGAAACACAGAGCGCCGCCGACTAAAAACACGCACAGGATCAGCACGCGCCACAGCACGGAGTCGGACGCGAGTTCCTCCAGGGACATCTGCGGCAGCGTGTAGGATTCGAACTCCGGCGCGGGGAATCTGGCCTGGGCAGCGAATAATACGGACGGAAGCGAAAGTGTCATGACTTCACCTCCGGCGGTTTGCGGTAGATGTACGGACGGTCGGCGGGGACGCGCACGAAGGCGTCCGCCGGGCAGGCTTTCGCGATGCGGCACTCATTGCAGTTTTTGCACAGGTCGCGCCGCACCTGCAGGAAGAGCGAACCGTTGCCGAACGCGAGGCAGCCCTTCACGCATTTGCCGCATCCGATGCACTTTTCCTCGTCGATCTTGTACTCGAAATACGGGTCCTCCACGTAGGTGCGGATAATGGCGTCGGTGGGGCAGCGCATGTTTTCGCCAGCGGTATTGAACTCGATCCGCTTGTCCTGGTAGTATCCGCTGCAGAAGAGGCAGTAGCCGCAGGACGCGTACTGGTGCACGCACTTCACTGCCGACTGCGCCAGGATGCACTCCGTCTCGCACTTGCCGCACTGTACGCATTTATCCGGGTCGATCTGCCAGAAATAGCCCGTGCCCGTCTCCTCGCGTTTGCGGAACAGCGCGGCGAACGGGGCGAGGATCACGGCAAGCAGCCCGGTGCGGATCAGGTCGCGGCGGGTCATGAGCGGGAGCCCTCCTGTCTGATCGCGGCCTTGAACGAACGCGCGGTCGGGTGGCCGCAGTAGTCCAGCGCGGCGCATGTCCGGCAGTAGCCTTTCGGGTCGGTGCAGACGTCCTGCGTTTTCCGGCGGGGCGAAGCGTGGCGGAAGACGAGCGCGAGGAGTCCGCCCAGCAGCAGGAACCGGGCGCTCCATCCGATGAATTCGCGGCGGGTCATGTTATGTTCGGTTTTCTGTTTCATGAGACCTCCCAGTGCTGTTTCGTGCCGGCGTCGTACAGGTGGACCGTGCCGTTTTCGTCACGCCCGAGGTAGTAGTTGAACTCGGAATCCGAGAGCTTGTCCGTCACGACGCGTTCGAGTTCGCCCGACGGCAGGTAAATACACGCGCGCCGGACGCCTTTCTCCATGGTCACGAACCGTCCGCCGGGCAGCGCCGCGAACCGCACCGGATTGCAGCAGCCGCCGAACGCTTCGCGCGGCTCCCACGAGGCGATGAAATGTCCCGTGGCAGGGTCGATCTGTTCCAGGCGCTTGCGTCCGATGTTCGCCACCCAGAGCTCGCCGTCCGGCGAAAGATCGAGCGGGAACGCCGCCCCGGGCACAATGAACTTGTCCTCGCCGTGCGATTCCCACGCGAGGCAGCCGGATTTCAGGTTCGCCAGAACGGTCCGTTTCGCCCGGTCCACCTGAAAACTCATGCCGTTCAACGCGTGTTTCGGCCGCACGGCGAATTCCGGCGGCGCGAACGGCGTTTCCGGCACGATTTCGGGCGGCGTCTGAAGTTTGCGCCCCACCAGCCATCCGAGCAGGCCGAGGGAACATACTCCGCCCAGCCAGAGAAGAAATTCGCGTCGCGTCATTTTCATGGTTCCACCTCATTTCGCAGATCGAGACACACCATCGAGGTGCTGTCCCGCAAGATCATCAGTCCGCCGGCGAACGCGATCGGCCCCCAGGAATCCACCCCGGGCAGGACCTTGCAGTCCGCCAGCCGTTCGAACCGGTCGTCCTTGTACTCATAAACCGAAAGCACGCCCTCGTCGTCCAGGATCCAGAACGCACCGTCCGCGTACAGGTAGGGGCCGAGCCCGAACCGTGCGTCCTTGCCGCTTTCCGCCTTGATTTCGGGCAGCGCGGCGACGTCCGCCGCGATGAATTCCGCACGGCGCGCGCCGGCGTCCTTCGGCTGGATCACGAACATCGTGTCGCCGATCAGGATCGGGGTCTGCTGTTCCGAGGCGGGTCCCTGCGTCGGCTTCCATTCCTGTTCGATCGAGGCGGAGAACACGTCCCCGTCCTTCTTCACTTCGAGCAGAGCCGAACCCGCGCCGTAGCCGGCGGTCAGGAACAGCCTGCCGTCGCCGATGACGAGCGGCGTCGGCGCCCACACGGCGGGCTTCCACTTCGTGCAGGTCCACAGCGTTTTTCCCTGCTCGTCGCAACCGGCGATCCCGCCGATCCCGGCGTAAACATACTGCTTCGTGCCGCACAGAGTCGTTGACACGACGGAGGAATGCGACATTTTCAGGCCATGGTCGTTCGGCGTTTCCCAGACCGTTTCGCCCGACCTCAGGTCGAGCGCGGTCATCAGGACCTTTTCGCCGCCGACCCCCAGGATCACTTTGCCGTCCTCGATCAACGGGCACTGTCCGGCGTACCACTGCGGGATTTCGGCGCCGTAAGCCTCCACCAGGTCGCGCGACCAGAGCAGATCGCCCGACTCCGCGTCCACGGCCATTACATGCGCCGCCGGACCGAGCGTGACGACCACGCCGTCGGAATATGCCGGGATCGTGCGGGATTTGCCGTGGTTGCGCCGGATCGGATTTTTGTAGCCGCGCCGCCAGAGTTCCGTGCCGCCGAACAGCTCGAAACAGCGCAGCGCGTCGGACGAATCCTCCTCGACGTAGTCCAGCACGTACACGCGGCCATTCGCGATGACCGCGCCGGAATATCCCTCGCCGAGCGGCTTCCGCCAAAGGACCTTCGGGCCGGATTCGCCCCAGGTTTTGGTCAGCTGACCGTCGTATTTCGCCAGGTTGTCGCGCGCCGCACCTCGGAAACACGGCCATTCGAACGCGAAATCCTGAACGGGGACGTCCGTGTCGAACTTGGTGAAGTTCGCGCCGATCTGTGTCGTCATCTTCTTCACCACGCGGTTTTCCGATTTGTCGCGGACGGGCTCCGCATAATCGATCTGCCGCGGCGTGGTGTACGTCAGGTAATGCCAGATGCCGAGGCAGGCCGCGGCGACCGCCAGGATTTTCAAAACATTGTTCAAGATCTGCGCCGTCATGCGTTCACCGCCTTTGCCAGGAAGATCGGGGCGTACAGCTCCTCGCTGTACCACAGATGCGCGAAATACAGCCCGATGGGCTCGGGCGGGAGCGCTTCGGGATGCGCCGCGAATGGTTTCAGGAATGCGCCGTCCAGCTTCAGCGCGGACGCGCAGCGGGCGGAGACGCAGAGGTTTTTCCACAGGCCGTCCGGTCCGCGGACCGACCGCAGATAGTCACGGGTCTTCTCCAGGAACGGCAAATCCGCGCCGTCGAGGTGGGACAGCACGACCGCGCTGCCGTATTCAGGCGCTTCCTTCGACGGGTTCGTCTGGTCGCCGAACCAGAGCGGGACGAACGACCCGTCCGGGCGCTGAACGCGCTGAAGGTAGCGCACGATCCGCTTCTTCGCGCGGACCACGCGGCGTTTGAGCGCGGGCGGCAGTTCGTTTTCGTATAGCGTGAATGCCTTGTAGGCATGGGCGGAGATGTCCGGGCAGCTGCGGTCGAACGGCAGTTTCCCCCAGCCTTTGCAGAAGGTCGGGATGCCACCGTCGGAATTCTGGAGGTTCAGCAGCCATTCGATGCCCCGGCAGACCGCCTCGGATGCTTCCTTGCCCAGCGCGTGAAGCGCGATCAGCGCCGCCGACGTGTCGTCCGCGTCGGGCACGCCGCCGGAATATGTGGTCCATGCCCAGCCGCCGGGCGCGGACCGCGTGAATGGATGTTCGGACTTCGTCTGGGCGGCCAGCAGCCGGGTGCGGCAAAGCGCTTTTTCCTCCGCATTCAGCGAGGGTGCGAGCACGTCCAGTGCCAGCGAGGTCGTCCACAGGCGCAGATCTCGGTCGATCGGCCACGAACCGTCCGCACGCTGCGTTTCGGTCAGGAAACTCACCGCGCGTTTTGCAGCCGGATGCTCGCGCAATCCGGCGGCGCAGAGGCAGATCACACAGAACCCGGTCAGGGGCGCGGCCTCCAGGAATCCGCCGTCCTCGGGCTGTTTTTCGACGAGCACGCGGAGCGCCTTCTTCACGGCGAGTGTGCGCAGTTTGTTCGGGCGGTGCCTGAGCTGGGCCAGGCCGACGCAGATAAGCGCGGGGATGGCGTAGCTCACGACCGGGAGATTCAGGTATTTGAAGAGCGATTCCGGGAGAAGCACGGCCTCGAACGGGAAATTCGGCATCCGGCGCCAGGCGTCCGCGGCGTCGGGGAAGAACCCGGATGCGGTCGCCAGCGCCAGAAGCGGCACGGAGAATGTCAGGTCCTTGCCGTATTCCTTCAGCAGTCCGGCTCGGACCGATTCGAAATCCAGCCTGCCGAACGTCATTTTCAGGTAATCTTCCGCCATGCGCACGGCGTCCGCACTGGTGTTCCGCAGCGCGGCGTAAGCAAGGAACGTCGCGGTCAGGTTGGGCGGGGATTCCGGGGAGTCGCCGTACAGGCCGTCCGCGTTTTTGTGCTCCAGAAGCCATTTCCGGCCCGCGTCGACCGCGTCATCGCAGCCGCCGAAGAGCTCCAGCGCCACGCATGCGACCGCGGTCGAGACCGCCGAACTCGAAAGACGCCCCTCGATGAAGCCGTCCTCGCGGCGGTGCGACAGGATGAATTGTCTTAGTGCGTCCGTCATGCCGTCGCTCCCATGGCCAGCAGGCCGTACACCGTGTATTCGAGATCGCCCGCGGGATCGCCCGGGACCGCGCCGAACATGCCGTCCGGGCGGAAACACCCGCTCAGGAAGGGGCGCACATCGTATTTTGCCCTGTGACCGGCACGTTTGAGCGCGTACAGTACGACCGCCGCGGACAGCAGATCGCCGCCGGGGAACGTCCCGTCCGGGTTCTGAAGTCCGGCCAGAGCCGCTGCAGTCGTTTCGTCGGGATGGAGGCACAACGCCGCCGCGGTCGCCGCCACGCCGTATTCCGCAGAGCCTTTCAGGTTGGAATACAGCCCGTCCGGCAGACGGTACGCGCTCAAATCGGCGGACGTATCGTTCCGCAGGAAGCACGAATACGGCGAACAGCGGTCGCCCTGCGGGAACGCGGAGTCCGGCAGGTCCGGGAAATCCAGTTTCGGCGCGGGAAACGGCAGATGCCGGATCGCGCGGGGCAGTTTCATCAGCTGCAGGAGATTCCGGCCGTAAGCGAGCGTCGCGCGATGAACGAGGTCGGCGGGCGTGGCTTCTCCCAGCGTCTTTTCGCATGCGCTGCGGTCGATCTTCGCATCGGAAACATACGCGAGGCACAGCCCGAACAGCGTGTAGTACAGATCGCCGCGTCCGCTCCGGTCCGGGAACAGCCCGTCCGGCCTCTGCACGAACTGCACGATTCCCCGAAGCGCGTTCTGCGCCTCGTCGGTCATCCGGGCGAACCCGGCGGAACATGTCTTCAGGAAATCGAGGTCAAACATCGTTCAGCACCTTTCCGGCGAGGCGGTAAAGGAATATCTTCAGCGGCACGTCGCAGACCTGTTCCAGCAGTTCATAGATGTCCTCGCGCTGTGCCTGGTACATGCGGACCGTCTCAGCGCGCGCCGCCTCGCGGTCCCAGCCGTTCGAGCGCATCAGCACATCGACCGCCGAGGCCGGGTTTTCCGCTTCATCTTCGAGGTCGTCATAAAGCTGGTAGGCCACGCCGAGCTTGTCGGAGAACGCCTGGAACACGGCGCGGAGCTCGCCGAAACGTCCGGCGGCGATCGCGGCGGCGAAGAGCGCCACGCGGAATGCCGGCGCGGTTTTCAGCCGATGGATGCCGAGACATTCCTCCGCCGTGAACACGGGCTGCCGGAGCGCCTCGAATTCGCGCGCCTGCCCGTGTGCGAGTTCGCAGTGGGCGAGCGCGGCCTCCTCGCAGAGCTCCGCGCGCATGTCCCGCGGGATGGATGCGTGGCAGAAGAGCCGGTAGCCGATTCCGATCAGATAGTCGCCCAGGTTCAGTGCGGCAGGCAACCCCAGCCGCACATGGCACGCCGGTTCGCCGTAGCGTTCCGCGTCGTCGTCCTCGATGTCGTCGTGGATCAGCGACGCTTTGTGGAAGCACTCCACGGCGAGCGCGACGGGCTCCAGATAGTCCGGCAGATCCGGCGCGGACGCGGTCAGCGCGGCCCAGCAGCCTGCCGTGATCTTCGGGCGGTAGTGCTTGCCGTGGGCGCTCAGGGCGCGGACGGCTTCGTCTTTGAGGAGATCGTCCGGGATGAACTGGGAAACGCCTTCGGGTGTGAACAGCGCGTCGATCTGCGACCGGACCGCGCCGTAGGAAAACTCGTGCAGGTCCGTGTCCTGCGGCACGGCAAGCGCCCGTTTCAGGTCGTCCGGGTCGAACGCCGTATCTTTGCATCCGTCACGGAGCAGCGGCACGGCGATCCCCGGCACGGCGGAACGCAGCATAGAGGGGAACGATTTCTCAAGCGAATCGAGGCAGGAAACGCCGACGACCGCCTGAATCTCGCCTTGCTCCACCCAGTCCGCCACGGCGGAACTCGACTCCGCCACCAGCACGGGCATGTCGAGCGCATCCGCCTCGGCGGAAAGACGCGGGATGCCGCATTGTCCGCAGCCGCGGCAGATCAGGCCGAGTTCGTCGTGGTCGGCGGTGCAGCCGGGCTGTTTGCGGAGGCAGAACGGCAGGAGCAGGAGGCGCTGTTTCCGGGCGATGTGCGGGAAATACGTGGCCCACAGCGCGTTGTTCAGCTCGATCATACCATAATGGTCGAACCCGCGCCCATTCAGATCAAGCTCAGAGAGAAGCTTTCCCGCATGCCGGGCCAGCAGATGCAGGCTCAACGGCGGATTCAGCCCGGCGGCGCGCACATGGTCGGCTGCGGCCAGGCGGATCTTTTCGCGGATCGCGGCGTCCTGCGGGACTGTCTGTTTCGTCTCGTTCATCCGTAGGCTCCGAATCCGAAGAAATAGTTGCGTTTTCCGAACCGGTAGGCCGTGTCCCGTTCGGGGATCTCGACGCCGGGGACCTCGTGGCAGGACATCGGGGTGCGTTCCGCGAGTTCGCGGAAGAACGCATCGCGCCCGGAGGAGTCCTGCGCGCCGTTCGATTTCAAGTGATCGCAGAGTTCATGCGGCGAATGCAGGACCATGCAGTCGCGGCCTTGTCCCGTGCTGAAATTCCGAAGCCCCGCCAGCAGCGTTCCCTGCTGAAAAATTGCCTCAAGATTGGACGCGTCGGCGTTCAGGAAGCCGTCCGCGGACTGCATGATCGGGCAGAACTCCACAGCGCCGTTCGGAGCGATGTGGTGCGACAAACCCATCGCGCCGGGGCAGAGCGCCCGCCCCTCCGCGTCCCAGTAGGCGTCCAGGATCAGAATCTTCGCGGTCCGGCGCTGCTCGACCAGGAATTGCCGGAGTTTCAGCACATGGTCGCGGTCGAGGGCGTTTTCGTACTCGGGATCGACCCCGCACGGACGGTAGATGAAATACCAGATGTAGTGCACGCCTTTGCCGACGAGGAAATCAAGGTATTCGCGGCTCACGAGCTCGTCAAAATTCTTTTTGTTGATGCTCGCGGTCACGCCGGTGAAGAGCCCGGCATTCACCGCCGCCTCAAGCCCCGCCATGGAGCGCGCGAAGACGTCGTCGCGGCCGCGTCTGCGGCGGGATTCCGTCTCCAGCCCCTCGATGCTCACGAGTGCCGTCACATTGCCGAGCGCCGCAAGTTCGTCCGCCGTTTTTTTGTCCAGCATTGTCCCGTTCGTGTACAGCTGGAAATAGGCGCGGGGGTTGTTCCGGAAGAGCGTCATGAGGTCGGGATGGAACAGCGGTTCGCCGCCCAGGATGCCGAAGAAACGCGATTTGTATTTGGCTGCGGTATCGATGATGCCCTGCATCTGCTCCAGCGAGAGGCTGCACGGCGGATTCGTCTGCGAGACCCAGCAGCCACGGCATTTCAGGTTGCACCGGTTCGTGATCGAGAGCATCAGGAACGCCGGAAAGAACGGTTCCCCGCGCTTCATCCGCCGTTCGAACGCACGGACCGTGCGATGTCCGTTCCAGGCGAACCGCAGCAGATTCCGCTGCGCCCGCCACGAGCATCCGGTCATGATTCGTGTGATGGCGGAAAGTTTCATGCGTTCCTCAAAACAAGTTCAGCTGTCGCGGAAAAGCCGCACCTTCTTCCGGTATTCCAGGCGCTCGCGGAACGATGTCCGGTCCGCGGGAGACGGCTCCACGGGTTCATCCAGGGCGCCGTTCAGACGCTCCTCTTTGGACTTCGGGAAAATGATCGCGTTCGCGGGGCAGATCCTGGCGCAGGCAGGACAGTCGGTCTTGCAGGCGGCGGGGTGTACGACGCGGAATCTGCCGTCGATCTTTTCGTACACGCCGAACATGCAGAAATCGGCGCATTTGCCGCAGTTGACGCAACGGGCAGCGTCGATCACGGGGAACCACGGGACCCAGTCCTGCTGCGGTGCGCCGAGCCCGCGGACGGCCTCCGCCGCCGACTCCGGCTGAAGCTTCTGCGCGTCCAGACAGTCGATCTCCGCACCGAACATCGCCCGGATCGCCCGCGTCTGGCAGGCCAGGACCGTTTCGTTGTCCGCAAAAATCCGGCCGGAAACCGCCTCGAGGCATAAATCTGGCACGATTTCGCACGGGACGCCTTCGGCCGCAGCCGCCTTTACGGCCGCGTCCAGCACATCCTGCGGGAGTTTCCGGTATTTCCGGCATGCGCAGATCACAAGTTTTTTCGTTCGGATCGGGTCTTTGCTTGTCATGGTCTGTTCCTTGCGGAGAATGTGAATCGTTTTCGTTCAGGCTGAGGTCGCACACGTGCGCGCGCAGGAAGAAAAATTCGGAGCCGGCAGATGGAATCGCGATGGGAAAAGCAGCCGTCGGGCGCTGTGATCCGGCAGGGCGCGTGCGCGTACGCGCGGAAGCAAGTGAAGACGCGAACCCGGCAAGGCGGACTTTCGAGGTGCGACGACCTCGCGGTCAACCCTGCCGGAGTTCAGTCGCGGCCGACTTATTTCGCCTTGATGTCGAACGCGCCGAGGACGTTTCCGTGGCGGACGTACATGATGCCGTCGCAGATCACGGGATGCGCCCAGTGTTCCTTGTCGCCGAAATTGATCTGGAAGCTGCTGACGACGTCGAGCTTTTCGCCGGGCTTCGCGATGGCGATCATGCCGCGCTTCTCCTCGTACATGTAGATCAGGCCGTCCGCGTAGATCACGCTGCCCTTGCCGAGGTTGCTCCACGGCACCTCATAGAGCGTTTCGCCGGATTCCCAGTCCACGCACATCCAGTTTCCGCTGTTGTTGCTGGTCCAGTTCGAGCCGTAGAGCTTGCCGTCGATCAGCACGGTGCAGTCGTGGTGCGGGTCCAGTTTCTTGTTCGTCCAGATGACGTTGACGCCCTTGCCGTCCTTTTTCAGTTCGTACAGCACGCCGCCCGCATCGTATCCGGCGGACACGAAGAAGCGGTTTTCCTCCACGGTGGGAGAATTGCAGTTCACGCCGCCCATGCCGCTTACGCCGGCGGTCTTTGCATAATTGTCCTCCCACATGACCGTGCCGTCCTTGATGTTGATGCCGTTCACTTTGCCGCCGGTCATCACGATCAGCTGGTCACCGACGATGACCGGGGTCACATAGGCGAGCGTGTCGCCGTTGGACTTGGCGGTCCAGACTTCGGAGCCGTCGGCCACCTTCAGCGCCACTACGAGCGCCTTGCTGCCGCCCGCGGTCACGAAGACCACGCCGTCCTTCACGACCGGGCATTCCGCCATGGCCCACATGCCGAACTTCGAGCCGTAGTCGTTCGCGATATTTTTCTGCCACAGGATTTTCCCGTCGGCGGCGTTCAGACAGAAGATTTCGCCGGAACCGGTGGTCACCACCAGGCGGCCTTCGCCTTCCTTCTCGCCGGGCACATAGGTCGGGGTGCTGCGGGCGCCGGGATACGAACGTTCCCACGGCGTGCCGGTGGCGGTCTTCCATATCTCCTTGCCGTCGAGGTCCAGGCAGATCACGTATTCCTTCCTCGAACCGCCCTGGGCCTGCTGGCCGCCGCGCTGGCCTCTGCCGCCACGGCCGCCGCCGAATCCGCCCTGGCCCTGGGGTGCAGCCTGGCCGCCCTGGCCGGCTCCGGTGCCAGTGATGTAAAGGCGGTTTCCGACCTTGATCGGGCTGGACCACCCTTCGCCGAGTCCGGTGTAGGTCCATTTCGGGGTCAGCCCCCCCTGCGGCCAGGTTTTCATCAGGCCCTTTTCTTCCATATACATGCCCTGCGAGTTATCCCCGCGGAACCGGACCACGTCCCTTGCAAACAGGGCCGCTCCGCCCATGACGATCAGCGCTGTGGCCAACAATGTCTTGTTCATGATGTCGATCTCCAAGCTAACGCATACAGCCGTGTTTCTTTCGCGGACTGAAGCTGGGTTAAGGATTCGGCAGGAAGCTCGGTACGGGACCCCCTTCCGATGCGTTTCGGAGGGGAGAACAGTCGCCGATTGCCGGTGTGTTATAACAATATATCCCGCAAAAGCTGTAAGTCAAATGTACTTTCTATATATTTTAGAAAAAAATTAAAAAAATCAATTCGGTCGATTTCCCTCGCGTTTTGCGAACATCCGCAGAAGGTCTTTCTCTACGAACGATCCCATCTGTGCATTTGTCGTTTCTCCTCCGGGTGTGAGTCCCGATATGATTTGCTGCCCGGATACGGTCAGCCCCCGGAACCATCGTGATGTGACCCCAAAAACTTGGACGGGTTATTGATATAGGGAATGAGTTCGGTATTGAACTGGACTCATACCCTTCCTCTTTAAAGATATCCGTTCTGTGTTGAAATAGCAAATGTATTCCTTGAG
>Ga0310786_10002941_pt1 | contig 25321 bp, 20 predicted proteins | sample AusTroGonzalo_MG_FD_203881 | JGI IMG/M metagenome (GOLD analysis project Ga0310786, IMG submission 203881) | Bovine rumen microbial communities from tropical cattle in Woodstock, Queensland, Australia - Gonzalo_03 (v2) (version 2) | ecosystem: Host-associated > Mammals > Digestive system >...
AAGGCAAGGGCAAAATCAGTATCCCGTTCGCCAACGAGGACGAGTTGGAGCACGTCATGAACATTATTGATAAAATCAAGAACTGATGCATCGCATACTGATGACATTCTGCCTCCTGTTATTACTAGCAGGGAGCCAACAGGCCAAGGCACAGGACCGTTTTGATGACGACAGCCTGAATGTCACCAAGTTCGACAGTATCTCCGTCGTCGTAGACACAACCTTCAGCAAGAAGGAGATGAAACAAGACTGGTCTACGTGGCGTCCTGATCCCAAGAGGGCCCTGTGGCTCGCGCTCGTCATCCCCGGAGGGGGACAGATCTACAACCGCAAGTATTGGAAACTGCCGCTCGTGTATGGCGGATTCATCGGCTGTATGTATGCGATAAACTGGAACAACACCATGTATAAGGACTACTCCCAGGCCTATATAGACCTGATGGACAATGATCCCAACACACAGAGTTACAACCAGTTCCTGCATCTGGGTATGAAGATCACCACAGAGGCCGACAAAAAGCGGTTTGAGGACATCTTCAGGAAGCGAAAGGACAAATACAGACGCTGGCGCGACCTGAGTTTCTTTGTGATGTTAGGAGTCTATGCGCTATCGGTCATCGATGCCTATGTGGACGCAGAATTGTCCGTGTTCGACATCTCCGACGACCTGAGCCTGAAGGTGGAGCCGACGATTATCAACAACCGCTCGTCCAGTAACCCGCTGGATGCGTCGTCGGTAGGACTGCAATGCAGTTTGAACTTTTGAAATAGTAAATAAATAGCAAAACCAAAATAAAGAATGAAGAAAAAACTGATGATCATCCTCGTTGCCGCTTTCCTCGGAGGAAGCCTCGGCCTGAATGCCCAAGTGGTAAACACTGACGTTCCGACAGAAGAAGAGTTCGAAGAAGAAGAGAGCGAAGACGAAGAAGATGAAGGGGAAGAAGGAGAAGACGAGGAAGAAAACGCTGAGGAACTGAGCGAAGACGAGTTTGCCGTTACCGACCAAGAGGGCAACGAAGAAGTCATCGAGTTTCCTGAGGCTATGACCTATGACCTCGACAGCCTTCTTAACCTATATACGTCGAAAGCATACCTCTCGCCTGGCGACTGCGAGATGAAGAATGAGAACCCCACATTCCCAAAGGAGGTGTATATCGAACGACTCAGCCGCATCCCCTCGGTGATGGAATTTGCGTATAATGATATCGTACAGCGGTTCATCGACCGTTACAGCGGACGACTGCGCTATTCCGTCAGCTATATGCTGGGTGCAGCCAACTTCTACCTCCCCATCTTCGAAGAAGCCCTGGAGGCCTATCAACTGCCCCTCGAGCTGAAATACCTGCCCATCATCGAATCGGCCCTGAATCCGAAGGCTGTCTCACGGGCTGGTGCCACAGGCCTCTGGCAGTTTATGCTGGGCACGGGCAAACAATACGGCCTGGAGGTCAACTCCCTCGTTGATGAACGCCGTGACCCCGTGAAGTCGTCTTATGCCGCAGCACGCTATCTGCGCGACCTTTACAAGATCTTCGGCGACTGGAACCTGGTGATTGCTGCCTATAACTGCGGACCCGAGAACATCAACAAGGCCATCCATCGTGCCAATGCGGCCAAGACGGCCAATCCACAAACGGGCGAGACGCAGACCATCAATAAGGACTACTGGTACATCTATCCCTATCTGCCGGCAGAGACCCGTGGCTATGTGCCGGCCTTCATCGCTGCCAACTACATTATGACATATTATTGCGAGCACTTCATCTGTCCGATGACCACGCGTCTGCCGGCACAGAGCGACACCGTCATCGTACACCGTGATGTGCATCTGGAACAGATTGCAGGTGTCATCGGCACTGATGCCGACCTTTTGCGCTCGCTGAATCCTGAATATCGGCGTGACATTGTGCCAGGCAACACCAAGCCCTGTGCCATCCGTATGCCACTGGCCGATACGGGTAAGTTCATCGATAATGAAGACTCGATCTATAATTACCGTGTCAGTGAGCTGCTGACGAAGCGACTGGTGGTGGATGTCAATGATGATGTGCCCACCTTCTCCCGCAAACGCGGTTCCTATAGCAGGAGGAGTGGACGTTACAGCCGTCGTTCAGCCCGCAACTCACGCCGTGGGGGCAGGGCAGCAAGATCGTCAAGGTCGAGAGGTGGCAGTTCTGTGACCATCCAACGTGGGCAGACCTTGTCGCAAATTGCCAAGCGTAATGGCACCACCGTTGCCAAACTCCGCAAACTAAACGGTATCAAGGGCAACAACATTCAGGCAGGCAAGAAGATCAGAGTCAAGTAGTGAGAGTACTTTTTTGAATCGTGTTGAGTGAAAGGTTATGGCAGAGGAAGATCTTAGACTACAGGAAGAGGCTGATGACAAGATCATCAACGAGGCGTTCGAGAAACTGTTGAACGACTATTTAAAGTCGCGCCATCGTAAGAAAGTAGACCTTATCACCAAGGCCTTCAACTTCGCACGCCAGGCTCATAAAGGTGTGCGCCGCCTCTCTGGCGAGCCTTATATCATGCACCCCATCGCTGTCGCACAGATTGCCTGTTCGGAGATCGGACTGGGTTCTACGAGTATCTGTTCGGCCTTGCTGCACGATGTCGTGGAAGACACGGACTACACCGTAGAGGATATTGAGAACATCTTCGGTTCGAAGATTGCCCAGATTGTCGATGGACTGACGAAAATCAGCGGCGGCATCTTCGGCGAGCAAGCCTCAGCCCAGGCAGAGAACTTCAAGAAACTGCTGCTGACGATGAGCGACGATATCCGCGTGATCCTGATTAAGATCTGCGACCGTCTGCACAATATGCGCACTCTGGACTCCCAACCTGCCAACAAACAATACAAGATCGCAGGTGAGACACTCTATATCTATGCACCACTCGCCAATCGTCTGGGACTGAACAAGATCAAGTCGGAACTGGAGAATCTCAGTTTCAAATTCGAGCATCCTGACGAATATGCCAATATCGAGGCTAAGCTGAAGTCTACCCACGCCTCCCGTCATGAACTCTTCGACCAGTTCACGACTCCCATCAAGGCCTCTCTGGAGAAGATGGGCATCCAGTATGAGATTAAGGAACGCGTGAAGACCCCCTACTCCATCTGGAACAAGATGCAGAACAAGCACGTCACCTTCGAGGAGATCTATGATATCCTGGCCGTGCGTATCATCTTCACGCCCAAGATCAGGGAAGAGGAAATCAACGAGTGTTTCAAGATCTACGTGGCCATCTCACAGATTTACAAGTCACATCCGGACCGTCTGCGCGACTGGCTCTCACAGCCTAAGGCCAACGGCTATCAGGCCCTGCACGTCACGCTGATGTCGAAACAAGGCCGATGGATAGAGGTGCAAATCCGCTCAGACCGTATGGACGAGGTGGCAGAACAGGGTTTTGCCGCCCATTGGAAATACAAGGACGGCGTGGAAGAGGAATACACGGAGGACGAGAACGAACTCAACGACTGGCTGCGAACCATCAAGGAAATCCTCGACGACCCCCAGCCTGACGCAATGGACTTTCTCGACACCATCAAGCTGAATCTCTTTGCCAGCGAGATATTCGTGTTTACGCCGAAGGGTGAGATCCGCACGCTGCCTGCCGACTGTACAGCCCTCGACTTCGCCTTCTCCATCCACACATTCCTCGGCAGCCATTGCATCGGAGCGAAGGTGAACCATAAGCTGGTGCCCCTGAGCCATAAATTGCAGAGCGGAGACCAGGTGGAGATCCTCACGTCAAAGTCGCAGCACGTCAGTCCTGCATGGATCAACTTTGTCTCCACAGCTAAGGCAAAGGCGAAGATTCAGGCGATCCTGCGTCGCGATAACAGGGAGGTGCAGCGCAGAGGCGAGGAAATTCTGAATGACTTCCTCGAGAAGAACCACCACGAACCCAGTCTCGCGCTGGCAGACCGTCTGGCAGAATTCCATGCCTACAGCAAGCGCAATGAGTTCTATCAGGCCCTCGGCGAAAAGATTGTCATCTTGGGCGACAAGGACCTCGACGAGCTCAGCGGCAAGAACAAGAGTACAGAGAGCAGCAGCTGGCTCAAGTATGTGCCCTTCGTCGGCAAGAAAAAGAAAGAAGAGGAGCCCAAACAGGATCTCTTCATCGTGCCGGAGAAGTTCAATCGCAAGAAACCCATCTATATCAGCGAGGAGAACATCAACCAGTATAAGTTCGCCAGCTGTTGTCACCCCATCCCTGGTGATGATGCTTTGGGTTATATCAACAACAAGAACCAGATTGAGATCCACAAGCGCAATTGTCCTGTGGCCGCCAAGCTCAAGACCAGTTTCGGCAACCGAATCCTCGACATCAAGTGGGACATGCACAAGATCCTCTTCTTCGACGCCACTTTGCGACTGGGAGGCATCGACCGTGTGGGTATACTGAATGAGATCACCCAGATCATCTCTTCACAGATGAACGTGAACATTCACAAGGTAATCATTACTTGCGAGGACGGTATCTTTGACGGCAGCATCGAACTGCGCGTCCACGACAGAGAGGACGTTAAGACCATCGTTAACAATCTGAAAGCTGTTCCTGACCTGAAGGAAATCTCAGAAATCCTTTAAGCTTTCACAATAGAATCTGACTATTGCAGATAGTCAAGTTGCTTTCTCAAGGACTGCAACTCCGAACGGATCTCGATGAGCGACTCAAGCACATCGGCCTTCTTGTCCACACCCTTACGATTGGCATTGATCATCTTCTTGGCGGCGGCAATCTTAAAGCCGCGCACCTTCACCAGATTATGAATCAGGCGAACCTGCTCAATATCCTTCTCCGTATACTGGCGAACTTTCGACGGTCCGCTGACTTTCGGTTTCAGGAAGGTGAATTCCTGCTCCCAATAGCGAAGTGTACTCTCGTTCAGACCAAACATCTGTGCGACTTCTCCGATGGAGTAGTACAGTTTGAGGTTCTTGTTCAGATTCAATGCCATATCATTTACGATTTACGGGTTTGCAATTTACTGATTAGAGGTTTGCCAACTCAATCACCTTATCGATGGCGGCAGAGAGGCCGTCAACGTTCTTTCCGCCTGCAGAGGCGAAGTGCGGCTGTCCGCCACCGCCTCCTTCCATCAGTTTGGCAGCCTCGCGAACCAGCTGGCCAGCGTTCAGACCACGGTCTTGCACCATATCGTCGCTGAGCATCACATTCAGCGTCGGCTTGTTTTCAAAGACGGAGCCAACCACACAGAGCAGATTCTCAGGATGACGCTCACGGACCTTGAACACCAAGTCCTTGGCTACATTCGGCATCATCACCGTCTTAGCAGTCACAACCGTCACGCCATTGATGATGCGAGCCTTTTCCAGCAATTCCATAGAGAGATTAAACACGCGCTGAGCCTGGAACAATTCAATATCCTTCTTCATTGCATCATGCTCCCCGATGTACTTCTGGATCACGCCTTGCAGGTCCTTTGCGTTATTGAAGAACGAGCGGATGGCCTTCAGGACATCCTCCGTCTTATAGAGCAGTTCCTCGCACTCACGGCCTGTCTTGGCCTCGATACGACGGATGCCTGCTGCCACAGAACTCTCTGAAACAATCTTGAAGAAGCCGATCTTACCAGTAGCCTTGGCGTGGATACCGCCACAGAACTCACACGACGGGCCGAAGCAGACCACGCGCACTTTGTCGCCATACTTCTCGCCGAAGAGGGCGATGGCACCAATCTTCTTAGCCTCCTCAAAGGGCATATCGCGATACTCCTCGAGAGCGATATCCGCACGAATCATCTGATTGACCAGACGTTCCACCTGACGGATCTCGTCATCTGTCACTTTCTGGAAGTGAGAAAAGTCGAAGCGCAGGGTATCAGGCGAGACAAACGAGCCCTTCTGCTCAACGTGTTCGCCCAGAATCTGTTTCAGCGCATAGTCGAGCAGGTGGGTAGCAGTATGGTTGGCGGCAGAGGCGTCGCGCTTGACCGTATCGACACAGGCCATAAACTGGGCCGTGGGATCCTTCGGCAACTGCTTGACGATGTGTACCGTCTGGTTGTTCTCACGCTTGGAGTCGATGACCTCGATGGTCTCAGCCTCGTTGCAGATGACGCCACAGTCACCTACCTGACCACCCATCTCGCCATAGAACGGCGTATAGTCGAGCACGAGTTCATAGAACTCATTCTTCTTCTGCGTCACCTTACGATAGCGGAGGATATGACATTCGTATTCCGTATAGTCGTATCCCACGAACTGCTGCTCGCCCTCAGCGAGTTCCGTCCAGTCTGAATTCTCGACGGCTGCGGCATTGCGGGCGCGCTCCTTCTGCTTCTGCATCTCGACATTGAACTGCTCTTCGTTGACGGTGAAGCCGTTCTCACGACAGATCAACTCCGTCAGATCGAGGGGGAAGCCGTAGGTATCGAAGAGGCGGAAGGCCTGAACACCGTCAAGCTCCGTCTTCTGGTCCTTACGAAGCTGCTCCATCGCATCGTTGAGCATGCCGATACCCTTGTCGAGGGTACGCAGGAAAGCATCTTCTTCCTCCTTCATCACCTTCGAGATCAGCTGCTGCTGGGCCTTCAATTCAGGGAAGGCGTCACCCATCTCGGCCACGAGCGTGGGCACAAGCTTATAGAGGAACGACTCCTTCTGGTCGAGGAACGTATAGGCATAGCGGACAGCGCGACGCAGGATTCGACGAATCACATAGCCAGCCTTCGCATTCGAGGGCAGCTGGCCGTCGGCGATGGAGAACGAGACGGCACGCAGATGGTCTGCACAGACACGCATGGCGACGTTGATATCGTCCTGCTCCTTGCTGACCTCACCCTCCTCGAAAGTCGTATATTTCAGGCCCGTAATCTGCTCCTGAGCCTTGATGATCGGCTGGAAAATGTCAGTATCGTAGTTCGAGTGCTTGCCCTGCAGCATGCGGACGAGGCGCTCGAAGCCCATACCCGTATCGATGACGTTCATCGAAAGCTTCTCCAGACTGCCGTCGGCCTTGCGGTTGAACTGCATGAACACGAGGTTCCAGATCTCAATCACCTGCGGATCGTCCTGATTCACCAGCTCGCGGCCGCTCTTGCCTGAGGCCTTGCGCTGCTCGGGAGTACGGCTGTCGACGTGGATTTCTGAGCAGGGACCGCAGGGGCCCGTGTCGCCCATCTCCCAGAAGTTGTCGTGCTTGTTGCCGTTGATGATATGATCCTCTGGCACGTGCTTGGCCCAGTATTTCGCAGCCTCATCGTCGCGGGGGATGTTTTCCTCGGGCGAGCCCTCGAAGACGGTCACGTAGAGGTCCTCGGGATTCAGCTTCAGCACATCGACCAGATATTCCCAGGCCATATCGATGGCGCCCTCCTTGAAGTAGTCGCCAAACGACCAGTTGCCCAGCATCTCAAACATGGTGTGGTGGTAAGTGTCGTGTCCCACCTCCTCCAAGTCGTTATGCTTGCCTGATACGCGGAGGCACTTCTGGGTGTCAGCCCTTCTGCGCGGCTCCGGATCACGGGTGCCGAGGATGATATCTTTCCATTGGTTCATACCTGCGTTGGTAAACATCAGCGTGGGGTCATCCTTGATGACCATAGGTGCTGAGGGCACGATGGCGTGCTGCTTGGACTCGAAGAATTTCTTGAATGAGTCGCGAATCTCGTTTGCTGTCATTGTCTTATTTGTTTTCTTAATTGGCTGCAAAATTACAAAATTATTCTGAAACAGCCAAAACTATCGCCGAATTCTTATTTAAAATATGTATAACGCGCAAAAGAAGCCGGAAACATCTTTTGATAATAAATATTTACACCACAAGACTGCATAGGATAGACTCGGAGTTTAAAGGCACTAAAGTGGGAGTTTAGTTAGGGTAAAGTCCGACTTTAGTCAGGGGAAATTCCCAGTTTCAAGGCAGGAAAGTCCGAGACTATATAATCCTTTGACTATCAATACTTTACGAAAAATTCGAGAAATTGTGAATTTTTCAGACAAAATCACCCTCCCCAAAAGTCTTTGAAAAAGAATTTTGCAGGAAAATTGGCGGTTTCAATTTTTTTTTGTACCTTTGCAGCAGAAAAGCTAAAGACCAGGAAGAGAATGGACGACGAGACAAGAGACGACGAGATCCTCGAACAGCAGGAGTCGGAGAGCCAGCAGGAAGGCCACTCCGACTATAAACCCGTGAACCGCTTCGATGCCGCAGCCGTGCATCATCTGAGCGGCATGTACCAGAATTGGTTCCTCGATTATGCCAGCTACAGCATCCTCGACCGCGCCGTGCCCCATCTGGAGGACGGCCTGAAACCCGTGCAGCGCCGCATTCTGCACTCGATGAAGCGCATGGACGACGGCAGATATAATAAGGTGGCGAACATCGTGGGCCACACGATGCAGTTCCATCCTCACGGAGACGCCTCCATCGGCGACGCCCTCGTGCAGCTGGGACAAAAGGAGCTGCTCATCGACACCCAGGGAAACTGGGGTAACATTCTGACGGGTTCATCAGCCGCTGCTCCGCGATACATCGAGGCCAGACTGTCGAAATTCGCCCTCGACACCGTCTTCAACCCCAAGACGACGGAGTGGAAGATGTCGTACGACGGCCGAAACAAGGAGCCCATTACCCTGCCCGTGAAGTATCCGCTGCTGCTGGCTCAGGGCGCTGAAGGCATCGCCGTAGGACTATCCACGAAAATCCTGCCCCATAACTTCTGCGAGATCTGCGACGCAGCCATCTGCTATCTGCACGAACAGCCTTTCCAACTCTATCCTGATTTCCCCACCTCTGGCAGCATCGACGTGTCGAAATACAATGACGGCCAGCGAGGTGGCTCTGTCAAGGTGAGGGCGAAGATCGAGAAGGTAGACCAGAAGACACTCGTCATCCGTGAGATTCCCTTCTCAAAGACCTCCGAGACCTTGCAGGACTCCATCGTGAAGGCCGTTGAGAAAGGCAAGATCAAGGCCCGCAAGGTGGAAGACCTCACGGCTGCCAACGTCGAGATTCAGGTGCATCTCGCCCCAGGCGTCTCGTCAGACAAGACCATCGACGCCCTCTATGCCTTCACAGATTGCGAAATCAGCATATCGCCTAACTGTTGCGTGATCGAGGACAACAAGCCTAAGTTCCTGACTGTCAGCGATGTGCTTCGCCACAGCGTGGACCGTACGAAGGATCTGATTCGTCAGGAACTCGAGATCCGCAAGGGTGAGCTCTTGGAACAGCTGCACTTCCAGTCGCTGGAGAAAATCTTCATCGAGGAGCGCATCTATAAGGACAAGAAATTCGAACAGGCCCCCACGATCGACGCCGTCTGCGAGCATATCGACGAGCGATTGACGCCCTACTACCCCACCCTCATCCGCGAAGTGACCAAGGACGACATCCTGAAACTGCTGGAAATCAAGATGCAGCGCATCCTGAAATTCAACAAAGACAAGGCAGAAGAGCTGATGGCACGCCTGAAGGCAGAGATTGAGGAGATAGACCGCGACCTGGCGAACCTCACGGAGGTGACGGCCAACTGGTTCCAGTTCCTCAAGGACAAATACGGCAAGGACCATCCGCGACTGACGGAGATCCGCAACTTCGACACCATCGAGGCCTCGAAGGTGGCCGAAGCCAACCAGAAACTCTACATCAACCGCACGGACGGATTCATCGGCACAGGCCTGAAGAAAGACGAGTTCGTGTGCAACTGCTCCGACCTCGACGATGTCATCATCTTCTACAAAGACGGTAAATACAAGATTATCCGCGTGGCGGAGAAAGTGTTCGTAGGCAAAAACGTGCTCTATCTCGACGTATTCAAGAAGAATGACGCCCGCACGACCTATAATGCCGTCTATCGTGATGGCAAGAAGGGTAACTGCTTCATCAAGCGTTTCAACGTGACAACGATGACGCGCGACAAGGAATACGACCTGACGCAAGGCACACCTGGATCGAAGGTGATGTACTTCAGCGCCAATCCCAACGGCGAGGCTGAAATCATCAAGGTGACGCTCGAACCCAATCCGAAACTCAGGAAAATCTTTGTTGACAAGGATTTCTCAGAGGTAATGATCAAGGGCCGCACGTCGAAAGGCAATCTGCTGACAAAGTTCCCTGTGCATCGCATCGGACTGAAGAGTCATGGGCACTCGACGCTCGGAGGACGGCTGGTGTGGTACGATCCGGACGTGAACCGCCTGAACTACGACGAACACGGACGACTCCTGGGCGAGTTCTTCGACGACGACCAGATTCTCGTCGTACTGAAGAACGGCGAGTGTTACCTCACGAACTTCGATCTGAACAACCATTTCGAGGAGAACATCCTGCGTATTGAGAAGTATGACGCTTCGAAAGTATGGACTGCCATCCTCTATGACGCTGATAATCAGGGCTATCCATATATGAAGCGTTTCCTGATGGACGCCACGAAGAAGAAGCAGAACTGGCTCTCGGAGAATCCTCTATCGCAGTTGATTCTGCTGACAGACACCGTCTATCCGCTCATCAAGGTGACTTATGGAGGTGTTGACGATTTCAGGGGCTCTGAGGAGATCGACGCAGAGCAGTTCATTGCCGTCAAGGGATACAAGGCCAAAGGTAAGCGCCTGACTACCTGGCAGATAGCCGGTATCGAGGAGTTGGAGCCTGTGCGCGTCCCTGAAGAGCCGGAAAGTCCGGAAATCGCAGAAGATATCGATACTGATGATGTCGATGAAGACGCTTCTGAAGAAGAACAGAACGAGTCGTCTGACACTAGGAAAAGTCAGCCTCAGGAAGAACTAAACCTCTTCGACGATGAAGTATAAGTTCCTGCTACTGTTCTTCACTCTGGTTCCATTGTGTGTCGTCGCCCAGGAATCCACCTCTGCCAATATCATCGGCGTGGGTTCCTCCAGGATTCTCGACACCTACATCAATCAGGAGAAATTCTCTGGCATCGGCTTTACCTATTTATATATTAAGGAACGCGCGAAAGAAGACAAACGGTGGAACAGCGTCATCGAGCATGAACTGGACATCTCAAGCACCAAGGACAGGAGTAAGGACAACCAGATGATAGAGGGCGACTACAACCTCTACTGGGGCCGATACCGCCATTGGAGGCTCTTTGCAGACCGTCTTCTGCTGCAGGCTGGCGGACTCGCCAATGCCAATCTGGGCTTTCTCTACGATATGACCGCCTCGAACAATCCTGCTCAGGCTCGTCTCAGCCTGAATCTCATGCCTGCCGCCATCGCCACATACCATTTTCCCCTGTTCGGAAAGCAGTTCGCCCTGCGTTATGAACTGAACGTGCCGCTCGTGGGTGTGATGTTCAGCCCTAACTACGGACAGTCGTACTACGAGATCTTCAATCGCGGAAACTACGACCACAACATCGTTCCCACCACCTTCATCAGCGCGCCCACCTTCCGTCAGATGCTGTCGATTGACTGGCGCACCTCTGAGAGATGGTCCCTGCGCATCGGCTATCTGGGGAACTACCAGCAGGCAGAAGTCAACAACTTGAAGCAGCATGTCTATGCCCATCGCGTGATGATCGGCATCGTCCGCCACTTCCCAAACAGCCACCGCCCATGAGAAAGCTACTCGCCATCTGGTTCCTCATACCCCTGCTCACCTTCTCGGCCTGCGTCAATGAGGAAGAATTCCCGGATACTTCACAAGGAAACTTTGAGGCGCTGTGGAAGATTATCGACGAGCACTACTGTTTCTTCGACTACAAACAGCATGAATACGGCCTCGACTGGAACGCTATATATAATATATATAAGGTACGCGCGAGGGAAGAAGCTAATAAATACCAGTTGTTCGAGGTGCTGACGGATATGCTGGCAGAGCTGCGCGACGGCCATGTGAACCTCTATTCGTCATTCGACAACGGCCGCTATTGGAGCTGGCACGAGGATTATCCAACGAATTTCAGCGACACACTCCAACGCAGATACCTCGACACAGACTATCGCATCGCCTCTGGCATGCGCTATCGGATTCTCGACGACAATATCGGCTATGCGTACTATGGCAGTTTCACAAACCCCGTTAGCGACAGCGGTCTGAATGAGATCCTGCGCTACTTCGCCTTCTGTAACGGACTCATCATCGACATCCGGGAGAATGGAGGTGGCGACCTCACTAATGCGGAGAAGCTTGCAGCTCGTTTTTGTAATGAAAAGACGCTGGTAGGTTATCTGCAGCATAAGACAGGAAAGGGCCACAACGACTTCTCGGACCTAGAGCCGCAATACATCGAACCCTCATCGAACCTCAGATGGCAGAAGAAGATTGTCGTGCTGACTAACCGCGGGGTGTTCAGCGCAGCCAACGACTTCGTCAAGTACATGAAGTGCTTCCCACGGGTGAAAATCGTGGGCGACCAGACAGGAGGAGGTGCAGGCATGCCCTATACCAACTCTCTGCCCAATGGATGGACAGTTCGCTTCTCGGCCTGTCCCTCTTACGATAAGGATCGCCAGCAGGTAGAATTTGGCATCAAGCCAGACTATTTTGTTAGCCAGACAGACGATGATTTCCGTCAAGGAAAAGATTCGTTGATAGAATTTGCACGAAAACTTTTGGCGGAATGAGAAATTATTCGTATCTTTGCACACGTTTTAGGCCTGACGGCACTATGACAGAGCGTTCTTTCGCGCCTGTGGCGGAATTGGTAGACGCGCCAGACTTAGGATCTGGTGTCTCACGACGTGCAGGTTCGAGTCCTGTCAGGCGCACAAGACAAAAACGGGCAAAAATGGTTGTTTTACATACCATAAACATGCTAATTTGACAGAAAATTGCGGTTTTTGATAAAAAAATTTAAAATTTTCTTGCAAGTTTAAAAATAATTGCCTAATTTTGTCACCGATTTATGTGAATACATATATGCGTGAGTATAAATATTAAAATGTTTAATTATAATTTTTAAGTTCAAATGAAAAAGAAATTTATCAATGGTTTTTTGATGGTAGCAATGCTCTTTGCCACCACATCATCATTTGTTTCTTGCAAGGACAACGTTGACGACGAACTTTCCGACGTCTATAACAACCTTGGCAAGAAGAGCTCTGAACTGCAGGACAAGATTAACAGTGTGCAAAATGACCTGCAAAAACAGATTGACGAGATTGAGCCGCTTATCATCGAGTACGGCGATACGTTCATCAACAACGTGACAGAAATTATCCAGTTTAATGTTGACAGCATCTGCAACGATTACAACACGAAGATTGATCTCATTAATCAAGATCTTGAGGTTATTAACCAGCAGATCACCAATCAGACGCTGGCTATTGACTCTATCAACAACGCTCTGAAGGTCATTGACGTTCGCATTAACAACGTTGGCGATTCTGTAAACATCCTGTGGGCAAGAGTTGACAGCATTGTAGGCATCTTGGATGCTCTGGTGGATGGAAATCTCATCACTAGTGTTGATATTAATGCAACACGCAATGATGTGTTAGGTATTGTCAAGACTCCGTTCTTCGAATGTGATGGCCTGATGGCATACTATGGCACCAACGATACAGGTATTGAGCAGTTCCCGTATGCCGGTACCAGCTTTAACGTAGGTGGTCGTACACTTGCATGCTATCTGGAGCCTAACGAACTGCCTTATAATGGTTTTGTTGATTTCGATAGTGACATGATTACTGATAGCTATGCCAACGCTGGACAGGTTTACTTCACTATAAACTCTACGAACTATGAGAACTTCGATATCAGCAAGTTGGCAAAGATTCAGGTTGAAAACAGCGCTGGTGAGGTTGCTCCTATCCAGCTTAAAGCCAGAAAGTCTAGCGCAAGAATCAACTGGGGAGCCGGTCGTGGATTCTTTGAAGAGACTGGTACAACCGTAGACAATGGTTTCTATGTAGCTGATGCTACCATCTTGGAGGATGACCTTGAGCCCAACAGATTCGGCTGGGAGAAATTCATTGATTACAAGAAGCTTCAGAACGAGTTAAAAGTTCTTGCTAATGATATGCGTAATCGCGAGGGTGAGAATGGCAGAACAGATTTCAAGTCTACATTCAAGAACTGCGTGAGAGAGGCAATGAGCATGGTATTTGATCTGTTGAAGAACGATCTTACAAAGACAGATTTGGCTACCAACATGTCATATTCTCCCCAGAGATTGGCCTTCTATATCGAAAAGGGCGGTAAGACGAAGAGAGTTGCTCAGACCCCATTTGCATTGTTCACCACAGCTGTGAAGCCACTGTCATACAACACATTCTGGGAGTATGAGAAAGCCAAGGACGGCAACTGGATTCTCGAGGATGTTCTGGAGAAATTCGTTTCAAAGGTTGCTTCCGAAATTAATAAGAGATGGGGCAATAAGGGTATCGAAGCAAGTATTTACTCACTTGACGATGCAACAAAGACAGTGATTGTAATTGTCAATGGCCAGGCTGAGAATATTATTGTTAACGATGATGGTTATTGGGAAGACCTTCACAAGGCCATTAACTCAAATGGCGGTTTAGAGTCTATCAACGACAGATTGGCTAAGTTGTTGAAGACCTTTACACTGGGTCATGCAGTTGATCAGGCAGAGAACCGTATCAACAGTTGGATTGACAAGGGTTCTGATATGCTGACTGAGTGGATTAACAAGCATCTCTTCACACGTGCTCTTGCTCCTATCATCATCTTCGAGACAAGTTATGGTATGGATCGTCTGTGCGAGGGTATGATCTTCAACAGAGGTACCATGCACGCTTACCTGACTTCAGGAACTCTGGAGTACCTCGCTCCCGCATACAAGAAGTATGTAGCTCTGAAGAAAGATGGTATGCTCATACAGTCTGAGGTTCTGCCTGGTAACACGCTGGTCTACGACTATGACCTGAGCGAGAAGGGTGAATACCAGATCATCCTGAGCTGCGTTGACTACTTTGGTTATGTGATTACCAAGAAGTACAATGTATACGTGAAGTAATTAACATTCGAGAACTAAAAAAATAATTAATAACAGATATGAAAATGAAGAAAGCAATATTGTCTTGCCTGATGCTGATGGGAGTACTCTCAGTATCTGCTCAGGAGCAGAAGGGCACGACAGAATATGTCTTCGAGCCGCACTGGTACCTCCAGCTTCAGGGAGGTGCACAGTACACCACTGGTGAGGCCAAATTCGGTGATATGATTTCACCCACCATCCAGGGAGCTGTCGGCTATCAGTTCTCAAAGAGTGTAGGCGCTCGTCTGGCTGTTAACGCTTGGCAGAGCAGAACAGGTTGGAGAGACGATGCAGGTTTCGCACCTCAGAATTTCAAATTCAGCTATGTCGCTCCTGCTATCGATCTGACATTTGATCTCTCAAATATCATCGCAGGTTTCAATCCCAACCGTAAGGTTAGCTTCGGTGCATTCATTGGTATCGGTCTGAACTATCGCATGCAGAGCGATGACGCTAAGTCTGCTAAGGCTTATATGGACAGTTATGCATACAAAGATGAGTTCGGTTGGACGCCGATGTACGACGACGATGCATGCCTGTTCTTCAAGGGCCAGGCTGGTCTGACCGCCGACGTTCATATCAACGATGCATGGAGCATTGGTTTGGAAGCAAACTTCAATATGCTGAGTGATCGCTACAACTTCAAGAAGGTTGGTAACCCCGACTCATACTTCAACCTGCTCGCAGGTATCAAGTACAACTTCGGTCCTACCTACTCTACACGCTTTATCCCCGCTCCCGAGCCCGAGATTCGCTACGTAGACAAGATTGTGGAGAAGATTGTTGAAGTTCCCGCTCCCGCTCCTGCTGCTGTTGAGCCGCTCCGTCGTGATATCTTCTTCGAGATCAACAAGACCATCATCCGTGACTCTGAGAAGCAGAAGGTACAGGATATCGCTGACTACATGAACGCTCATCCGACATCTAAGGTGATGATTACCGGTTATGCTGACGCTGGTACTGGTAACAACCGCATCAACGATCGTCTGGCTAAGGGTCGTGCACAGGTTGTCGTGAAGGCTCTTAAGGAGCAGTACGGCATCGCTGAGAGCCGCATCAGCTGGGATAGCAAGGGTTCACGCGTACAGCCGTTCGCTGAGAATGACCTGAACCGTGTATCAATCTGTATCGCTGAGTAATTCAAGAATCAGATAAGACTTTAAAGCCCGGTCCCAAAATGGGGCTGGGCTTTTTATAATTAAAACAAATTTATAAGAAATGAAAAAAATAATTTGTTCAATCATTTTGGTTTTTAGTTACCTGATGACTGTCAACGCCCAAATTGCGGATGGTTTTTACCATATTCAGAATGCAAATACAGGTAGATACTTAAGTATTAGTGACACAGACCCCAACAACTATCCAGTATCTCAGTCAGGAAGCGTGAATATGGCTGGCATCAGGACATATTTAGACTATGACACTGTTGCTGTAAGTCCCTCATGCGTTATCTTTGTTAAGCAACTTGGAAATGGGAAATATGATTTTATGGCACAAGGTTCTAGTTTATATGCCATGACAAACTATAAATTACCTGTTGAAATTATACCAGCAGGAAATAACTACATCATCTCTGGTACCTATAGTGGAATCACGAAAGAGCTGGCTGATCTTGATAGAGAAGGTGAATTTGGCTATTTGGCATCGAACGAAAGCCCAATGAAATATTGGAGATTCATTCCTATCAATACTTCAAACGAATACGTTGGTATTCGTCCTGATGTTAAAACCTCTACCGAGGCTTATTGGGGTACAATATATGCAGGTTTCAATTTCAGATTAGCTTCACCAGGCATGACTGCTTATTATGTTAGTAATGCAGGAGGAAAAGGGTTTTCGCTGACAGAAATAGAAAGCGATATAATACCCAATAGTACACCTGTAGTCATCAGATGTAATTCTGCGAATCCTGAGGAGAATAAGATTGAACCTATAATAGGAGGATATACGTTTAATGACGCAAACTGGTTAGGTGGCGTTTATTGTGGATTGACAGGTGTTCCCAGGCATTTTAATGCTGTGCTCTACAATTCTATTGAAATGCGAATACTTAATCTAAATGATAAAGGTGAACTTGCATTTATTAATGCCAAAAATCGACCAGAACTACTCATTAATTATAAAGATCAATTATACCTTAGAGCCAATAAGGCTTTTCTGAATGTGAATCCTGGTGACGCAGACGTCATGTCACTTGACGATTATGATCCAGAAGCCATTAACACAATCAAAACAGACGACAAGGCATCAACAGGTATTTACACACTGACGGGTGTACGTATACCCGATGGCGTAACCCCACGATCAGGAGTCTATATTAAAGACGGCAAGAAGGTTATCATCAAATAAGATTGTCGCTATCTTTCTACATCATTAAAAATTTAGCCCGCTTGAATCGACAAATCGATATCAAGCGGGCTAAATTTTATCAAACTCTTATAGTATAGTCAGAAGATACGTTTGGTCAGACGGAAATTCAGAACGGGATAGACCTTAAAGACCTTCAGCAAAGAAATATAAGAATCTACTTGACTATTAAGATAATTCTCTACATCCTTCGTCAGATTAATGCCATCATGGACAACATACAGATCGGGAGTTCCACCCCAGAACATAGCACCACAGTCAAAGGACACTTTCCAGTCATCACGCTTTTTTAACAGTCTTCCACCATAACCGAAACCTATATATGGCTTAATCGAATTGGACTTGGCATTCACCCGAATCATACTGTTTTCATCAGGTTCAACAATATACAAATCCCCTTTCTTATGGTCTACGCCATGGGAATCTGTCACATCGTGAGAGAAAGAGCCTACAGCAAAGCCTACACGACCAAAAGTCTTCAATTTTTCAACTGCTTCTTGGGGAAGCTTTACGTATACACCACTCATGTCAGTAAATTTGCTGAAATCAATTAAAGGCTCATTATTGACTGCCTTTTCGTACATTGAATTATAGATGCCTGCTGCCACCAGCGATACCATGGTCTCCGTAGTATTCACTGCTTCGGCAAACTGAGACGGCCCCCAATAGAAGCCAGCTGTGAAATGCCAGTTCTTATGCTCTTTGAAGGGGAACACATCGACTAATAACTTAAAATTATTAATAGTTGCCTTACCCAACATATCAGCATGGTCTTCAACGTCATAACCCGAGAAATCATAAAGGAATTCTTTTAACTTGTCGAAATTCGTCTCCTGACGATTGCCATCCTCATCGTATGATCTGGCAGGCTTTCCGTTAATGGTCATTTCAAACTTCATATTCTTCGTAAAACGCGGCATAAACTCATAGCCGAGTCGTAACTGCGCCCATTCTGTTACTGGGGAAGCCACATCGAAGCCGATACCAGTAGTACCAAGCGTCATAGACACATCCAAGTGCTGGAAGATGTCATGTTCCTTCCAATACTGAAAAACTGGGATATTCTTTTTAGATTGGTTCACCTCCTCCAACTCTTTTAGAATTGAACTCGTCTCGACACCGTCAGTCTGTGCAAAAGCACCAAGTCCCAGAGATGCCAATACCAACATACATGCAAATCTCTTCATATCTTCACGTTTTATCTGTTATCTATCTCATATACCATCGCCCATCACGTTCAACCATCGGCACCACAATCTCTTCATTTGTAGAATCGCCAAAACAAAGCATCATAAACACATTGGTATACTTCTGCAGCGTATCAGTCTTTGCGTTGACGATCCGCACCTCATGGATGCCACGATGGGCTTCATTCTGCTGATTAACAAACTGGTGGCAGTTATCCCGCAACTGGTTCCAGTATGCCTCTTCGGAGTGCTTGTTCAGACCATCCTTCCCTTGAAGAAACTTCTCATACTCCCCATGAATCAGATACTCGTAATAACCTTTAGCAGCCAGAGAAGCCATCTCCTCCGCTGTCGGGTTCCCACAGGATATCCCTAAAAACCCTAATAATCCTACTATCCCTATCAGGCTCTTTCTCATTTCTGCCGGATAAACACATTAATGGGCGAGCCTGTCAGCGTCCAGTTCTCACGGATTTTATTCTCCAGAAAACGCTTATAGGGTTCCTTGACATACTGTGGCAGGTTGGCATAGAACACGAAGGTCGGAATCTGCGTATCAGGCACCTGCGACACATATTTGATCTTGATGAATTTACCTTTAACTGAGGGAGGCGGGAAAGCCTCGATCAGCGGCAGCATCACCTCGTTGAGCTTCGTCGTACCAATACGGGCCTTACGGTTCAGATAAACCTGCTTGGCCGTCTCAAGCACCTTGAAGATGCGCTGCTTCGTCAGTGCCGAGGCAAAGATGATTGGGAAATCCACAAAGGGAGCCATACGCTGACGGATAGCATTGGTGAAGGTATCAATGACTATCTGTGACTTGTCTTCCACCAAATCCCATTTGTTCACCACGACCACCAGCGACTTATTGTTCTTCTGAATCAACTGGAAGATATTCATATCCTGTGCCTCGATACCACGGGTGGCATCAATCATCAAGATACAGACGTCAGAATTCTCGATGGCTCGGATGGAGCGCATCACACTATAAAACTCCAAATCCTCCGTGACCTTATTCTTACGGCGGATACCTGCAGTATCAACCAGATAGAAGTCAAAGCCAAACTTGTCGTAGCGGGTATAGATGGAATCACGGGTTGTACCTGCAATATCCGTCACAATATGGCGTTCCTCGCCGATAAACGCATTGATCAGACTCGACTTACCTGCATTGGGGCGGCCTACAACAGCAAAACGGGGAATACCATCTTCTGTATCGTCGCCACTCTTTTCCGGCAACATCTCCAAAACCTTATCGAGCAGATCGCCAGTACCACTACCCGTAGCAGCGCTGATAGGATAAGGATCACCCAGTCCAAGTCTATAGAACTCATACTGGTCGTACAGATCCTTACCGTCATCTGCCTTATTAGCCACAAGGATCACAGGCAGTTTAGCACGGCGCAGAATCTGGGCGACATCCATATCCCACCCTGTCACACCGTTGCTAATATCACACAAAAAGAGAACCAAATCAGCCTCCTCTGTGGCAATAATTACTTGCTTCCTGATCTCCTCCTCGAATATATCATCAGAGTTCACTACCCAACCGCCCGTATCGACGACCGAGAACTCCTTGCCATTCCATTCACATTTGCCGTATTGGCGGTCACGCGTCGTACCAGCCTCACTGCTAACGATCGCCTGACGAGTCTTGGTCAGACGATTGAACAATGTCGACTTTCCCACATTCGGGCGTCCTACTATAGCAACCAAGTTTCCCATACGTTATCTTCTTTAACTTCTCAAACTCCTACTCCGGATTGTAGCCGAAGTGATTTAACTCTCTCTCTGACGAACGCCAATCTTTGTCGACCTTCACAAAGACCTCCAAATAGATGGGTTTCCCAAAGAACTTCTCCAATGCCTTACGTGACTCCGTGCTCACCTTCTTCAAGGCCACACCCTGATGGCCGATGATGATACCCTTCTGACTGTCACGTTCCACATAGATGACGGCATTGATGTGGATATGCTTCTCGTCTTCCTTGAAGCGCTCTACGCTGACCTCCACGGAATAAGGAATCTCCTTGTCGTAATACAAGAGAATTTTCTCCCTGATAATCTCTGAGACAAAGAAACGGGCCGGCTTATCCGTCAGCTGATCCTTTTCGAAATAAGGTGGAGAGTCTGGCAACAACTCTAAGATCCTCTTTAAAAGCAGTTCTGTACCGAACTTATTCTTGGCAGAGATAGGAAGAATCTCAGCATTCGGCAACAGTCCATGCCACTTCTCCACAATATCACCCAACGTCTTCTGGTCACTTTGGTCAATCTTGTTAATCAGAAGCAATACAGGCACAGACATCCGCGCCACCTTTGCCAGGAAGTCCTGGTTCTTCTCAGGATTCTCCACGACATCAGTCACATACAGCAACACATCAGCATCCTGTAAAGCAGACTCCGAGAAGGCAAGCATTGACTCCTGCAGCTTATAGTTGGGTTTCAGCACACCTGGCGTATCTGAGAATACGATCTGGGCCTCCGGCGTATTGACGATACCCATGATCCTATGACGGGTCGTCTGGGCCTTAAAAGTGGCAATGGAGATCTTCTCACCGACGAGTTGATTCATCAGTGTTGACTTCCCCACATTCGGGTTTCCCACGATATTCACAAATCCTGCCTTGTGCATCTGTTTCCTTTTAGACAAAAAAACGCATTGCCCATAGAGCATGCGTTTTTCTGTGGTTAGATATTTATTGACTACTTGTCTCCGTCATAAGCCCACTTATAATACGAGGCTCCATGGACGAAACCCGCTCCGAAGGCGGTGAAAATCATATTATCGCCTTTCCGCAGTTTACTCTCGTTGTCCCACAGCGCAAGTGGTATCGTAGCCGCACTCGTATTGCCGTAATGCTCTATGTTCACTATCACCTGATCCATCGGCAACTCCAGACGCTTAGCCACAGCCTCAATGATACGCATATTGGCCTGATGGGGCACCACCCACTGGATGTTATCCTTATTCAGTCCGTTGCGCTCAGCTATCAACACACAGTCGTTGCTCATGTTCGTCACCGCATAGCGGAATACCGTACGTCCCTCTTGGTAAAGGTAGTGCAGACGATGGTCGACGGTGAAGTGTGACGGCGGACAGACAGAACCACCTGCTTTCAGGTGCAGGAAGGGCAGTCCCTTACCGTCCGTACGCAGATAGGAATCCATCAAGCCGTAATCCTCCTCTGTAGCCTCAATCAACATAGCTCCGGCGCCATCTCCGAAGAGCGGACAGGTGGAACGGTCCTTATAGTCAGTGACCGACGACATCTTGTCTGCACCAATTAGGATGATCTTCTTGTACCGGCCACTCTGAATCATCGATGATACCACGTCGAGTGAATAGATGAATCCACAGCAGGCACCCCAGAAATCGAATGCCATCGCATTCTTCAATCCGATCTTACCTACGACGATGGACGCTGTAGATGGGAATGTGTAATCAGCCGTGGAAGTGGCAACAACCAGCGCGTCAATGGTATCAGGATCCACACCTGTCTTCTGCAGCAGCTGCTTGGCAGCCTTACGAGCCATGTAGCTGGTGCCCAGGCCCTCCTCTGTCAGAATGCGGCGCTCCTTGATGCCGACACGCGTCATAATCCACTCATCATTGGTGTCTACCATTCTCGACAGTTCCTCGTTCGTAAGGACATAGTCGGGAACATAGCCACCAATGCCGGTGATTATCGCATTGATTTTACTCATTATTCAGCGACTTCGTCCTCTTTCTTGATAGCTACCTTACCGCGATAGTAACCGCAGGTGGGGCATACTGTATGATATACATAATATGCGCCACAGTTGGGGCATACTGCCAGCGTAGGAGCTACGGCCTTGTCATGAGTACGACGCTTGGCCTGACGAGTACTTGATTGTCTTCTTTTAGGATGTGCCATAATTCAATTTACTATTTAAAAATACAATTTACAATTTAGATGTTCAGAGCGGAAGCAAATTCTTGCGTCCCTTCGGTAGCAAGCGACCAGAGGCCGAGCGCTTCACTCTTCACTTTTTAACTTTAACAGTTTCTCCCATCGGGGGTCTATTGCTTGGTCGGACTCCTCATCGCTGCTTCGGTCAGCTGACAGTTCTTCCAGAACGTTCGTCATGGCCGTGTTACACTTGCCGGGTGCATGCACATGCCTGATGGGTATAGCCAATGCCACAGACTCATAGATGATCCACGTCAGGTCGAGTATTCCTTCGTCCTCAGCCACAACGAGGGTGTCACCATCCTCTGAGTTTTCGCTTCCGAGTCTCACCACCTGGCGCACGTCTGTATCCACAGGCTGCTCCATGTCGTCTAGACAGCGGTCGCAAGGTATGATCACTGTGCCTGCTGCATGAATCAGGAATTCGAAAAAGCCGGAAGCCTTGCGTATAGACACCGACACATGCAAAGAACCCTTCTTCACTTCTGCCTGGTCCAAAGCACCGAAATATGTATCGTCCAAGTCAAAGACCAATGAAGTCTCATCGTCTTTCAGACCCTTCAGGTCAACCTTCAGACACTCTAAACCACACATAATCACACAATTCGGGGTGCAAAGTTACAAACTTTTTTCCATTTATGACACGCTTATTTGTATTTTTTATGTTTTTCCTTCAAAATCAGGCCGACAAACCATCCATTATTACACACTCAAAGGGGATAATGTGCAATTCCCGTGTCTATTTCGGCATCTCAATGCGGAACGTGGTGCCTACACCCACTTCCGATGACTTAACATAGATACGTCCCTTATGATACTCCTCGACGATACGCTTGGCCAGCGACAGGCCGAGCCCCCATCCCCGCTTCTTCGTCGTAAAGCCTGGTGTAAAGACACTCTTCAAGTCTTTCTTACGAATACCCTTCCCATTGTCCGTCACCTCGATAGCCACCTTCGAGCCTTCATCATTCAGCGAGAGAACAATCCTGCCACAGCCCTCCATCGCATCGACAGCATTCTTACAGAGGTTTTCAATCACCCACTCAAAGAGCGAGGCATTCATTTTGACCACCACATTCTCTGCAGGTAGCTCACTGATAATCTCTACTTTCTTTGACGTCCGACGGTCCATATAGTCGATCACATGGGCCAGCACCTCGTTCATCGATGCATCCACAGGTTCAGGTAGCGAACCGATCTTGGAAAAGCGCTCGGCAATCAGTTCCAGCCGTTTCACGTCCTTGTTCATCTCCGGTATCAGTTCGTCGTCGGGATAGTTATCCTTCAGGATCTCCACCCATGCCATCAGGCTACTAATAGGCGTTCCTAACTGATGAGCCGTCTCCTTCGACAAACCCACCCACACCTTATTCTGTTCAGCACGCTTCGAAGACAACAAGGCGAAGATGGCCACAACAACAAAGATCATGACGATACCCAACTGCCAATAAGGATACTGGGAAAGACGTTTCAGCAGCGTTGACTCATCATAACACACCAACTGATAGTCTATCGAGTCGCCAATCTGAATATAGTGCCCTGCCCTGTACATCCTTTGTCCATAGTCGGCCACATAACGAGCAGAGTCCTTTCTGTTGATGTCGACATTACGATAGTCCATCACCTGTCCATCACGGTCAAGCACAATCACAGGAATAGTCTTGTTGCCCTGAATGACACTCAGCACCAAGGCCAGGTCCGTATTCTCATCCGCCTCCTGCAATGTCTGCATGGCCTGAGCCCACACCACCATCTTGTTACGTTCCTCATTCGAGAGGTCCATCACCAGATAATGGGATACCATCAGTGAAGTGATGGCAATCACGATTGCCACAACCACAAGAATGATTTTCACCTGCCGTATTCTATCAGTCCACTGCATAACGCCGACAAAGATACATATATTTCCCGAAACCACCAAGCATCTGCGCCTTTTTCTTTCATGGGGGGCATACGAAGAAGCCCTGAGCCATTACTGACTCAGGGCTTCACACACTTTATATAAAGAAGGCGGCCTCCTACTCTCCCGCATTGCATTGCAGTACCATCGGCGCAGGCGGGCTTAACTTCTCTGTTCGGAATGGGAAGAGGTGGGACCCCGCTGCAATAACCACCTGATTAGGGGTTTGACATCGTCACACAAGTACTGTCAGCTAAGACTCAAGTCCTTTCCGAGCCTGTATCCTATATACTCTCCTTATTACTCTACATCTGAAAGTACCGCCGCGGCGGAAGGCTTCGGGCAATTAGTAGTGCTCGGCTTTGACGTCGCCGTCTTTACACCTGCACCCTATCAACGTCATCGTCTATGACGACCCTCAATGGAGTCCTCATCTTGCGGCTGGCTTCGCACTTAGATGCTTTCAGCGCTTATCCAATCCAGACGCGGATACCCGGCGGTGCACCTGGCGGTACAACCGGCAAACCGGAGGTCTGTCCAACACGGTCCTCTCGTACTAGTGTCAGCACCACGCAAGACTCCTGCGCCCACGATAGATAGAGACCGAACTGTCTCACGACGTTCTGAACCCAGCTCGCGTGCCACTTTAATGGGCGAACAGCCCAACCCTTGGGACCTTCTCCAGCCCCAGGATGTGACGAGCCGACATCGAGGTGCCAAACCACCCCGTCGATATGAGCTCTTGGGGGGGATCAGCCTGTTATCCCCGGAGTACCTTTTATCCTTTGAGCGATGCAGTTTCCATACACTTGCACCGGATCACTAAGCCCGACTTTCGTCCCTGCTCGGCATGTCTGCCTCCCAGTCAAGCGCCCTTATGCCTTTGCACTCTATAAGGCCGGTTACCAATCGGCCCGAGGGCACCTTTGGAAGCCTCCGTTACGCTTTTGGAGGCGACCACCCCAGT
>Ga0310786_10002944_pt1 | contig 25320 bp, 25 predicted proteins | sample AusTroGonzalo_MG_FD_203881 | JGI IMG/M metagenome (GOLD analysis project Ga0310786, IMG submission 203881) | Bovine rumen microbial communities from tropical cattle in Woodstock, Queensland, Australia - Gonzalo_03 (v2) (version 2) | ecosystem: Host-associated > Mammals > Digestive system >...
GTCCGCAAGAACAGAAAACTAATCTTCATCAGATAACACGTATGAAACGTACATATACTACACCCACCACCATAGCCATCAACGTCACAGCTCCACAACTACTTGCCGGCAGTGTCAGCAGCAACGGCAACAGCGTTACTCTCCAGAATGTTGGGCAACAAAACGCCTCGAATGCCGCCTCTCGCTACGATGACGATTGGGATGACTGGGATGACTGATGCGGCAAGTAAAAGACCGTGAATGATCCTGAAGTGCTACCTCGTCATTGCGAAGTGCCACCTCGTCATTGCGAAGTGCCACCTCGTCATCGCGAAGTGCTACCTCGTTGTTGTGAGACGGTACTTTCACAAAAAAATTGTAAAATGAACATACAGAATCCGCCATCATATAGGAATGACACCGTGCTGCCACTGCCCGTGGAGGTGACGGCCGATGCGTGGGCCGTAGATGCAGCATGCTCAGGGAATCCAGGGCCGATGGAATATCAAGCTATCGACCTGGCAACGGGCTATCGGGTGTTCCACTTCGGACCGATGAAGGGGACAAACAATATCGGGGAATTCCTGGCTATCGTACACGCACTGGCACTCTGCTGGCAGCAGGGACTACACCAGAAGACCATCTATTCGGATAGCTACAACGCCATCCTATGGGTGAAGAAGAGACAATGCAAAACGAAACTGGAACGTACGCCTGAGACGGAGCCGCTATTTAACATCATAACCCGCGCGGAGAACTGGCTGCGCTCTCACGACTACCGCAATCCCATCATCAAATGGGAGACTGGGAAGTGGGGAGAGGTGCCTGCTGACTTCGGTAGGAAATAATCTGATGACAATCGTACTGAGACTGGCTGACGACAACGGCGTTGGCTGGCAGATGTGGAGCACGGGTGCCGCCCGTGACGGTGAGCTGTGTGTTGATCTCCACGCGGATCTCGTCCCAGAGGTTCTGTGCCAGGAAGGAGTCGAGGGTCTTACGGCCGCCCTCAACGATGAGCGACTGGATATTATGGGCATGAAGACTGGCGAGGTTGAGCGGGTGGGTGCGGTCGATGACAAGTCGCTTGGGGTTAACACCCCGCCACTCGCGAACGGTCAGCTGCGGATGCTCGCGCTCCTCGGTGACACGACCTACAAGGATGGCGTCTTCCTCAGCACGTAACTTATGACTGAGCATCCGGGTGAACGGCGATGAGATGTTGAGGGCGCGGCCGTTGTCGTCGATGAAGCCGTTAGCGGTCTGTGCCCATTTTAATATAATGTACGGGCGCGCGCAACGATGGAAGGTGAAGAAACGGCGGTTGAGGGCCCTGCACTCCTCCTCTAACACGCCAACCGTGACGTCGATGCCGGCATCACGAAGTTTCTGGACGCCGCGGCCCTGAACCTGGGCAAACTCATCGATACAGCCAATGACGACGCGACGGATGCCTTTCCTGATAATCAGGTCGGCACAAGGGGGCGTCTTGCCATAGTGCGAACAGGGCTCCAGCGAGACGTACATGGTTGCCTCACGAAGCAGTTCTTCATCCTCAGGACGTACGGAGGCAAGGGCGTTTACCTCGGCATGACCCTGGCCACAGCGCACATGATAGCCCTCACCAATAATCGTGGGGGATGATTGGCGGGCAGCAACGATTACGGCTCCCACCATCGGATTAGGTTTGGCGTTCTGTTGTCCGTTACGTGCCAGCTGAATGCAGCGGCGCATGTATCTCTTGTCTTCTGTCATCTTGCTCATGGGGGCAAAGGTACGAAAAAAACGAGAGAAATACAAACGATTGTCCGTTTTTCTTTTACTTATCGCGTTTCAGGAACAGTCCGGCAAGGATGGTGCCACTGATGCTGTGCCAGGCACACGAGATGGCGCAAGGCAGTACGGCCAGGGGCTGGGCGGCGAAGAAGTTGCCTGCGAGGACGGTGGCAAGACCGGCGTTCTGCATGCCCACCTCGATGGAGATGGTACGCTTCTTGGCTTTGTTGAAGCCTGCCAGCCGACCTGCGATGTATCCGAGGATATAGCCTAAGGTGTTGTGGCAGAAGACGACGGCAAACGTCCAAAGGAAAAGCCACAGGCCACGGGCCACGAGATCGTCGTGAACGGTTGAGATGACGCCACCCACAATACAAGCCAGACAGGTGACGCTCAAGCCGGGCATCAAACTCTGAATCGTGGGGAAGTGCTTGTTCTTGGAATAGGTGTAATTGAGGAAGCAGCCGATTCCTACGGGAATAATCGTCACAATGAGAATGTTGAGGAACATGCCGACGGCATCAATTTCGATAATCCGACCTGCCGTCAGCTCCATCAGCAACGGCGTCATGACGGGAGCCAGCAGCGTAGAGGCGCAGGTCATGCCCACCGAGAAAGCCACATCGCCGTGACACAGATAAGACATAATGTTGCTCGACACACCGCCAGGACAACAGCCCACCAACAAGATGCCCAGCGCCAAAGCGGGCTCTAAGCGAAACACACGAACGAGCAGATAAGCCACGCAAGGCATGATCAGGAACTGCGCACAGGCACCTATCAGGATATCGAGGGGCCGACGGGCAAGGATGCGGAAGTCGTCGGTCGTCAACGTCAGTCCCATCGTCAGCATGATAATGCCGAGAATAACGGTCTGCGTAGTACCGCGAACCCACACAAAGAGGTCGGGCAGGAAGAACGTCACCACCGCAATGGCGATGATAAACAACGAAGCATTTGCAGCGAGCCATCGGCTCAGTCTGGTCATTGTCTGCATCATTATCTCAATTTCTCTTCAAATGATCTTCTAAAGAAAAAGGCACTGCAAGTTGTTAACTTACAGCACCTTGCCTTCAAGCTTTGTACCCAGAGCCGGGGTCGAACCGGCACGGGTTGCCCCACTGGTGTTTGAGACCAGCGCGTCTACCGATTCCGCCATCTGGGCTCGAAAAGCGCTGCAAAGGTACTAAGAAAAAATGAACTGACAAAAAGTTTCCGCTAAAAATCTTAAAAATACTTGCAATTCTCAATATTATTGTGTACCTTCGTAGCCGAAAAGCTAACTTTATATCTGAAACACATGGAGAAATCCGAAAAGTTTTATTGCATCATCTTGGCCGGAGGCAAGGGAAAACGCCTGTGGCCTTGTAGTCGTGAAGAGAAACCGAAGCAGTTTGTCGACTTCTTCGGCACAGGGCGTACTCAGCTACAGACGACATTCGACCGTTTTGCCCGTCTGATGCCCAGAGACCATATCTATGTATGTACCAATCAGGAGTATGTTCCCTTGGTGCGCGAACAATTACCCGAGTTGAAGGAAGAATGCCTGATGATAGAGGTGGTCAACCGCAATACTGCCGCCAGCACATCGTGGGCGATGCTCAACATTCAGAAGCATTGCGAGGATGCCAGCATCGCAATTACTCCAAGCGACCAATACATCACCAACGACGATGCCTTCGAGCGCAACATGATAGAGGCTTTCGAGATTGTCAGTCAGCACGACATGGCATTGGTGATGGGCGTTAAGCCTACCCGTCCGGAGCCTGGCTACGGCTATATTCAGATGGGTACCGCCACACCTCATCCTAATGTATTCCAGATGCAGTCGTTCAGCGAGAAGCCTGAGCGCGAATTTGCCAACATCTTCATGGAGAGCGGAGAGTTTCTGTGGAACACCGGTTTGCTGCTATGCCGGGCTCCCTATCTCAGGCAATGTCTGAGGAAGATGTTCTTCGAGCTGTTTGCTCCCGGGCTCTGCGAACGAGGCAACTACACCATTGACCAGATACTGCACTTCATTCAGCATAATTATGCATCGCTACCCAACATTGCCATCGACCAGGGACTGTTTGAACAAGCCGACAAGGCCTATGTCATGAAAGCCGACTTCGGATGGGCTGACCTTGGAACTTGGCACTCCATCTATGAGTTCATGAGCAAGTCGGAGAACGACAATGTGGTGATTGACTCGGAGGTGGTGATGGAGGACTGCCGCGGCAATATCATCAAGATGCCGAAGGGGCATCTGGCCGTCATCAACGGACTGGAGGGTTACATCGTAGCCGAGGCGGGCGACGTGCTGCTTATCTGTAAGAAGGGAGACTCGTCGGCACTCATCCGTAAATATGTCAATGAAGTGCGTCTGAAATACGGTGAGGAGTTTGTCTAATCAGACAAACTCTCCACGAATCTTTGCAGCTATTTCCTTGAATTCCTCCTCCGTGAGCTTCAGCTTCTCGCGGCGGAAGTCAACGTCGGCCTCACTCTGCATAGGAATAAGGTGGATATGGGCGTGAGCCACCTCAAGGCCCAGCACGACCTGCGCTACCTTCTTACAAGGGAAGGCCTTCTTGATAGCAACGGCGACGCGCTTGGCAAACTGCTGGTAGCGACCCAGTTCGTCGTCGTCCATATCGAAGATGTAATCAACTTCGCGGCGGGGTATCACCAACGTGTGACCCTTCACCAACGGATTAATGTCGAGAAATGCGTAGAACTCTTCGTTCTCTGCACACTTGTAGCTGGGAATTTCACCAGCGGCAATCTTACTGAATATATCCATCTTGCTATTTGACTATTTTACTATTTTACTATTTGACAATTGATTAGCCGACGGTGATTTTGTCGATGCGCAACTTGATAGTGCCGCGCGGAATCTTAATCTCCACCTCGTCGCCTACCTTATGATTCAGCAGTCCCTGGGCAATGGGCGTGGTAATACTGATCTTGCCCTCACGCAGGTTGGCCTCGTTCTCGCTGACGATGGTATAAGCCATCTTGGCCTTGTTGGCCAAATTGGTCATCTCCACCTTCGAAAGTATCTGCACGGCATCTGTCGACAACCGTGAGGTGTCGACAATCTTTGCCTCAGAAATAGCCAGCTTCAACTGGTTGATCTTTGCCTCCAAATGGCCTTGGGCCTCCTTGGCGGCATCATACTCACTATTCTCACTCAAGTCGCCCTTGTCGCGAGCTTCCGCGATGGCGGCCGATGCCTTGGGGCGTTCCACGCTTTCCAAGTGTTTCAGTTCGGCTATCAGTTTGTCGTAGCCTTCTTGTGACATGTATGCCATAATATTTACTGTTTTACGTTTTACTATTTTCTCATTATTTTTTTGGTAGACAAAAAGAAAGAATTCCGACGCGCAATCTGATGCCGGAATCCTCGGACTATAATGTCTTGTTATCTGCCGCAAAGGTAAGTATTAATTTTGAGACTGCCAAATTTTCTGACGGAAAAATGACTTTTTCCCGTTATTTGTCAGCGTCGGTAGGACTCGACAACCTTCTGGACGATGCTGTCGGGAACCATTCCTCTGATGGTCTGACGGCGGCGGACACGGCGGCGGATATCGGTGCTGGAGATGTCAAGCAGCTCAGCCTCAACAACGGTAACGGTGGGGGGAAGTGATGTCAGGTCGATGTCGCTGCCTCGACGGGGATAGACCACCAGCCGGTAATTGCTGACAATATCGTCAGCACGATACCAGCGAGGGAAATGCTCCCAGTTATCGCCACCTATCAGCAGGACGAACTCACGGTCGGGGAAGTCCTGCTGCAAAGCCTGCAGCGTGTTCCAAGTGTAGGAAGGTCGCGGCAAATGAAATTCGTAGTCGCTGACAAGGATGTGAGGTTCATCGGCCAATGCCTCTCGTGCCATCTGTAGCCGCAGGTCATCGTCCAACAGTCCTGCCTGCTCCTTTAAGGGGTTTTGGGGCGAGACCATCAGCCACACCTCGTCGAGCCCAGCTGCCTCGCGCAATTGCCGTGCCAGCTGGATATGCCCATTATGAATAGGATTAAAGGAGCCGCCGAAGATGCCTGTCTTCATCATGGAGGAATTGGCACTATGAATTCAGAAAGTCACTGATAATCTGCAGGGCTTCTTGTTTTGCGGTCTCCAAATCATCGTTGACAACAACACGGTCGAACTGCGGAGCAAAGGTCAGTTCGAATTCCGCCTTGGCCAAGCGCTCCTCGATAGCTTCGGGGGTATCAGTACCGCGACCTGTCAGGCGACGACGCAACTCCTCGACTGACGGCGGCTGGATAAAAAGGCTCAGCGCATCGTCACCATAGTATTTCTTGATGTTGACGCCACCTTTCACGTCGACGTCGAACACCACGTTCTGTCCTGCCTCACGCTGCCGCTCCACCTGAGCCTTCAAGGTGCCATAGAAACGGTCATGGTATACCTCCTCGTACTCCAGAAACTCCTCGTTGGAAATCTTTTCCCTGAACTCATCGGGTGTCAGGAAGAAGTATTCCACCCCATTTTGCTCGCTGCCCCTTGGAGCACGCGACGTGCAGGAAATGGAGAAATAGAGATTCAGTTCGGGATGTTCCTGCATCAGCCAGTTCACAATCGTCGACTTGCCGCTGCCCGACGGGGCACTTACGATGAGCATCTTGCCTTTCATATCCTACAACGCATTAAGTACCTGTTCCTTGATCTGCTCCAGTTCATCCTTCATCTTCACCACGATGTTCTGCATCTCGGCCTGGTTCGACTTCGATCCTGTGGTATTGATTTCGCGACCCATCTCTTGGGCGATAAAGCCTAACTTCTTGCCCTGTCCGGCAGGCTCGGCCATTGTCTCACGGAAATACTTCAGATGATTGCTGAGGCGCTGCTTCTCTTCGCTGATGTCCAGCTTCTCAATGTAGTAGATCAGTTCCTGTTCCAAGCGGTTCTTGTCATACTCCACACCCGGAATCTGCTGCAGCCCGTCGGTGATACGTTGGCGGATTTTCTCTACGCGCCCCTTCTCATAAGGCTCTATCTCGGCCAACAGCTGCTGGATGTTGTCAATTTTCTCCGTGAACTTGCGCTCAAGGGCGGCACCCTCTTGCGTACGGAAACTGACAAGCGCGTCAAGTGCCTCACCGACAGCCTTGCTGACAACCGTCCACTCCTCTTCGCTGAGCACCTCCTGCTCAGTCTTTGTCAGCACGTCAGGCATACGAAGCAGCGTGGTCATCGGGTCGACGGAAAGGGGAATGCCCGTCTTGGCGCTGATGTCTTGCATCTGGCGGTAATAGTTCTCGACCAAAGCAGCATTGATAGGGGTTGCATCTACCACGGTGTCCTTCTCAATCCACAGACTGAAGTCCACCTTTCCACGGATAACGGCAGCCGCCACCATCTGACGAATCTCCATCTCCTTCTCTCTGTATAAAGGTGCAATGCGCGTCTGGAGGTCCAGCTGCTTTGAGTTCAGCGACTTAACTTCTACGTTAATCTTCTTGTCCTTGTAAGCCACGACAGCCTTGCCGTAGCCCGTCATTGATTGTATCATGTCGGATGATTTATGTTTATTCCGATGCAAAGGTACGAAAAAAAGTTGAACCAAAGACGTTAATTTCTGATAAATATACGGCAATTGGCAGAAAAAAGCGTACCTTTGCACTTTATAATTATGGAAATAAGAAGAATATAATGGCTTGCATACTACATATCGACACCAGCACCGATGTCTGTTCGGTAGCCGTCAGCGAGGACTCACACGTCATCTTCGACCAAGAGGACCATTCGGGACCGAACCATGCTGAGCGGTTAGGAACTTTTGTTGATGAGGCGTTGTCATTTACTGACAATCACGCCATTCCCTTCGATGCAGTAGCTGTTAGCGGTGGTCCGGGTAGCTATACTGGTCTGCGTATCGGTGTGTCGATGGCCAAGGGCATCTGCTATGCCCGTAACCTGAAACTCATCAGCGTACCGACGCTGGAACTACTCTGTGTGCCAGTGCTGCTGCGCGAGCTGGTACCTGAGGGTGCCCTGCTGTGCCCGATGATTGATGCCCGCCGCATGGAGGTCTACGCAGCCCTCTATGATCGTGCGCTGAAACCCGTTCGCGAGGTGGGAGCCGATGTGGTTGACTCGGAAACGTACAAGCCCTGGCTCGACGAACGGGAGATTTACTTCTTCGGCGGGGGTGCAGAAAAGTGCATGGAGACCATCAATCACCCCAATGCCCACTACATTGACGGCATTGAACCGATAGCCAAGTGGATGCAGCCGTTGGCCGAACGTCGTCTTCTGAACGGTCAGACAGAGGATGTTGCCTACTACGAGCCTTTCTACCTGAAGGACTTCGTAGCCAAGATGCCCAAGAAATTACTATAGCAAATATGAACATACAAGGATTAGACTACAACACAGGGCGCGAGAAGCTGCTCATGCCCGAATACGGACGGGAAATCCAGAAGATGGTAGATTACGCCGTCAGCCTGCCTTCGAAAGAAGAACGGCTGAAGTGCGCCAAGGCCATCGTCAGGATGATGCTGACTAAAGTGCCGCAGATACGCGAGAACGCAGGTTACGAACAGACACTCTGGGATCACCTCTACCTCATGTCGGACAAGCAACTGGACATTGACTGGCCCTTCGACGTGAGTAGTGCAGAGAAGATCCACTCGAAGCCAGCCTCCATTCCGTTGCCACAGAATCGCATCCGTTTACGCCATTATGGCAAACTGGTGCAGGAACTGCTGGAAAAACTGAAGGATATGCCCGACGGTGACGAACGCCGCGAACTGGTGCGCCAAACGGCTAACCAGATGAAGCGCGACCTGCTGACATGGGGTCACGGCTCTGCCGACGATGAAAAGGTGGCCGACGATATGGCCCGCCTGACTGACGGTGCCATCCAGTTAGACCTTGGGAAGTTCAAGTTCGACAAGGTGACAGCCATCGCCCTTGACGAAGGAAAGAAGAAAAAAAGAAAGTAGCAAAAAGCAATATGGCTTCATTCAAGATTGAGGGCGGACACCTGCTGAGCGGCACTATCACACCGCAGGGGGCCAAGAACGAGGCGCTGCAGGTGATCTGTGCAACGCTGTTGACCAACGAGGAGGTTACCATTGAGAACATCCCCGACATCCGCGACGTGAACAACCTCATTCAGCTGCTGCAGGATATCGGCGTGAAGGTGAGGAAAGAGGAGCGGGTGTACTCCTTCCGGGCTGACGACTTGAATCTCAGCTACCTGCAGAGTGACGAGTTCGTCCATAAGTGCGCACAGCTGCGTGGTTCGGTCCTGATGATTGGTCCGCTGTTGGCACGTATGGGAAAGGCTGTCGTCACAAAACCCGGTGGCGACAAGATCGGACGCCGTCGTCTGGACACCCACTTCCTGGGCTTCAAGTACTTGGGGGCCAAGTTCCATCACCTGAAAGACCGTGATGTCTACGAGATCGACGCCAAACGGCTGCAAGGAACCTATATGCTACTCGACGAAGCCTCTGTGACGGGTACCGCCAACATCATCATGGCTGCTACGATGGCCGAAGGCACCACCACCATCTACAACGCCGCCTGCGAGCCTTACATCCAGCAACTCTGCCACATGCTCAACCGCATGGGAGCCAACATCAGCGGCATCGGCTCTAATCTGCTGACCATCGTCGGCACCCGCCAGCTGCATGGCACTCATCATCGCCTGTTGCCCGACATGATTGAGGTTGGCTCGTTCATCGGTATGGCTGCAATGGTGGGCGATGGCATCCGCATCAAGGATGTATCGCTAAAGGACCTCGGCATCATCCCTGATGCCTTCCGCCGACTGGGTGTGAAGATTGAGACCGATGGCGACGACCTCCTGATTCCCCGCCAGAAACACTATGTCGTCGATTCGTTTATCGACGGCACTATCATGACACTGGCCGATGCCCCGTGGCCTGGACTGACCCCAGATCTGCTCTCCGTACTCATCGTCGTAGCCACTCAGGCTCGCGGCTCAGTGCTGTTCCATCAGAAGATGTTCGAGAGCCGTCTGTTCTTTGTCGACAAGCTCATCGACATGGGAGCCCAGATTATCCTCTGCGACCCGCATCGTGCCGTCGTCGTCGGCCACGACCGCAAGTTGACACTCCGTGCTCAGCGTATGTCGAGCCCTGATATCCGTGCCGGTATCGCCCTGCTGATTGCTGCCATGAGTGCTAACGGCACGAGCACTATCAGCAACATCGAACAGATAGACCGTGGCTACGAGAACATTGAAGCCCGACTCAATGCCCTTGGGGCCCACGTTGAAAGGGTGAAGTGAAAAGTGAAGAGTGAGAAGTGAAGAATTTGCTACCGCACAGCAATGATCAAGCAGGAAGAAGTTTACAAGATAGGTCGCTTGGGGAAAGCCCACGGTGTGAAAGGCGAAGTATCACTACAGTTTGATGACGATATCTTCGACCGGGTAGAATGCGACTACCTGGTGCTCGATGTTGACGGCATCCTTGTACCATTCTTCATCGAGGAATACCGTTTCCGTTCCGACTCGGTGGCTTTGGTGAAGTTCGAAGATGTGGACACCCAGCAACGTGCCAGCGAACTGACGGGCTGCGACGTTTACTTCCCCCGCTCTTTAGCCGACGAGGACGATTCTCCGTCCATCTCCATGCTGGTAGGCTTCGACTTAGTCGAAGCAAACGAAGGAAGGCTGATTGGTCGTATAGCCGCCATAGATGATACTACCGCCAATTTGCTCTTCGAGCTTGAGGACGGTCAACTCATCCCTGCCAACGATGATCTCATCGTCAGCATCAATCCTGCAGACAGGACTATCCTCATGCATTTGCCAGAAGGTCTGCTTGACCTTAACGCTAACGCTTAGTCGTTTCTACCGACAGGATAACACGCTCTTTTTCCTCGTTTATTTCGTTTTGAGTGTCAGCTTGGCAGTTGGCAGTGCGCTCTTGATGCTCACGCTGACGGAGCCTTTCTTCGGTGTGCTGCGGACAACGAGAAGGGCGCGGCCCTTCCACGTTTTCACACGCGGCGAGGTATAAGGCTCAGTGTCTTTCAAGTCGGCAGAGGCAAAGGCCAGGAGCGTGGCAGCACCCGTCACGGTTGCCTCGCAGTCGATGGCGGCATCGGGGCAGAACCATCCTTTCTGATCGACAACCTGGACAGTGATGAAAGATAGCGACTGACCGTCGGCAGTCATCACGGTGCGGTCAGCGGTCAGACGCAGACGGGCAGGCTCGCCACTGGTCTTGAGAATCGTAGCCTTTTCGCCGGCCTCGGCGCGCAACGTTCCAGGTTGGTAAGGCAGTGTAAAGACAGCCTTGTATTCCGTATCCTCGCTGACAGCCTTGGTACCGACGAGTTGATTGTTCAAATAGAGCTTCACCTCTGGTGCTTTAGTATAGACCTCCACCTCAATAGGCTTGCCTTCCCAGCCTGGCCAGTTCCATGAAGTCCATGTGGGCCAAACGCTCCATGCTGTCTGGTGGATTTTTCCATGATAGCCATCCGGCTCGCGAACAGCCATATCAAGGACCCCCTCCATACCTCCCCGAGGGGAGGCTTCTACGTCCCCCTCGGGGGACCACAGGGGGCTCTTCCACAGCATCTCGCGGTAAATGCTGATGGGTTTCCTCCAGCCAGTGATGTCGACGTCGCCGCAATAGGCTCCGTGCCACTCAGGGAAACCGCCGTCAATCCAATGTTCGCCGGGCTGTTCTCCTTCATAGTAATAACGGCCAATGCTCGACTCGCCCAGATAGTCGAGGCCTGTCCAAACAATATCACCAATAATATAAGGATAATCGCGCACCAATTGCCAGTTCTTGAAAGCATCGCGCGGATAGCTCTCCGTCTGCCAGATGATGCGCTTGGGGTCGCGCTTATGGTCGTCAGCATGCTTGAAGATCATGTAGTTGTAGCCCACCACGTCGAGCACCTCGGCATGTGGGTCGTAGATTTCCCAATCGCTGTCCCAGGCACAGAGGGCCTCGGTGACGGGACGTGTTGTATCGTATTCGTGGATAGCTTGCTTCATCTGTCGGGCGGTATAGACCACGCGGATGTCCTTACGCTCGATGACCTCGTTGCCGATGCTCCAGCAGATGATGCTCGGATGGTTGCGGTCGCGCAGCACCATCGCATGGATGTCCTCACGGTAGCAGGAGTCGATGACCGTCGAGTAGTCGTAGGGGTTCTTCTGTGTGCGCCATCCGTCGAAAGCCTCGCCGATGACGAGCATGCCCAGTGAGTCGCAGGCGTCGAGGAAGGCGCGTGTCGTGGGGTTATGACTGGTGCGGATAAGGTTAAAACCCGCCTCCTTCATCTGGCGCACCTTGCGGATTTCAGCATCGTCGAAGGCCATTGCGCCTAAGACACCGTCGTCGTGGTGTACGCAAGCACCGTTGATGAGCACCTTCTTGCCGTTGAGCATGAAGCCATTCTCGGCATCGAACGAGAACGTGCGGATGCCGTATTTAACAGAAACCCCTCCTTCGGCCCCCGAGGGGGCTACTATAGTTGCTTTCGCGGTGTAAAGGTATGGCGAATCCGGCGACCACAGTTTGGGATTATTAATCGTGTAGTTGAATACTACGGGTTTCTGTTCGCCAGGCTTCAGCGACAGTTGTTGTTGCTGTCCCTCAACTTCTATTGTACATTGCTTCTCTTTGCTCCCCTCGTTCTGCACCATTACTTCCACTTTTATTTTGGCTATAGTAGCCCCCTCGGGGGCAGAAGAGGGGGTTGTCTCAGTAGTGACGAAGACACCATTCTCGGCAATGTGCAGCGCAGGCATGGTCTCTAACCACACGTGGCGGTAGATGCCCGAACCACTATACCAGCGGCAGTTAGGTTGTTCGCTATTGTCCACCTTGACGACGACCTCATTAGCCTTCTTTTTGTCCTTATTAATGTATGGTGTCACATCGACGGTGAACGGTGTATAGCCATAGTGGTGTTGTCCCGCCTTCTGTCCGTTCACAAAGACCTCAGCCTTCTGATAGACGCCCTCGAAGTGGAGCTTCACCAGGGAATTATCAATTGTGAATTGTGAATTATCAATTGTGAATTGCTTCCGGTATTCGCCTTTGCCGGCCTCGAACCATCCGCCGCCAGTGCCCGTAGCTCCCTTACCAGAATGGGGACCTTCGAAAATATCCCAGTCGTGCGGCAGGTTAACGTTGATCACCTTACCATTATGTATAAAAGTCCAATTGTCATCGAACAACTGCCTTTTTTGCGCTGTAGCATTTAAGCCAACCCACAGCATCATAGAAAAAAGTAGGATTCGTTTCATTTTGTTTTGGGTGTAAGCTGTTTAGGTTTATTCGTGTGCAAAGATACGAAAAAAAAGCGACATACACAACACATACACACGATTTAATTTATCGATTGATATTCACGCGCAAACCTAACTGTAGATTCAACGTTGTGGGTTTATCCTTGAAATAGTTCTGCAAGCGGCTACCATTGTCAGGATAGTAGCTGAGGCCGGGTTCGACGTAGATGCCTATCTGTGGCACAACATCGTATTGTAGTCCCAGACTACCGTTGAGCGACCACTGTAGGCGGTCTTTGCCTAATTGCTGGTTCACTCCCTCGGTCACCAAGCGGGTACGCACGTTCCAGTAGGCGGCAGTGCCCGCCGAGAGGTATGTCTTGAAGCCGTGTGACGCCCAAATCCTATAGGTCAAGTTCAAGGGAACACCTACGTAGTGAAGGGTCTGTTCCCGTTGTATCTGCATACTCCGCATCACCTGAGTGAACTCAGAGAATAACTTTGTGTAGACAATACCCGTGTTCAACGACAGCTTCTCCGACAGCGGATAGCCTAAAGTCAGGCCGTAGGCGATGGGGCGATGGTGGTGCTGACGCTCTTCGAAGCCCGTCAGGTAGACAGGTTCACTGATTCTGGCTGCCTGTATATTGCTGTTTGCGTACAGATTTTCATACCGTTTGACCAAAGCATCGGCCATCTGGACGGGATTGCTGTTGGACTGACTGCCCAAGCCATTCATGGCATAGAGGCCAAAGGTGACGTGCTGCTTTTTCTCTCTCCTAATAGTTATATCCTGAGGTCGGCGATAAGAATCGTCTGCCGTGATGTGGCGTTCGGGCTTTTCTTCCGCAGGTGTCGCGGGAGTCACCTGTGGCTCCTCTTCGCTTACCTCGTCGGCAGGGGCGATTGACTCAGTAAGCGGCGTTTCCGTCACGGCTTTTGTTATCGTATTCGTCTTCGTCTTTTCTCTTGTCTCTAACTTTGCCAACAGTTTCGGTTGTTCCTCGACGACGGTTTCCTGCTTCGGCTTATCGGCCGTTTCCTCTATGTTGGCCGTTTCCTTGCTATTGGTTTGAAGAGCGGTTGTCGACTGCCTGAACCACAGGTAGCCGCCGCCGAGCAAGAGTGCCGCTACTGCTGCTGCCGCCGTCCACCGACGCAAGGCCACGAAACGGGACTTCTCACTATGAAGGGGACTGACGGGGACTTGCTCAAGGGCGGCCTCGATGTCTGCCCACAAGTCGTCGGGCGCAGCCATCTCGTGCTCCGCCAGCTTGTCGTGCAGTTGTTGTGTCCATTGATCCTGTTTCATGTCTCTTGGCTTTTTAAGTAATCCTTGATATTCTTGGCCAGCATCTTCTTGGCTCGGAAGAATAGCGATGACGAGGTGCTCTCCTTGATGCCTAACATCCGTGCTATCTCGCGGTGGGGCTGTTGCTCGAAGACGTAGAGATTGAGCACCGTGCGGTAGTTGGGCGGCAGTCGGCCTATCATCGCCGTCAGCACGTCGGGTGGTATGCCGCTAATGTCCGGCTCGTCAGCGATGTCGGGCTCTTCGGGTATCGTTTCGACGGTCATAAACCGCTGATGCTGGCGCAGGTAGTCGACTGCGCGGTTGCTGACAATCCTGCTCACCCACGATTTCAGCGACCCCTCGCCTCGGTAGTCGAACTGGCTGATGGTGGTGAGAATACGGACGAAGCTATCTTGTATGACGTCGCGCACCTCGTCGCGTTCAGGCACATACCTCAGCCCGATGGCCATCGCGTAGCCCGAGTAGCGGTCGTAGAGCCGCCTGAGTGCCGCCCGTTCGCCGCCGCGTATCGCTTCCAACAGTTGCCGTTCCGTCTCCACGCTCGTTACTTCACCTGTCTTGTTTTATCGATTATAAGTTCTGTAGCGTTGTAATATAAGGTGATGGGCTCCGGCAGGGGACATCCGCGTTCCTCTTGGGTCTCCGTGTTGGTAACGAGGAGGATGCTGATGGGGATTCCTATCGACCACAACCCGTTATAGACAGCATAGCCCTGTTCTTGGGAGAGCAAGTCTATACGGTAGAGAACACCGCCGATGCTGATGACGAAAGAGGCGTGACAGAAATACAGCGTCCCGTTATAGCTTTTTTGCGTTGACTTGATGACGTTGAACATCGTCTCGTTCGTATAGCCTTGGTTGCTGGTCATAATCACTACGCGGTCCCCCTTGTACTCAGGGCTGTATGGCCATGTATTTGAAGTTAACTCTTCGCCAAAGCAACAGACGGTCAGATACCGTTCTGGCAGAATGATGATGAAAATTTGTTCTTTCTTTTCCTCTATTAACTGTACTGTATCTATCACTTCTCCATTGACCGACCATTCGCCGTTGTATAATTTGTATTCTCCTACTGATATTTGTGAACGTAAGTCCTTAATATCGTCATCGCTGCCATCCGAACACGCCGTCAGCATCAGCATGGCAGTGGCCAACACAGCCATAAGGATGCTCCATTCTCTTTTTTTCTTCATACGCGTACTTATTATCTTTTTCTTATTATAACGCAGAAACTACGAAATCTTGCACTCCGAGGTGAACTTTTTTTCGATTTCAGCAGATTAACACTTTTTTTACCTTCCAAGTGCAGGATTTCCCGTCGGTCGTCGTTATAGTGGCAAACAATATGAACAAAACAAGGTAAGTTATGAAAATTTATCTTTCTGTGTTAGCAACAGCAGCCCTGAGTCTGATGATGGCAGGGTGTTCGACGGTTGGAAGTGATGACGGTGGCGAATTGCGTAGCATGAGACTTACAATGGATGGCTACGCCAGTAATGAGGTCTGTAAGCCGATTGTTCCTCAATCTGGCGACATGTTTCAGGAGTTTACCGACAATCCCTTTGTCGAGGCCTCGCAGGAGCCGACGTCCACCTTCTCCGTCGATGCCGACGGGGCGTCGTATGCCATCATGCGCCGCTACTTGGAAAGCGGCTATTGGGATATCAATCCGTCGAGTGTGCGGATTGAGGAGTTCCTGAACTACTTCACTTTCGACTATCCTACACCCACAGGCAACGACGCGGTGGCCATCAATGCCGAGGTGGGACGCTGTCCGTGGAACCAGGAGCACCTGCTGCTACGACTGGGCCTCAAGGGCAAGGAGCTGAACGCCGACGAGATGCCCCGCGCCAATTTCGTGTTCCTGATAGACGTGTCAGGTTCGATGGATAGCAGCGACAAACTCGACTTGTTGAAGAAGGGGCTCACCGAACTGCTCTACCAGCTGAACCCCGACGACCGCATCTCAATCGTCACCTACTCGGGCGAGGTCAAAAAGCTGTTGGAATCGACGAGCGTCCGTCATGCCGATGAAATCAAAAGTGCCATCAGCAAGCTGAGAGCCGATGGCTGCACCGCCGGCGGTGAGGCCCTGAAAATGGCCTACGAGGAGGCCCTGCAGAACTATGACCCGAAGGCCAACAACCGCATCATCATGGGCACCGACGGCGACTTCAACGTAGGCGTCACCCGCACCGATGCTTTAGTCGAGATGGTAGAGAGCTACGCCCGCAAGGGTATCTACATGACCTGTCTCGGCTTCGGCATGGGCAACCTGAACGACAAAATGATGGAGAAGGTGAGCAACGCGGGCAACGGCACCTACCACTACATTGACTGCGAGAACGAGCTCATGAAGGTCTTCGTCCATGAGCGCAGCCAGTTTGTCAGCGTGGCCAACGACACGAAGTGCCAGGTGACGTTCGACCCTGAGTATGTGAGCCAGTACCGCCTCATCGGCTACGAAAACCGCGTCATGAGCAACGAGGACTTCGAGGACGACAAGAAGGACGCCGGCGAGATTGGTGCCGGACAGACCATCACCGCCCTCTACGAGATAGTACCCACCCTCGATATGTGGAACAAGAACGACGCCAATGAGCCGATCGTCACCTTCGACTGCCGTTATAAGAAGTCGCTCACGGACAGCAGCATCCCGCTGCAGACGAAGGTAGCCAGAAGCAGCATCTGGGAAAATCCCTCCAGCGAACTGTCCTTCGCCGCCGGCATTGCCGCCTACGGCATGATCCTGCGCGACTCTCCCTACAAAGGCGAAGCCACCATCAGCATGGCCAAGGAGCTGGCAGCACAGGGGCTCGGCTTCGACTCTCACGGCTACCGCGCCGAACTGCTGAAGCTGATGGACAAGGCCAAAGTAACAAACAACATGAACAAAACAAGGTAAGTTATGAAAAAGATTCTTTCTGTGTTAGCAGCTGCAGCCCTGAGTCTGATGACGGCAGGGTGCAGTTCTGACGATGACGTAAGCACAATTACCGTTGCTTCGGTACACCGTAGCTTTAATTATATGGGGACAACTTGGCCACATTATTTTATCAAGGAAAACGGTGTCGGGGCGTGACAGCATGGAGCCATTGAAGGCAACTTCGGCTATGAGCTTGGTTATGAGTACAAGCTATTAGTTACGAAGGTCGTACCCGACCCGAGCTTGGAAGATGCTATTACATACTACCGGTATGAAAAGACGCTTTCAAAAGAGAAGAAAGACTCCAGGGATATTGACAGCAGCTTAGTCTTTAACGAGGATTTCGGAGGGCCTGTACCTTCTTCCGTTTATTATGGTATGGCAACGTTGGACACCATTACGGTGGCTTCCGTACTTGGTCCGGAAACGGGGACTTATTATATCAAGGAAAGCGGTAACGAAGACTGGACAATCGTCAAAAGAGATGACTATACAGAATTTGGATATGAAGAAGGCTATGAGTACATCGTTGTGGTGATGACGTTTAAACCAGAAGTTAATGTAAGAAATGAGCGTCACTCTGTGATTCAGATATTGTCCATAGAGCAGAAAGACTCACAAGGAATCCCGCAAACGGACGAATAATACACCCTGTCGCGTTACGCGTTACGCGTTACGTTAAGCATCAAAAATAAAGGTCAAATTCGTTGAAAATTCTGATATTATATTTTATATTTATATATTATATATATATAATATATAAATATAATGGTTGTACGACACCTTAAAGTAACGCGTAACGGCGTAACGGCGTAACGCAGGGAGTGCCTAAATAGAAATTTTGTTTTGTCTGCTATGATGCGGGGAAAGGGCACTAGCAAACGGCACTTTGGTCGGACTAAACCCGACCTTTATGCCGACCAAAAGGGGTGGTTTGGTCGGAGTAAACCTATGGAAAAACGTGTAGAATGAAACGTTGCTCCAAAATTATATGGGGTGTTTCTGTTGTGTTTGGAGATTTTTTTGTAATTTTGCACCCACAAAGCAAAAATGACAATGGAAAACTTGAAAAGGAGTATCCTCATGGCGGCGCTGGCTGCGATGCTTGCAGCCTGCCATCAAGTGGCAGTGCCGACGTCGTACAGCGACGCGGGCAAGGCTCCGCAGATATATCCCGACTACCAGGACGTGACGGTGCCGGTGAACATAGCACCGCTGACGTTCGAGATGGACGGTGGCTGCGACGAGATGGTGGCCCGCCTGAAGGCTGGCGATACGGAGGTGGTGTGCGGCGGTGAGCAGGTGCAGCCCGACATGGACGACTGGCGACAGCTGACGGCGAAGGCTGCCGGCGATGCCATCGACGTGGAGGTGTTTGCCAGCAAGGACGGACAATGGAGCCGTTACAAGCCTTTTAAGATTTATGTGTCGAAGGACAGCATCGACCCTTACATCAGTTACCGACTGATTTCGCCCAGCTACGTGACCTATGAGGAGCTGACGCTGAACCAGCGCTGCCTGGAGGACTATGACGAGGAGGTGATGGTGGACAACATGCTCTGCGGCACGGAGGTGAACGGGCAGTGCGTGAACTGCCACAACTACCAGCAGTATGATCCGCAGCGCATGCAGTTTCATGCCCGCCAGCATCACGGCGGTACGGTCATCAACTACAACGGCAAGCTGCGTAAGATTAACATGAAGAACGACTCCATCATCTCGGCGGGTGTCTACCCGGCCTGGCATCCGTGGCTGCCGCTCATCGTCTACAGCACGAACCACACGGGCCAGAGCTTCCATACGCGCAACCTGAACAAGATTGAGGTGTTTGACTCGGCCAGCGACCTCATAGCCTACGACGTGGAGAAGAATGAGGTGACGAACATCGAGAACGACACGACGGAGTTTGAGGTGTTCCCCTGCTGGGCTCCCGACGGGAAGACGCTCTACTACTGCAGCGCACACTTCGAGTTCCGGGACTCGGTCCTGGGGCATGAGGGTGAGGTCATCTTCCGCGCCAAGCAGATCAGGTATAATCTGTATAAGAAATCGTTCGACCCTGATACCTACACCTTCGGTCCCCGCGAACTGGTGTTCCGCGCCGACAGCTTGGAGAAGAGTGCCACCCTGCCCCGCGTGTCGCCCGACGGCCGCTTCCTGATGTTCACGTTAGGTAACTACGGCGTGTTCCACATCTGGCACCACGAGGCTGACCTGTGGATGATGGAAGTGAAAAGTGATGAAGTGAAAAGTGGTGAAGTGAAAAGTGGTGAAGCGAGACCGGTGGAAGGAATCAATTCCGACGATACCGAAAGCTACCACTCCTGGTCGTCGAACGGACGGTGGGTGATCTTCAGCAGTCGCCGCAACGATGCGGGCTATACGCGCCTCTTCATCGCCCATATCGATGCTGACGGCAAGGGCTCGAAGCCTTTCGAACTGCCGCAGGCTGATGCCGACTATCACCGTCAGTTTATGAAGAGCTACAACATTCCCGAGTTTATGCGCGGACGGGTAGAGGTGACACCTCAGGAATTTGCCCGCGTGCTGAAAGCCAGCGACGGCGAGGCGGTGAAATACGTGGGCGGCCTGCGGCCGAGTGGGAAGTGACGAAGTGAAGAGTGAGGAAGTGAAAAGTGAAAACCAATTGTGCATTGTGAATTGTGCATTGAATATTGAATATGGATCAATATAAGATACTGACGGACGGAGGAAAGGGGCTCTTTGCAGAGCGCCTCAACGATATGTACCTGCAGGTGAAGGACTACCTGGATGCGGAGTTGCGGGAGAACCGCAAGCTCTGCTACACCAAGGTGTTCCTCAGCGACATCTCGAATCAGGAAGAGGAACTGCGGCGCTCGCCGCTCATGACTTTGATAGAAAGAGGAGAGAGGAGAGAGGAGAGAGGAGAGAGTGCTGCCTGCACCATCATCCAGCAGTCGCCCATTGGCGGTGCCAAGATCGGGCTGCTGCTGAAGACCAGCGACGAGCCGGAGGCATTCACGATGCACAGTCTGCGACTGCAGGATGACGAGGTGATGAACTTCGGCTCCTACATGCAGACCATCATGCTCTTCGACAAGTATCTGGCCTTGCTGCAGCAGCAGGGACTGAACCTGAAGGAACATTGCGTGAGAACATGGATCTATGTGCGTGACATCGACACCAACTATGACGGTGTGGTGAAAGCCCGCAACGACGTGTTCCGTCAGCACGGCCTGACCATCGACACCCACTTCATTGCCAGTACCGGCATCGGTGGCCGCTCCATGGGCAAGAACGTCTGCGTGGCCATCGACTTCCTGACGGCTCCCAACGTGCAGCCCGACGACCTGCTCTACCTCAAGGCCCTCGACCACCTGAACCCCACCCATGAGTACGGCGTGGCCTTTGAGCGTGGTGTACGCGTCACCCTACCCCATAAGTACGAGTACTTCATCTCGGGTACGGCCAGCATCAACAATCACGGCGAGGTCATCAATGTGGGCAATGTCACGCTACAGGCCGAGCGACTTCTGGAAAACATCGGAGCGCTGCTGGCCGACGGCGGTGCCACGATGGCTGACATCCGGTACTTCATCATCTACCTGCGCGACCTGGCTGACGCTGCCGCCATTGATGAGTACATGCAACAGCAGTACCCCCAGGTGCCTTACATCATCACCCACGCCAAGGTCTGCCGTCCGGCATGGCTCGTTGAGATGGAGTGCGTGGCGACGTGCGGCCTGCGGCCGAGTGAGAAGTGAGGAAGTAAGGAAGTGAAAAGTGAAGAGTGAAGAGTGAAAAGTGCATTGTGCATTAAATAAAGAATGTTTTTCGAGTTTGGCATAAAAGATATCATTGACATCCTGCTGGTAGCGCTGATGTTGTACTACATCTACCGGCTGATGCGAGACTCACGTTCGCTGAACGTGTTTATAGGAATACTGGTGTTTGTGGTCACGTGGATTTTCGTGTCGCAAGTACTGGAGATGCGACTGTTGGGTACGATTCTCGACAAGCTGGTATCGGTGGGTGTCATTGCGCTGATTGTGCTGTTTCAAGACGATATCCGCAAGGTGCTCTACAACTTGGGAGCCCACCAGCGAATGCGCCGTTTGGCAAATCTGTTCACGTCGAAGAAGTCGCGTGAGCGGAAGAAGGAGGGTGTGAAGCAAGACATCATGCCTGTGGTGATGGCTTGTATGAACCTGAGTCGCAACAAGGTGGGGGCACTGATTGTCTTTGAGCGCAACATGCCGTTGGACGACATCGTGAGTACCGGCGACCGCATTGACGCCAGCATTAACCAGCGGCTGGTAGAGAATATTTTCTTCAAGAACTCACCGCTGCACGACGGTGCCATGATCATCTCGCAGCACCGCATCAAGGCGGCAGGATGCATTCTGCCGGTGAGTCACGACCTGGACATTCCGAAGGAATTGGGATTGCGTCACCGCTCGGCTATGGGCGTATCACAGGAAAGTGATGCGCTGGCCATTGTAGTGAGCGAGGAGACGGGTGCCATCTCGATAGCTTTCCACGGTGAGTTCCGTCTTCGCCTGTCGGCAGAGGAACTGGAAAGCATGCTGACAAAAGACTTAGGCTAATGCACAATGCATAATGCACAATGCATAATTCACAATTGGCCGCAGAGCGTAATACTTTCTTTGGCCTCGCGTACATCGTGGACGCGCAGGATATTGGCTCCTTTCATCAGGGCGATGGTGTTCAGTACCGTCGTACCGTTCAATGCCTCATCAGGCGTAATTCCCAGCACACGCCAAATCATGGATTTGCGTGAGACACCCACCAGCAGCGGCAAGTCCATCACCTGCAGTTTCTCCAGCTCCCGCAACACCGCGTAATTCTCTTCCACCGTCTTGCCGAAGCCAAAGCCGGGATCCAGTATGATGTCCTTCTGGCCCAGGTCGCGCAATGCCTGCACTTTCCCGGCAAAATCCAAGAGAATCCCACGCAACGTCGCTTCTACCGAAGTAAGAATATAAGGTACGCCAAGACGACTCACTACACGGAACATCTCTTCCGAACCGCCACTCACATCGTTGATGATGTCGGCACCGAACTCCTTGACGGCCATTGCAGCCACCTCGGGGCGAAACGTATCGACAGAGATGATGGCCTCCGGCAGTTCACGGCGCACGATGTCGAGTGCCAGCCTGAGGCGCTCTGTTTCCTCAGCCTCCGTTGCCGGCTGGCTGTCGGGACGCGTGGAACAGCCGCCGATGTCGATGATGGCGGCACCCTCCTCCACGATCTGTGCGGCACGACGCGCTATCTCCACCTTCGTCTGCTGACGGCTGGCGGCATAAAAAGAGTCGGGCGTCGCGTTCAGGATACCCATCACTATCGGCTTGCTGAGGTCCAGCAACCGGCCTCTGACATTGATTGTATAGTCCATTTCGCCCACAAAGATACGCATTATTTCTGTGTTCACAAAATTTTTCCGACTTTTCCTTTCCTTTTTACCGAAACACATCATTTTTTAGGGTTTTTCTTGCATCTTTCCAAATAAATGCTTATCTTTGCCGTCGTAGTGACAAAACGTTAAAACAATAATAGCTATGAAGCAAAGATTTTTACACATTCTTGCTGTGCTCTTCGCATTACTGATGCCAGAAGGAGTCTCGCAAGCTAAAGACATCATTGTGATAGACCCGATAGACGGTCTTTCGAGTGTGTCGTTTTCCGGAGATGAACCATCAGTGACCTACCAGAGGGTGAGTGATGTTGATGCTCAGTGGGGTATCCCCAACAATAACTATGTCTGCTTTGAGCCGACGAGCAGCACAATTAATGTCTATGCACTCTTCCACAGCGACAAAGTTGAGCCCGGCATGAGATACAGGCTTCAGGTAGTTTTTGCGCCTGAGACCAGAGAGGGCAAAGGCCTGCTCCCTTGCAAAGTAAATATTGATGTTCAGGATGAGAATAATTATAGCATCAAATCCCTGACGACAAGCTTCTCCGCTTCAGCCACAGAGGTCACCACCTTTGAAGCCGATACTGTGGAAATGTCCCAAAAGGACTTCTATTTGAAGATTGAGACATCTACCTCGAATTCTGAAATACGTGGTAAGAAATATAACCGTGTGTTCCGTATAGCTGAGATACGGCTCATTCCGTTAGAGGCATACGCCGTGCTGAGTGACGATCACACCACCCTTACCTTTTATTATGACGAGAACAAGGATAGTCGTAACGGTATGAGTGTCGGGCCGTTCAGCAACGGGGCGGCATGGGGAGACTATGCTAAAGACATTACCACCGTCGTCTTCGACGATTCCTTCGCCAAATGCACGTCGATTACCAGCACCGCCTACTGGTTCTATCGCTTTGAGAACCTTACTACCATCGAGGGACTCAAGAACCTGAACACGGAGAACGTCACGAGTACAACACTGATGTTCCATCAATGTTCGAGTCTCGAGAGCCTTGACCTGAGCAGCTTCAAGACCGGCAACGTCAAGAATATGTCACAGATGTTCAGTTATTGCTCCAAGCTGAAAGTGCTTAACGTGAGCAGTTTCGATACCCGCAACGTGACAAATATGTATACAATGTTCTATGGCTGCTCCAGCCTGACGAGCCTTGACTTAAGCAGTTTCGAAGCCTGTAACGTAACAAATATGTGGGCTATGTTCGCCTCGTGTTCCAAGTTGGAGAGCATCAAGTTTGGAAACTTCAATAATGGGAAAACGGAAAACATGGAGAGTATGTTCTCCGACTGCACCGGTCTGACGAACCTTGACCTGAGCAGCTTCAATACCAGCAGCGTCACGAATATGAGTAAGATGTTCGCTTACTGCTCGAGCCTGAAGAGTCTTGACCTGAGCAGTTTCGACACCAACAAACTGAACACGCTGTTTTATTTGTTCTATGAATGTACCAGCTTGGAGAGCGTTAACGTGAGCAGCTTCAATACCGCAGAAGTAAATGATATGCGTTGCATGTTCTATAACTGTGTGAATCTTAAAAGCCTCGACGTGAGTAACTTCGACACCAGTAAGGCAAAGGATATAGGAGGAATGTTCTTTGGCTGTTCCAGCCTCACGAGCCTCGACGTCGACAACTTCAACACCAACAACGTGACAAATATGTGGGGTTTATTCGGTGACTGTGCCAATCTGGAAACCATCTATTGTGATAACACGTGGAACCCGACCGTCTCGTCAGAGAAGATGTTCTTAGGGTGTAAGAAACTGAGCGGCTATAACAAAGACGAGGTGGATGCAACCAAAGCCAAGCCCATTGCCGACGGCGGATACTTCACTCTCAAGAACGACACACGGGTGAACACACTTAACAAGAAAGGCGCTGCTGACAACCGTGTTGTCAACCTGCAGGGCCATCCTGTCAAGCAGCCAAGAAAGGGCGTGTTCATCCGAGAAGGGAAAAAGTTGATGATGAAGTAACAACGTAATATCAGAATTATGACCATTAAGGAACTATACAAGCTCTATCAGGAGCATCCTTGCATCACCACCGACAGCCGTGACTGTCCCGAGGGCAGCATCTTCCTGGCCTTGAAAGGCGAGACGTTCAACGGCAACCAGTTTGCCCTAAAGGCTTTGGAACAAGGCTGCAGCTATGCCATAGTGGATGAAAATGTGACCCCCTCCCAACCTCCCCGAGGGGAGGAGTCTTCCCCCTCGGGGGATAAGAGGGGGGTCATCATCCAGGTCGACGACTGCCTCCAGACCTTCAAGGACCTGGCCCGCGAGCACCGCCGCCAGTTCCAGATTCCTGTCATCGGCATTACCGGCACCAACGGCAAGACGACCACCAAGGAGCTCATTGCCACCGTGCTGCAGCAGAAGTACAACGTGCTCTACACCCAAGGCAACTTCAACAACGACGTGGGGGTGCCCAAGACGTTGTTCCGCCTGACTCCTGAGCACGAGATAGCCGTCATCGAGATGGGCGCCAGCCATCCCGGCGACATCAAGACGCTGGCAGAGACGGCGGAGCCTACCTGCGGCCTGATTACCAACGTGGGACGTGCCCACCTGCAGGGCTTCGGCTCGTTCAAGAACGTGGTAAAGACCAAGGGCGAGCTCTACGACTTCCTCGGCCGTC
>Ga0310786_10002945_pt1 | contig 25318 bp, 28 predicted proteins | sample AusTroGonzalo_MG_FD_203881 | JGI IMG/M metagenome (GOLD analysis project Ga0310786, IMG submission 203881) | Bovine rumen microbial communities from tropical cattle in Woodstock, Queensland, Australia - Gonzalo_03 (v2) (version 2) | ecosystem: Host-associated > Mammals > Digestive system >...
ACATCTTCAAGACCGGAGGCGGAGAAGCAACCGCGAAGGAGATGAACATCCAGTTCCTCGGAAAGATCCCCATCGAACCGGCTGTCGTCGACAGCGGTGACGCAGGAATGCCTGTGGTACTGAAGTACCCCGATTCCGCCTCCGCTAAGGCCTTCGAGGGAATAATCGAAAAGATCGTAAAGACCGTGGAATGATGAGACTGGTCGTTATCTCCGAGGGCGAATCGCTGGATTCGGAGGTGGCCGAGGATTTCGGCCACGCCCCTTTCTTCCTTGTCGTAGATTCGGATACCTTGGACTATCATGTGATCGAGAACGAATTCGCCGACTCCCCGGAGGGTGCAGGCATAGCGGTCGCCAAAGCGATAACCACGCTCCAGCCGGACGCCGTCCTGACCGGCGGCATCGGCATGCACGGCATCGAGATTCTGAGAAAGGCCGGCATCTTCGTATCGTACGACGAAGAGGGCCCGATAGAGCAGTGCATAACGGACTTCGTCAGAAGGCACAGGAACAACGCTTCCTGAGCTCAGACTCCCCTCTTCTCTCCCCAGATAATCTTGTGCAGCTGAGGGAGAATGCGGACATCCAGATCCTTTTCCAATACTGAATCGACGAGCCACTCCAGCCTGTCCGTCCCCCCTACAGGGGTAAAGACGATATTGGTGTCCGGATTGTGCTTCGAGATGTAATCCACAGCGTAATCGAGATCGGCCTGATCCTTGATCACGAACTTCAGCTGATCCTTCCTGCTCAACAGGGGGATGTTGGAATCCACCATCCTGTCGGACATGCCCGAGGAAGGGCATTTAATGTCCATGCTGATCATGATATTCTGATCGACTGGCACATCCTTCAGATCGACTGCTCCGTTGGTCTCCAGAACAATATACTTATCCGCCTTCAGAAGAGCGTTGAGGAGATCGTAGATCTCTTTCTGGATCATCGGCTCACCGCCGGTGACGCATACCGTCCTGCAATCCCCTATCTCGGCCATTATCTGCTCGATGGTCTTCTCCTCTCCGCCGGTGAAGGAATACTTGGTATCGCACCAGGAACAGTCCAGATTGCATCCTACCGTCCTGACGAACACCGTCGGGACGCCCATCGTGAGTCCCTCGCCCTGAATGGACCTGAATATCTCACATATCCTCATAGGGGATCTCGTCCTTGTATCCGGCCTCTTCGAAACCGGCCAGTCTCAGTCTGCATGAGTCGCAGTGACCGCATGCCTTCTCTCCGCCGTTATAGCATGACCATGTCAGATGAAGGGGTGCATTCAGCCTCTTTCCCCTTCTGACGATGTCCGCCTTGGAATCCATCCCGATCGGTGTGACGATCTTGATAGGATGACCTTCGCGTCCCGCTTTCGTACCGACTTCCAGAGTGTGCTGGAATGCGGATATGAACTCGGGGGTGCAGTCCGGATAACCCGAATAATCAACAGCGTTCACTCCGATGTAGATCCTGTCCGCATCGATGGATTCGCACAGTCCTGCGGCGATGCTCAGGAAAACGATGTTCCTTGCGGGAACGTATGTTACCGGGATCTGCTGATCCAGCTCCCCTTCGCGGTCCATCGGGACATCGATGTCGGATCTCGTGAGTGCCGAACGGAACGAGCTCAGATTGAGATCGATGATGACGTGCGGCACATTGTAGTATTTGCAGACATTCGCGGCAGAGGTCAGTTCCTTGGTGTGCCTCTGGCCGTATCTGAAACTGATCGCTGTAGGCTCGCATCCGTCGGCTATCGCCTGTGCGAGACAGGTGGTTGAGTCCAACCCTCCGGACAGGAGTACCACCGCTTTGGTCATCACAGCACCTGTGTGTACCAAGCGGTCTGTCCGCGCTCCTCGTCCAGCCCGATCGATAATGATTTGACGTTGTTCGGAAGGTCCAGTTCCCTGACCATGCGCTCGGCCATCATCTTGGACATCTCCTCCGCAGTGGTGGTAGGGATGTCCAGCAGGGTGACGTCCATCCTCGGGAAGACATATCTCTTGCCGTCGCAGATGGCCTCGACCGATTCCTCCGTGACGGTGAGCTTGACCTCATCCGACTTCGTCGGCAGAAGGGTCTTGTGATCGACCTCGTCGATCATCTCCTTGAGCTTCTTCTTGAGGATGACGAAATCCATGATCATTCCGTCTTTGCCGATGTCCCCCTCGAGTCTCAGACGCACGATGTAAGAATGGCCGTGGAGTCTGGAGCACTTCTCGTGCCTTGGTATGAAATGGCATGCGGAGAACCTTATTCCTCCGTATCCGCCGTCTATCTCTAGATACATGGTTCATTCCTCCGTGAGTCTAAGTGCCAGTGCGATGGAATCCGTGTAATCGGTCTTCACCCTGGACGTGTCTATGAAAACCTTCTCGCAGTTCACGACGGGAGCGCCCAGCGCCTTGGCACCGCCGATGAAGTGGAGCGTTCTGAAAATGATGTTCCCGGTTATTCCCTCGGGCGGGATCAGGATGTCCGCGTTGTTCACAGCATCCTCTATGAGGATCTGGCAGTGATATGCGTCGTAGCCCTCATCCTTCAGAGCTTTGGATACGTTGCGTGCGCTCTCGATGGATCTGTCCACTGCCTTGCACCTTCCGACGTCCTCGCACCTTCCTCCCGACATTACTGCGATCTTGGTACCGAGGCCTACCCTCTTGGCCATACTGACGCACTTCCTGGCAAGCTCCTCCCTCTGGGCATCTGACCAGCCCTCATCTATGCCGACAGGGGCCATGATTATCATCTTGCCGTTCAGGAGCTCCAGGAAAACGATCCTCTCCAGTGCCTTCAGGCCGAGCTTCTGTTTCAGAATCGGCAGAAGCTTCGATGAGGACATATCGCCGCGTATCGCCGCATCGATCTTTCCGTCAGCCAGGTCCTGTGCAAGGGCCTCCGGATCGTCGTAGATGCGGACATCATACTGTTTCATCGCAGCAACGCTCTTCTCGACGTTCCCCGCATCGGTCCCGCGGCCTATGCCTACACGGGCTTTAGGGAGATCACTGGCGAGAAGAGACTCCGTAGTGAACATAATACCACCAACTGTATTCTTTTATAAAAAGACGGCTCGAATGAACACAAGTTTCTGGTTGCTATGCAGGGAATACTTCATCCTAGACTTGTTTTCTGCCAGTTTCTATACAAATTTTAATAATTTATCTTTATATAATAAAATTATAGTAGTATTATTATAATTGTGAGTTATACAGTTATTAGCGATTAAAGTGTTCACAGAGAAAGAACTTGTACTGCTCCATTACCTATCAAGAGGAGTGAACGGCATCCAGCCGTTGACAGAGCGTCTTGACATTTCAGTTCCTGAAGTGTATAGGATAGTCCGTTCTCTGAAGCGCAAAGAGGCCCTGGATGATTCTCGTGGGATTCACATCAGTTCGTGTCCTTTTGCCAAACGCCTGATGATGATTATGTCCGAAGGAAAAGGTTTAGCTAGATTCTTCAAAGACAAAAGGCTGATAGTACTTCTTGCCATAGCTGAACCCAAAAAACTGAATGATATAGTCGATGAAACAAAGTTATCTGAAACATACATCCGTAAAATACTGCGCATACAGATGGAGGGCGGCCTGGTCCGTGAAGATGATGGCATCTACAGCATCAATGACGGATTGTATCCAAAAGTCAGGCCATTCCTCCTTAGTTACAAGGATCATCTGGAAGTGTTCGATATAAGGGCTCCGCGCGATGCCGACATCCTATACAAAGACGACGACCGTGTCATCTACTCTTCTCCTTATGAGGAAAAGGATCCGCTTACTGGTTTCTCTGCTTTTGGGGAATTCAATTTCGAAACCCCATCGGATGACTTGAAATATTACAGTACATCAGATAAAGAAAAGGACATCAACACGGTGTTCTCTGATGCTTATATCATTGCGTCCAATAAAGACAGTTGGAGACTGAAAATGTTCCTAGAGCTATTCTACATAAAATACGAACAGAACCTTGAGGCTCCGCAGACTTTCGTTTCAATCCACAAACGGATATTGAGCGGCGAGAAAGTGAAAGGATGGCCCTCCTACGCTGACCTGAAGGATCGCATGTGGATGCTGACAGAATGATTGACAGCACTTCTAAGATTGAACACATGATCGACTTGATTGATGAGAAAGTCGCAGAACACTGCGATATCTTTATGATCGGTGGCGGAGCCCTGATGTATAACGAATTCAAGGAATACACCAAGGACATAGACTTTGTAGTCAAAGACGGCAAAACATACAGCCTTATTGAAAACACCATGTTTGAACTAGGATTCGAATCAACCAGACCGCGTGCCGGAATGGAAAAAGCGAACATCTCGGATACTCTTAAATTAGAGGACTACACGATTGATTTGTTCGAAAAAACGGTGTGCGGTCAGCTTCAGCTTTCAGATTCCGTTGTATCCAGGGCAAAGCAAAGATATTCGACGCCGAATGTTCGGTTGTATACTGTATCAAATGAGGATATCTTCCTTCTGAAATCTGTAACAGAACGTGAAGGAGACGTGAACGATTGTATCAGTATCATTCGAAAAAGCGATGATTTCGATTGGGAATGTGTACTAGACGAAGTTCAGACCCAAATGAAATATGGCAGCCCTGTTTGGATTTCTTACGTTGTCGAGAGACTTTGTGTTCTTAAGGAAGAGGGCATATTCATCCCTATCTTTGACGAAATGCTAGAATTAGAGAGACAATACCTTAAAGATTGGTCCAAAACATTCCTTGAAGAACATAAAGGCATCAATCTATAACCGTGAAAAAGAACAGAATCATTCCGGCCTAATCTGATCGAACTCGTAATCCGCCCATTGCCTCTCTCCTAGAACGATATCGAGTTCGGTCAGGGTCAGCATGGGCCTGTCATACTCAGCGGAATCGTCCATTGCCACCCTCGGACATGCCGCGTTGACGTAAGCATCCACACGATAGGCCATCAATGCAACAGGATTGATCTCTTCCATCACCGCTTTGTATGCCTTCAGACCGTGCGATCTGATCCTCTCCACCGCCATTTCGGCAGCGGATGAACGACACTGGCCTATCTTGCTGCATTCGATGACCAGGAAGGACTGGGCACCCGATGCGGACTGGATCGCCGCGAACCTCTTCCTTAGAATCCTATCCCTGGTATCGGACATGTCCCTGAGCTCCTTGGTGATGGGATTCAGTACGAAGACGTCCTTCTTCATCCCGAAGGCTGCGGCCAGAGGGTGGAAGTCACCCTCACCAATGAACAGGAAGCAATCCACCTGGTCAGCCACGACCTCAGCGGAGCTGCAGTTGCATCCCAGGACCTGTCCCGGATATGCGATCCTCCTGTCCCCCGTACCTATGAGCACCTTCCTTCCCGATGCCTCCAGCATATCCTTGATAGATGAGAGAATGTCCAGATATTGTACGGTAGCCAGCAGACCTACGTTATCCGGAAGTCCCTTCAGAACATCCATGACCGAATCATCCACCGATGCGTCCGAACGGGATTCGATGTACAGAACGTTCGGATCGTCCCCTTGGGACGGGATCGGCGAGTGCCCGAAATGAACCAATGCGTCGGTCTTCCCCTTGTAATCGTAAAGGTCGCAGGCGCCGTAACATGGCAGGCCCACGATGAGAACGTCCACTCCGGTCTTTTCGGAAATATAATCAGAAATCTCAGTTGCCCGGATCTTAAGACCCTCGGGCAATTGGAGGGCGACGGAGGAAAACCCTCCGTCGCGAATCCAAGCAACGATGTTGTCCAGTTGGAAATCGAACATCTTGGAAATCAGTTTACGTACTCCTGACCCTTCTCTACGTCGACGTAGCAGGGTGAGGGGAACTTCATGGATGCCCTCCAGAGGGCGTCCTTCGCAACTGCGACCTTATCAGGGTTGACCCTGACCGTCAGGATTGCCTGGTTGCGCTCGAGCCTTGCAGCTGTTCCGACCGCCTTTCCGAATCCCTGACGCATTCCGCTCGAGACACGGTCAGCTCCTGCTCCGGTCGCGAGCTTGTTCTCCCTGAGAACGACATGGGGGAATGCCCTTACCGTCATGTGGTAGTTGGCGACTCCCGCCTGGGATGTGAGGACCTTGTTTGCCGCGATACGGCCCGCCTCGATCGAGGTGTGCCTTACCTGGACACGGTTCTTCACTTTCAATGTGAGTGTGACGGGGAACTCCTGCCTGGTGTTACCCATCTCATACTGGCTGACACGGCTTGCAGGCACTCCTCCCATATACTCGCGGCGAGTGTATGCCTGACCTTTGATCTGTCTGTACATCGATGCTGGCTTTCTTACCATTGAAACCACCAATTGTGATTGCGATAGGAAAACGTCAACCCAGACGCTGTATATAACGACTAGGTCGGTATTCCTTTGTTCTGTCTCGGACGATTGACAACACCCATATAAATGTTATGTAAGTTTTTGCCCGCGTATAATAGAAGGGGCTTGGAATGTGCCGCCCATGGCGGCGTTCCAAGGGGCTCTCGCATAGTTTATTATCCCGCTGCCAGATACGGTTTTCGATGCGCTCATTCGGTTTCAGGGTAGTTTCGGCGGACCCCGACGACATGTCCGGGATCCCCATTTCGATTGCAGGCGGATGCATGGTTGATATCCAAAGGCTCCTCACCGACATAGGGTGTATGCTGCTCAGGACGTCCATGAGGCTGCAGAACAGCATACCCGCGAACCTGAAGGCCAAATTCGATCTGACCATCGGAGGGGACTCGGGTTCCGGATTGGACTCCCTGCCCACCGAAGGTAACGGCGATGCCCTCGAAGGAGCGCTGGATATCCTCTGCTCCACCCTGGATTTCCTGGGTAAGGGCGCTGTTGGATCATGGATGACCGACACGTTCCAGGATGATGAATCCCGTGAGACCATCGCCAAGGACCTTATCGCACTGGCCGATCACATCGACGGATACGTCCTCGAGTACGGTCCCGCCGACGATATCAGGACCTTCCGCGGATTGGAGAAGGAGAAGATCAGGATCTACACCGACAACAAGGAATGGATCTCCGCCATAGTCGGCGTCGTCTCCAGGGACCCTGTGAAAAAGAACCACTGGGTCATTAGCAATGACGAGTACGCGGTGCCCGTGTCGTTCGACAGGAACATAGTGTCCTCGGACATACCGAAGTTCGCCTCGGCAGGACCAGTGATCCTTGTCGGAAAGGGATACAGGAACGCCGAAGGTCACTTCGCCCGCATGGACAAGGTCCACGGCTGCTATACCATACCGGAGCTCAAGTTCCACCGCATCATCACGGCCGACGGGGACATCGATCTCCTCAACCCTCTGACAGCGGTCACGGGTTACGATGCTGGCACAGATACTTGGACGCTCCGCAACGACATCGTCGGCATAAGCATCTCCAAGCCCTCTTGGGACGAATGCATCATATCGTTCCACGAGTACGCCATGTTCCTCTTCAAGAACTACGTGTACACCGAGGACGCGTTCGAGGGAGAGGAGAAGGAGACCCGCGAGTACCTCATGTCCCTTCTTCCCGCCATCTGACACGAAATAATTATTATAGGGCGGTCGATGTCGAGCCTTCATAGGTAAGCATATGTCACGCCATCTGCCTAACGCAACCGTCCGCGAGATAGGTGCGCAGCGCATCGACAAACTCCTTACCCTGTCCGAACAGGCCGTCAGGGACGGCAGGGAGGACAGAGCGAGAAGGTACGTGGAGATCGCCAGGGCGATAAGCGCCAAGACCCGTGTGAAGATGCCGAAGGAGAGGATGTTCTGCAGGAGATGCAACGCCCCTCTGATGCCCGGCATCAGCTGCACGGTGCGCCTGTCCAACCATAAGGTGACGACGACGTGCAACATGTGCGGCGAGGTACGGCGCCATCCGTACATAAGGGAGCAGAGAACATGACGGAGAAGGATGCAAGGAAGGAGCTCATCAGGCGTGCCAACGAGATCAACCCCACCGTCCACGTGGGAAAGGACGGGCTGGACCAGGGCATTTACGATGAGATAACCGCACAGCTGAAGAAGAACCGTCTGATCAAGATCAAGGTCCTGTCCAATTCAGAGGACGGGGCGAAAGAGGTAGCGGCTGCGATCGAGGAGAACACCGGAGCGGTCATCGTGGATGTCCGCGGAGGGGTCATGATCGTGACCGACAAGAGGACCTGGACCTCCCTCTCCCAAAAGAAATTCTGAGGTATTGAGATGCTAGATGTCAATGTGATCAGATCCAACCCTGACATGATCAGGACGATGATCAGGAACAGGAACAGAGACGAAACGATATTGGACAGGTTCCTCGAAGCGGACTCCGAATGGAGATCCCTCACCGACGAGAACAACCGCCTCAGAAAGACCAGGAACGACGTCTCCATCCAGATCTCCAAGATGCCCAAAGGCGAGGAGAAGGACGCCAAGATCGCAGAGATGCGCGAAGTCGGAGACAAGATCAAGGCCAACGACGAGAGGATGACCGAGCTCGAGGCCATCAGGCAGGACTGCGTCCTCAACATCCCCAACATTCCCCACGAATCCGTTCCTATCGGAAAGGACGACACCGAGAACGTCGTCGTCTACGAGGCCGGCGAGAAGAGGAAATTCGACTTCAAGCCCAAGGAGCACTGGGAGCTCGCGGAGGATCTCGACATCATCGATTTCGACAGGGGAACGAAGGTCGCAGGCAGCGGATTCTACGTCATGAAAGGTGACGGGGCCAGACTCGAGCGCGCTCTCGTGAACTACTTCCTGGACATGCACCAGGACCAGGGCTACACCGAACTCGTGGTGCCCGCTGTGATCAACAAGGCCGCGGTCATCGGTACCGGACAGTACCCCAATCTGAAGGACGACATGTACTACCTGCCCAAGGACGACATGTACCTGAACCCCACGGCAGAGGTCCCTATCACCAACCTGCTCCAGGACGAGATCCTGGACAAGTCCCAGCTCCCCATATACTACACCGCGAACCTCACGTCGTACAGGCGCGAGGTGGGAAAGCACGCGGACACCAAGGGGATCATACGCGTGCACGAGTTCAGGAAGACCGAGATGGTCAACTTCGTCGAGCCCAGCAAATCCTACGAGAGGCTGGAGGAGCTCAGGAAGAACGCAGAGGATATCATCAACGGACTGCGGCTGCCCTACAGGGTATTGCTGCTGTGCACCGGAGATATGAGCTTCTCCTGTTCCAAGTGCTACGATCTGGAGCTTTACGCACCCGGAAAGGATGCCTGGCTCGAGGCTTCCTCATGCTCCAACTTCACGGACTTCCAGGCCAGGAGGGCCAGGATAAAGTACAGGCCCGAGCCCCACCTGAAGAGCGAGTTCGTGCACACCCTCAACGGTTCCGGTCTGGCACTTCCCAGAACGGTCGTCGCGGTCATGGAGAACTATCAGAACAAGGATGGAACCATAACCGTGCCCGAGGTCCTGAGACCCTACATGAGGGGACAGGAAATCATCGGAAGGCGCTGAAAAACAAAGACGGGGACACCCCCGTCGTTTTCATTTCAATTTTTTACCGTCGCTGTGGGCCTTGCCCACCTTCTCGCCGAAAGCGAGATAATCGTGGTTGAACCCGTCGTAGATTATCGGATGGAACTTCTCCAGATCGACCTTTCCGTCGGTCAGGACCGAATCGTCGATGCTCAGGTTGACGATCTCCCCGATGCATTCGCAGTTATGCTCCGTGTAGCTCTTCAGCTCGCATTCAAGGCACAGCGGCAGCTCCTTGATGATAGGAGCATTAACCTTCTGGCTCTTCTCCGCGTGGAATCCGGCCTTCTCGAACTTGTCGGATACGTCGTTCCCTGAGACGATGCCCACATAATCGCTGCCTATAAGGGTCTCCCTAGTGGCGAAGCTCACTGTGAATGCCTTCGTGGCCAGGATGTTCTTGACTGTCTTGTGTTCAGGCGACAGACAGACGGATATCTCCGTGTCCTCGTGTATCCCGCCCCATGCCGCGTTCATGGCGTTGGGTATTCCGTTCTCGTCATAGGTGCCGATTATCAGCACGGGTTCCGGATAGATGCATGGCTTGGGTCCGAAGTCTTTCCTCATGACCCTTGAAGAACGTTGGAATCAGATATGCATTGCGTCCAGATCGGCGATGATCTTCGGGGCGTCGATCCCTTTCTTTCTGGCGCTGAGCTTCATGCGGATGTCCTTCTCCCCTTCCCTCAGCGTGGTGGAGCTCACGCCGTAACGTATCGAGATGTAGGCTTCCATGAATGCTGCCAGGGTATCACAGGTCTTGACATCGTATCCGTCGCGCTTCCCGAACACGGGATCGTCCGCATCCTTGAAGGGGTCCAGGACCATGAACTTGAACTCCTCGTGCCACTCCTTTTCGATCAGCGGGAGGATCTTCTCCTCCACGAGGTCGCGCTCGTAGTCCTCCAGAACGGCTGCGAGACCGGATACGTTCACCTTGATGGGTGTGATGACATCCTTGGTGAGGACCTCCGGCAGATCGTGGAATAATCCGGTGTAGTAATCGTTGTAGATCTGCCTGTCGTCCGCGCCCGATTCGATGTCGTGGAGATACATGGAATTGGCTACCAGAAGCGAATGACCCAGCACGGTGGTCTTGGGTATGCGCGGGGTCCTTGCCCAGCGCTGCTGGAACCTCAGCTGTCCGACCAGGTCGACGAAGTTGAAGGTGTCGCTCCTGTCCGTGGTTATCGCCTTCATTCCGGCCAGGTTCTTGTGCTGATAGATCTGCTCGTCGATCTCCCTGCGGGTGACGTCGATGCCGTACAGCGACCTGTTGGAATCGTAGATGAGGTTGAACTCCCATCTGGTCGCCAGATAATGGGCCGCGCGGATGATCTCGTCCTCCAGGGTCTTGTCGTCAGATTCCAGATACTCCTGGAACCTTGCCCTGAACCCGGGATCGGAATCTGGAACGAGCCTGTCGAACTCCGAAAGGACGAAGGTATTGACCTCCTGTCTGCGGTCCTGCAGGATCTTGTGGAACACCTGAGGCTTCAGGTCCGTCAGCACAGAACGCTGGATGAACGAGAACATCTGGTGCTCGATCAGTTTGGGCCAATCAACCTTGTTGCCGGCCTTCTCCTCGAACTTCCCCAGGACCCAGGATATGGCAGCCTTATGAGCCTGCTTATCCAATTCGGTGAGATCCACCGGCCTGAGATGATCGTTCCACCTGCTCATGTTGGTGGAATCGAAGAACAGGTACAGGATATGGGCGTTGAGAGCGGACACGGGTTCACCCCAGATTCTCTATCGTGGCATCATCCCTCTCCGGGACGTAGTCCCCGTCCAGGCTCAGGATGTACCCGTCGCGTTCTGCGGTCTCGAATCTGACGTTGATCTCCCTGCCGATAGCTCTGGTGCGGATATTGACGAAAGTATACCCGGCCACGAGAAGGATCAGACCGACTACGAATGTGCCTATGAGAATTACATTTGGAACCAGGATATACGCAATGAAAGAGACCACAAGGAGAATAAGACCCAAGTTCGTCAGCTCCATGACCGCTTCGTCCCTGTCCATGCCCCCTCATCCCAATCACAGATAATAATGATGCTTTCCGCCCGATGACAGTTTTTTTATATTATTCTACAATAGCCGTCTCTATGGCAAAGAAAAACGACAGCGGTTTCCAATCCTCCGCAGGTCTGATGAGATACTTCGACGTCGAGAACGAGAAGGGTCTCAAGATCAGCCCGTACGCGGTCATCGGTATCGCTGTTGCTGTTATCGTTATCGTCGAGATCGCTTCGATCTTCTTCTCCATCTGATCCGACGGCAGCCACGATCCATAAACCTGCATTCCAGCATCCGCTCTGTCAGCGAACGCTTTCGTTAGCCTTCCGAAGATCACAATTTGTCTTCCGGAAGTATGGTGTACTCTTCCTTGTATTTCTTCTTGAAGAGCATAGACAGTATCGGAGGCGCTATGATCGTCGTCATGACCGACATCATCACCACCACGGTGTAGAGGTCGTTGGACATCACTCCGGCCGCGAGACCGATGGAAGCGATGATGATTCCCACCTCTCCCCTGGGCATCATTCCGACTCCGATGATGCTGAATGAGGACTTGTCGATGGTCTTGTCTCCGAGCTTAGCTCCGAGTCCGCAGCCTACGAACTTGGTCGCCATGGCCAGAAGGATGACGATTATGACCAGGACTATAACGGTCATGTCCGTCAGGGACGCGAGCTCCACCTGAAGTCCGACGTTGACGAAGAAGAATGTGATCATGAAGGAAGTGATCGCTTCGACCTTGTGCTCCAGCTCCCACTCCCAAGCGTAATCCGCGAACATCATTCCCGCGAGGAACGCACCGATGATGGCCGCCAGTCCGATGTACTCCGCCAGGAACGACATTCCGAGACAGACGATGATGGCGAAGATCAGCTTGTTGTAGGCGTAAGGCACCTTTCCGGCCTCCCTGACCTTCCTGTTCCTCTCGTCGAAGAAGTTGTAGATCCTTGGCACAAGGTACTTGGCGATGGCTATAGCGGTTATCACGAAGAGCACTGCCTTCAGGATGATGATGGCGAGATCGAGTATCTCGATCTCCCCGCCGGAGGTGGACATACCTTGAACGATGGCCAGGACTATCATTCCGAGGACATCGTCGATGACGGCCGCCGCTATGATGATACGCGACTCCTTGACGTCCATCAGCTTCATGTCCTTGATGATACGGGCGGTGATTCCCACGGATGTCGCCACCATCGCGGCGCCCATGAACATGGCGCTGTTCATATCGTGCCCGCCTATCGCGATGATGAGTGCGAGACCCGCGATGAACGGCAGGATTACTCCCAGCAGTGCTGTCAGGAAGGCGGCCTTACCGGATCCCAGGAGATCCTTGACCCTGGTCTCCAATCCCACGGAGAATAGCAGGAATGCGACACCGAGCTCGGCCAGAATGTACAGCACGAAGTACGTGTCGCTCATGAATCCGTGCGGATCGATATACAGATCGAGGAAATCGAGCATGAACCTGCCGCCGTCGATATTCGCTATGATGATACCGACCAAGATCTCCCCTATGAGTCCGGGCAGACCGAACTTGGAGAACAAGATAGACCCTAAGCGTGCTAGTATGAATATTACTGTCAGGGTCAAAAGGACCTGAAGTAGGGGCTCCATCTCCTCCATGTCCTATCGTAACCCATATTAATATAAAAATTTACAAAAGGAAGAGGTTTGAAGTAAGGGGTTTGTCTGATCTTCAGAATCTGAAACCGCCGTTGGGGCTCTGGCACCTTCCGAATGAGAAGCTTACCCTGTCGGACCTAACGGGTGCGGTGTATCTCTGGGGGACCTGGGGGGTCTCCGGGACGACGTTGTATGTCTCGCTGACCTCGTGGCTGATGCAGGAGATCGTAGCGGACTCGGTCATCACGTTGGAAACGACCTTGTCGAGGCTGTCGATGTCGAGGGGCTGCTCGTCCCTGACCTTCTGGATCCTTCCGTCCTTGTAGACGAAACGGGAGGCGCGAATCGGCCTGTCCAGTTTCACGTTCTCTGCCAGCGTCTCCTTGCTGATGTCCGTGTCCAGGCTGTACCTGTGGTTGTCGGTGTCAGCTCCGGAGGTCATCGATTCGACGGGATACTGGGCAGGGGCCTCGACTGTCGCGTCGGGGTCTGCCTTCCTCTCCAAAGGCTCGACGCCGATCCTTGCGGGAAGCAGCAGAACGGCCTTGGTCTCGGTGACGGCCTGGCTGTACATCTCCTCCTGGGATGCCATGAATCCTACGAAGGCGGCTGAGGCCTCCTCGGTAACATCCCAGACAGGGACAATAGCGAACGTGCTCTCTTTGGGGATCATAGCGATGAATCCCATGAATGACTCGGAGGTCTCCTCGGTAACATCCCAGACAGGGACAATAGCGAACGTGCTCTCTTTGGGGATCATAGCGATGAATCCCATGAATGACTCGGAGGTCTCCTCGGTCACGTCCCATGCAACAGGCGCTTCGATCTTCTCGAACTCGGGCACTGTGGCCATGTGCTCCGTGAATGCCATTGCGGCCTCCTCTGTGACATCCCAGACAGGGATGATTGCAAAGGTGCTCTCCCTGGGGATCATGGCGATGAAGCCTACGAACGACTCCGCGGACATCTCGGTGACATCCCACTCAGGGACCTCGGCCACAACGGGTGCAGGCTCCTCTTCTGGAATCATTCCGATGAATCCCATGAATGACTCGGAAGCCTCCTCTGTGACATCCCAAACGGGGATGATTGCGAAAGTGCTCTCTGCGGGGATCATAGCGATATAGTCGACGAACGACTCGGCGCTGGCGTCCGAAATCTCCCAGACAGGCTCTGCCTTGGCGACTTCGAATGTGCTCTCTGCGGGGATCATGGCGATGTAACCAACGAATGCGTCCGACGTATCGTCGGAAACGGTCCACTCGGGTTCTGCTGCCACAGGGATCTGGACCGGGGCTGCTGCTATGCGCATGCACTCCTCCGCGACCACGGCCTCCTCGACGACGAGCTCCTTGAATTCCCCGTTCTCCAGAGTGCCGACCTGCGTCTCGACCTCCCACTCTCCGCCCCTGGGTATCCCTGCGAAGAGATCCTCGGGGGACCTTTCGGGCACATCGGGCACAGCTACGGGCTCGGGCTCTGCCGCGATCTCGGTCTGAGTCTCCTGCTCGGTGTCGAGCCCGACGAACTCGCCCGGCTCCGCCTTGACGACTATCGGCTCACCCTCATTGAACATAACTGTCTCAGGGGCCTTCGAGAAGTAGATATCAGATTCACCGGGTATGTTGTACCTCTCATAACCGTATTGGCTGAGCTCGCGCTGACCCATCGTGTAGGGTGCCTCCCTCATCCTGTATTCGCCGGACTTCGCAAACAGATTCCTTGTCATATCGGAAATCTGCCCGACGCCCTTCATTACGTTGCCGGCTATCTCCGGCTTCTTCATCTTCGAAAGACCTAACCTCCCGAAGAATCCCATAGAGCTATCGCTATTCTTGCGTGAGCTGTCACTCATGCTATCCCATCCTGAGAAAAGAACGGCTTCCTACAATATAAAGGTCACGCCTTAACTATTACGTACATACGCCTTTATAAAGAAACGAAACAGATGTACAGAACCGACTTGGTTGTCCTACAAATCGGCAACCAACTTATACGCAGGACGCATCCCCGTATCAATGTCCGAGACAGGCGAGAGGGCGACATTCAGCGGAAAACTGGGTTTCATCTTGGCGACTTCCGCATCCGCAGTGGGTCTGGGGAACCTGTGGCGTTTCCCATATGAGACGTCCCACTACGGAGGAGGGATATTCGTACTCATCTACGTCATCCTTGCCTTCACCTTCGGGATATGCCTTATGATGATGGAGATCTCATTGGGAAGAAAGACCAGGAAATCCTCCATCGCCGCTTTCGGAGAGCTCAGCCAGAAGCACAAGTCCATCGGATATCTGGCCGCGATAGCCCCGTTCTTGATCCTGCCTACCTATTGCGTGATCGGCGGATGGGTCCTCAAATGGCTATTCGAGACCACAACCGGGAACCTTTCCCTGCTCGCAAAGAACGGCGGGGATTACTGGTGGCAGTTCGTAACCGGATCGGAGGTCGGATTCGGAGAGCCTTCGTTCTGGTTCATCGTCTTCGGTTTCATCTGCATCCTATGCATCATAGGCGGGGTGGAGAAAGGTATCGAGAAGCTCAGCAGGATCCTGATGCCCGTTCTCCTCATATTGATAGTGGGCATAATCTGCTACGAGATGACCCTTCCCGGGATCTGGGACGGAGTGGTATACTATCTGAGGCCCGACATGAGCGCTCTCACCCCCAATACCTTCCTGGGCGCAGTGAGCCAGATCTTCTACTCCATGTCCATATCCATGGGTGTACTGGTGACCTACGGCTCCTACACCAAGAACGACGTGGATATCGAAGAGTCGTCCATAAGCATCGGGGCCATAGATACGCTCGTAGCGGTCATGGCCGGACTCATGATCATCCCCGTGGCATTCATGTTCAACTTCAGCGACGAACAGGGAATGGGCCTGATGTTCGTGGCCCTGCCGCAGGTCTTCGCCGAAATGACCGGAGGCGCCATATTGGCCCCGCTGTTCTATCTGCTGGTCCTGTTCGCTGCGCTCACCTCCGCGGTATCGATGGCCGAGGCTTGCGCATCCATATTCACCGACGGGACCAAGATGGATCGCGGTAAATCCATCATGATCACCGCGAGTTTCATCATCATCCTGGGTATGGTATGCGTGCTAAGCTTCGGAAACGGTCCGCTGGCCGTGAACCTTCCCTTCGACCAGGGCGTGGGTTGGCTCGGATTCTTCGACAGCCTCGCGAACAGCATCATAATGCCAATCAGCGCGATAGTCACATGCATCTTCATAGGATACGTGGTGAAGATCACAGTGCTGGAAGATGACATAAAGCAGTCCAGCCCGTTCAGGACGAGGAGGATATTCGGATTCATGATCAAGTACGTCTGTCCGATCCTTCTCACGATAATTCTCATCGCCGGAATTATCGGATGAGGAGATCGGATCCCCTCTGCGGGCCCTTTGTTCCATTTTATATATAGAAAGCATAATCAACCCTGCCGGTGGACTAATGGCCAGCATATCCCAGCGTATCGAATCGTTGCCCATGACCAAGATGACGTGGTCCATCCTGTTCCTCGTAGGCCTCGGATGGATGTTCGATGCCATGGATCAGGGAATGGTCAGCGGCGTGGTTTCAGCGATACAGACCGACTGGGGGCTCACACTTTATGAGAAGAGCTGGCTCATCAACTCCGGAATGCTCGGGATGATCGTCGGTGCCGCACTGTCCGGTGCGATCTCCGACCGCTTCGGGAGAAGACAGGTCATATTGTACACTCTCCTGATCTACAGCATCGGGAGTCTCCTGTGCGGGCTTTCCACCGAGTATTGGATGCTGATGGTATTCCGTTTCATCACCGGATTCGGCCTCGGAGGCGAACTGCCTGCGGCATCGACTCTCGTCAGCGAGCTGTCCCCTCTGAGGTCCAGAGGAAGGAACGTCGTCATCCTCGAGAGCTTCTGGGCATGGGGATGGATCGTCGCATCGCTGGTCGCATACCTGGCGATACCTGTGTTCGGCTGGAGGGCGGCATTCATCATCGGAGCCGTTCCTGCATTCTTCGCGGCCGTGCTTCGTTTCATGGTGCCCGAATCGCCCAGATACTTGGAACTCCGCGGAAAGCGCGATGAGGCCGAGAAAATCGTATCGAAGATGGAGGAGGCCGCAGGAGTCGAGTCCGTAGCGGACGACTCCCCTGTGGTCCCCGCAGAGAAGAGGGCATGGTACGAGGAATTCAGGATGCTCTGGTCGAGGGCCAACCTCCGCTCCACTGCGGTGCTTTGGGTTATCTGGTTCGGCATCAACTTCGGTTACTACGGATTCGTCCTCTGGACGCCCACGCTGCTGACCGAGCAGGGATTCGATATCGTCAAGAGCTTGAGCTTCACGCTGATCATGTGCATAGCTCAGCTGCCGGGATACTTCAGCGCTGCCCTTCTTGTAGAAAGATTAGGGCGCAAACCCACGCTGATCCTGTTCTTCGCAGGGACCGCGGTCGCGGCATGGCTGTTCGGCCAGGCGGACTCCGAGACGATGGTCCTGGTTGCGGGATGTCTGCTGTACTTCTTCGCCCTGGGTGCATGGGGATGCGTATACTCCTACACGCCCGAGGTCTATCCCACGGATGTGCGCGGTTCCGGTAACGGCTGGGCGGCGGCATTCGGACGCATAGGTGCTTTCATAGCTCCGTTCATCGTGCCTGCCATGTACGCATCCTTCGGCGCAGAGAACGGATTCGTCCTGGTGTTCGCGGTTCTTGCCTCCGCATTCGCCATAGTGGCCGTCGTCATAGCGATATTCGGAAAGGAGACCAAGGGCTCCAGTCTGAAGGATATCTCCGAGTGATCAGAACAGTCTCTTCCCTTCGTAGATTAGGAAGGATTGCTTCAGCGTATTGCGTAAAAGGAAAACGAAGGCCGTCGGGATCCAATAGAGCAGCATGCGGCCGAACTGCATCGGATCCTCGATGACGATGATTATCGTGGCTATGACGGCGCATATTAGGGATCCGAAGAAGGCTATGTCTGCGGACCATGCCCAGTCGAACATCAGAATTACGGGCATCACGGCCATGACCATTGCTACGGCATACATCGCCAATCCGCCGTCGTTCAGTGCGGAGATCGATGACACATTCATCAGGATGAGGGAGGCCACTAGCATTATGATCTTCCCGGTGGAGAAGCTTCCGACATCCTGGGCGTATTTCCAGAATACAGCCTGAACGAGCATGGAAACGAACACGATCAAAGCGGCTATGACGGCGAACTCGCCGGGATCGATGCCTTTGTCCATGACGGTGAAGACCATCGCCAAGGACATGGGGGCCAGGGAGACGAAAGATAGGATCGAGGAGACATCCCTGAGCTTGGTGCAGCGGTTGGAAGGCTCCGCAATGAAGCTCCGCCTCTTCATGAAAATCGTCAGAACGATGCCGGCGACAGCGCCCGCGGCCATCGCAACGAAGGAAACGATCTCCAGAGTATTGGAATCGCCTATGAGGAAGCCGCCGGCGACCGATGCGATTATACTCGCAGCGACCGCCAGGCCGGCGATGATCATGTAGCCGCGGATGTTCCCGTCTGCCATGACCCCTCCAAGATGTTCATCGGATATACCAGTTGGGTCTTACCGATGACATCAATGGGTATGCGGGAATAGGAGTGCCAGTGCAAGCATTATCGCAATACCTGCCAACACTATCAGCAGCGGCCTGAGTCCCTTGTCCCTGTGGAACGATTCGGGAAGCAGCTCGCATACGCTCACATACATCAGAGTACCCGATGCGAACATCAGGGGCAGTCCGAGCATTCCCTCGACCTCCATTCCGTCGAACAGGAGGAAGAACAGAAGGCCCGCTATGGGCGTGATGAGCGCGAAGACCACCAGATCGATCACAGCATGCTTCTTCGATATGTCCGAAATCACCATCGTGGATGACAGCGAGAACAGTTCCACGAACTTGTGTATGCACAATCCCACAGTGGCCAGGAAACCTATCTCGGCCCCGGTCGTGAAAAGAGCGCCCAGTGCGAGACCGTCGCAGGCGGCGTGTATCGCCAACCCGATGAAAGAGGATTCGGTGATGAGCCTGTGACTGTGGGTATCGTCATGGTCATGGCACTCGCACGTGTCGTGGTGGTGCGTGCTCAGCACCTTGTCGATTATCAAGATGGCTATGAATCCCAGGACGAGGACTATCATGGATTCGTGGACATCCCATCCGCCCTCCTCGCTCTCCTCGATCGCCTCGGGGAGAAGCATGAAGAACAGCAGACCGAGGAATATGCCGGCGCTGAGCGCGATCATCATATGCGCACGCGAATCCTTAAGCGACCCGTATCTCGGGATGTAGGCTCCTACCAGCGAGATCACGAACAGCAATGCCGCGTACAGAAGATACGTTACTATTGGTTCCATATCCCTCTGCTTGCAAGGACATTATTAAAATATTGCCGTATTGTTAATAATTTCATATCGGATAAACGACCGAGATTATTAAGGCGGGACCATGACGATAATAAGCGTATCTCTGAACGACGAGTACATCGAAGCACTGGACACCATTCAGGAATCCTACGGGCTCAAGGGAAGATCGGAAGCTATAAGGGAATCGATAACCGCGGCCATGGACGAGATCAGGGAGCTCGGGACCATGAAAGGAATGGTGGAAGGAGTCCTGATCATAGTGAGGGGCAACCATGCCGACCCGTGGATGATACAGATACAGGCGAAGTATCAGGACCTCATCAAGACGCAGATGCACTCCCACCTTCAGGACCACAAATGCCTGGAGGTCATGGTGGTGTCCTGCGATGCCAAGGAGCTGTGGAGCATCATCTCGGAGATCAAGGCACAGGGCAAGGCGGAGTACATCAAATTCGTCAGGGGATAACTCCGAAGCACTGGAAACCCTAAAATTATGTATAAATAGGGGTTCAATTTAGCCCTATTCCGATACCCATATGGCAATTGAACAGATTACCTATAAGAACATCAATCCGAGCGTTCGTAAGATGATAATGCTGGGCCTGATCCTGGCCATGCTTACGGCCTGCTTCGACGGTACGATCGTCGGAACATGCGGTCCCGTCATCGTACAGGACCTGCAGGGTTCCGCGCTATACTCGTGGATGATCACGATTTATCTCCTGTGCGAGACCGTGATGATCCCCATCGCCGGTAAGCTCTCCGACCTGTACGGAAGGAAGCCGCTGTTCATCGTAGGTCTGATCCTGTTCGTCATAGGATCTGCGCTGGCAGGAATGTCAACGAATATGGAGATGTTCATCGTATGCCGCGGTATCCAGGGTCTCGGAGGAGGAATCCTGATCCCTGTCGCAACGGCGGCAGTGGCGGACCTCTACGCGCCCCGCGAGAGGGGAAGGATGCAGGGAATCCTCGGAGCCGTCTTCGGTATCGGGAGCGGTATCGGTCCGCTTATCGGAGGATACGTCACGGAATACATCTCCTGGCACTGGATCTTCTACATGAACCTGCCTCTGGCAGCCGCATCGTTCATACTGACAATGAAGAAGTTCCCGATGCCCCTCAGCGACGAAAAGCCCATCATCGACTACATCGGTATCGCTCTGCTTTCCGCATTCCTCATCGATCTCCTTCTGCTGTTCCAGTGGGGAGGCAACGACTTCGAATGGATCAGTGTGGAATCTGGAATCATGACGGTGATAGCGCTCATACTGCTGGTATTGTTCATCAAAGCCGAACAGCGCGCAACGGAACCCATTCTTTCGCCTCATCTCCTGCATAACAGGACGGTCGTCCTTGCGGCCATATTCATGTTCATCTTCGGAATAGGAATGATGGGTGCGATGACCTACGCATCGATGTTCGCAGTCACCATCCTGATGAACGGCGACACACTTCTGGCCGCGGAGTACTCTCTGGCCATGGTCTTCGGAATGATGCTCACCGCCATCCCCAGCGGTCATCTGGTCAACAGGACCGGATACAGACCCTGGCTTATCGCAGGACCCATAATCACGGCCACATCCATGTACATGATGTCCAAGCTGACCCTGGACTCGACCCTCACGTACTACGCGATCTGCCTGTTCCTCCTCGGAGTGGGACTCGGTTGCATGATGGCGGTCATAATGACCGGTGTCCAGAACAGCTCCACTGTCAAGGAGATGGGAATGACCACATCCGCGGTCAACCTGATCCGTTCCATCGGAGCTACCATCGGTACGGCTGTTTTCGCTGTGCTCATCGCGAGCAAGATCACGGATGAGCTTCGGGCCCATGTATCCCCGATAGTGTTCGAAAACGTCAGCCACGGAACCGGAGTGCTGGACGATCTCAACATGGCGATGATCCACTATGCATCCGGAACTGCGACCCCGATTGACCTGGCGATCCTGGCGGATGCGCAGAACATCCTTCTGTCGTTCGCTAACAGCGTGGACTTCTCGTTCTTCTGCGGTATGTTCATCATCCTCCTGCAGGTCATCGTCGGCATCTTCTTCGTGGTCCGTCCTCCTGAGCAGGACGATTCACAGCCCGACTTTATGGCGGAAAGCCCGGCTGAGATTAAAGCATCCGAGTGATCCGATTCAACGGAACGATCCAAGGGCCTCAGGCCCTCTTTTCCCTTATTATTAATTTATTCAGTGTTACTGAAAAGCCAATCATTAAGTATAATCATAAGACTGGTAACATTATTGACGCCAAGATTATTATTATCGGGACCGTTCAAGGGAACGATTAAGAAAATCCTGGAGGAATAATTATGAAAGGTGCGATGATCGTTGGTTACGGTACAAGGAAAGGAAATCTCGAGGAAGTCCTCGAGAAACAGGCCCAGAGGGTCAGATGCAGAGGATGGGACAACGTCGAGATCGCATACTTCAGAGTGAGCGAGCCCACCATCCCCGATGCGCTGAAGAAGATGGCCGACGAAGGAACCGACGAGATCGTTGTCCTCCCCTACTACATAGCGGAGGGAACCCTCACCAAGGAGCTCATCCCCGAGAAGCTCGGAATGAAATGCTCTGATGTCAGCGAGGTCGATGTCGGGGGCAAGAAGGTCACGATACACATCGCGCCCGCTTTCGGAACATCCTTCGTGCTCAGCGACGTGGTCTGCGACAGGATTGCTGATGCGAACGGCGACCCAGACTGCGGAATCCTCATACTGGGACACGGCACCAGACATGATTCTCTCTCCAACATGCGCGTGGTCAAACTGAATGCCGAGAGGCTCTACAAGCTCGGCTACGACCACGTCGAATACGCTTTCAACGAGTTCTGCGAACCTACGATCAAGGACGCGCTCGACCGCCTGGAGAAACAGGGCGTCGAGAGGATCATCGCCATTCCCCTGTTCGTCGCCATGGGACTCCACCTCGGAGAGGAGATCCCCGAGCAGCTGGGCATCGAGCCCTACAGCGAGGGCGGAGAGATCACTGTCAACGGCAGGAAGATCCAGCTCACCTACACCCGCCCGATGGAGGACGACCCCCGTCTCGCGGACTACCTCGATCAGAAGATCGGAGAATACCTCTGAAGGAAGGAATGGCCGGATGCGCAGGATAGCAATCTACGGAAAAGGCGGGATTGGGAAATCCACCACATCGTCCAACATTTCCGATGCCCTGGCGGAGTCGGGGCTCAAGGTGATGCAGATAGGATGCGATCCCAAGGCCGATTCCACCAGCATGCTTTCCGGCGGAGAGATCCCGACCGTCCTCAACACCATACGCGACAACCCGGACAGGACCCTGGACGACATGATCCACACGGGTTCCCACGGAGTGCTCTGCGTGGAATGTGGAGGGCCCCGTCCCGGCACCGGATGCGCAGGCAGAGGGATCATCGCTGCTTTCCAAGAGCTCGACCGCCTGGATGCCATGGACGTGTACAAACCGGACGTGGTCATCTACGATGTTTTGGGAGATGTCGTCTGCGGAGGATTCGCAATGCCCATACGCAACGGGTATGCCCGCGATGTCTTCGTAGTGACGTCCGGAGAGCGCATGTCACTCTATGCGGCGAACAACATCGCCACCGCCGTCAACGACTACAAGGACGACGGATACGCACGCTTCAGGGGACTCATACAGAACTCCAGGGGAGTGGAGAACGAGGACACGCTCGTGGAGGAGGCGGCCAGGAAGGTGGACTCCGAAGTCATCTTCAGGCTTCCCAGGTCCCCGACAGTTCAGGCATGCGAGGATATCGGGAAAACAGTGATATCCGGAGCTCCCGATTCGGAGATGGCGGACATGTACCGCAGACTCGCGAAAACGCTTTACGACCTCTCGGACAACATATCCGGAGGACTCAGGTTCGACACACCGTCAGACTGTGACGGATGCCAATGATTCAACAATCGCAGGGTGAAGAGATGAAGGCACTTTTGCTTGACATGACTCACGGGGGACAGGTCCTTGCCCCTAAGTTCAAGAACGAAGGATACGACGTGACCGTCGCCGATGTTTACAAGATCGCACCTCAGGAGATGCTGGACGGCCTCAGGGCACAGGACATCGAGGTATGCGTCGGGAAACCTACGCCGGGACACTACGACATCGTCTCCATGCCCTGCCACTGCCCCGATATGTTCCTCGAGGGCTGCACCTATGACGAACGCATCTGGTATTCCCAGGCGGTCAACCGTTTCATCACGGACAAGAGATTCAGGATCGAGCTCACCGGGGTCAAGGGAAAGACCAGCACATGCTACGTACTGGCACATATTCTCGCCCAATCCGGAAAGAAGGTGTATCTGAGGTCATCCAGAGGATCCGGCCCGTACACCAAGGAAGGTCACGACATAGAGAAGCTGTACAGCATAGCTCCCCCCTATCTCCTGGATCTGCCAGAGGGCGATTTCGATGTCATCATCAGCGAGATATCGCTCGGAGGTTCCGGAAAGGCCGACATCGCATGCATAACGAACCTCCTGGAGAACTACGGGATCGCAAAGAACACCAGATTCGCCGAGGAAGGCAAGAAGGATATCCTGACAGACAAGGTCAACATCGTTCTCCCCTCAGAGGTCAGCATCTGGTCCAAGTACGGCAAACCCCTCAGGACGGTCCAGAAACGCGTCACTGTCAAGAAGACACCGGCATACGGGGAACCGCTCGAGCTGGAGGTCGAGTACGGAGGAAAGCACTCGATCGAACTGGACGGAAGCTTCCTGGGATTACAGTACATAGAGGCCATGGATATGGCCTTGGAAGTGTGTGCCGCGATGGATATCCCTGCAGACGACGTCGTCAAGGCGCTTTCGACCTTCAGGGGCGTTCCCGGAAGGGGAGAGGTCTGCATGAGGGACGGCATCAGATACATAATCGAGCGCAACCCCGGTATATCCCATATGTCCGTGGACCGCACCCTCAAGACACTTGATGCGATGGGGTGCCTGGACGGGGCGATCGTCGTCATCGACCCGGTGTCCAAGAAGGTCTGCGACAAGCTGGACAGGGACCTGATAGAAGGCGTCGTGAAGAAGCACGGCGTCGGACTTATCGTCACTCCCGGCGACGGTACCGAACCCGAGATACCCGCCGGAACGAAACTCGTGGTCAGAATGACCAAGGAAGGCTACCAATGAGCGAAGTGTTCCACCCCCGCCCGAATCCGATCGTCGCCGCAATGTACACGGCCAGGGACATGAACATCGACGTTATCGTCATGCACGGTCCCGCAGGATGCTCCTTCATGGCCTCCAGGCCTCTGGAGAATGCCGGAGTCCGCGTGGTGACATCATCGATGAAGGACAATGACCTTATCTTCGGGGGCGGACCGTCGTTGGAGAAGGCGTTGAAGGACGCCAAAGAGAGATTCAATCCCAGGACTATGGCAGTCATCGGCACATGTGCCAGTACCATCATAGGAGATGACATCAAAGCTGTGATCGGAAGGGTGGATATGGGAGATACGATCTGCTTCCCCATCGACTGCCACGGCTGTATGGACAACAACACCGAGGGAGCGATCCGCGCTCTCAAGGCAGGAGCGAATGCAGGCATAATCCCCAAAGAGGAATCGGACCGTCAGGCCAAGCTTCTGAAGGCCGCTACGGAACTTGAGAAGAAGAAAGGAATGGCGGCGAAGAAGTACCTATCGCCGGCCGAGAGTCCCACCAAACTGTCGGTCTGCAAGGAGATCATATCGGTCCTGAAGAACGGCGGCAAGGTCGCCGTCGTCATGCTGGCCAAGAAGGAGCTGGCCTACCGCTTCGCGGACATGTTCCAGGCAGTACAGCA
>Ga0310786_10002946_pt1 | contig 25317 bp, 21 predicted proteins | sample AusTroGonzalo_MG_FD_203881 | JGI IMG/M metagenome (GOLD analysis project Ga0310786, IMG submission 203881) | Bovine rumen microbial communities from tropical cattle in Woodstock, Queensland, Australia - Gonzalo_03 (v2) (version 2) | ecosystem: Host-associated > Mammals > Digestive system >...
CCGTCCTTGTCAACGCCGGTAAGAGTGAGCTCTGCACCTTCTACTTCGTTGTCAAGAAGATCGCGTTTGTCGATCTTAATCTTTGCGGTTGCAATAGTAGTGGTAGTAGTTGTTGTTGTCGTCGTGGTAGTAGTAGTGGTGGTCGTAGTAGTTGTTGTTGTCTCTTCCTTGGTGTTGGTTATTTCAAGAGTGGGGTTGATACTTGTTGTACCATTTCCCTTATAGGATACAGTGTATCCGGCGGGAGGATCATTTTCGTGAACATAATAATATGTAACGAAGTCATCGTCGTTAAAACGCTTCAGCTCAGTCCACTTGTATGTCCATAAGTTTGCATCGTTGAGTATCTGAGTGTCGATAAGTTCAACCTGGCGTGCAGGAGCGCTCGGAGGAACTGCTGAGATATCATTGATTTGAACGACCTTACCCTTCTGTACTGAGAAAGTAAAGAGTGCTTCTCTGTTCTGAGTCCAATCAGAGTTCATTGTGACTCTTGTGAGAGTATAGAGACCGGACTTGAGAGACGATGAGATGGTTCCGTCTTCCTTTATCATGAAGGCGTTGTTGTTGTCGAACATCGTTCTGCGGAGAGTATGTGAAGCTGGATCAGCGATCGCAAAGCCTGTTCCGTGGTCGTCCTCGTCGGTGATCTCAAGCTGAGCCATCGGCTGACCGGGAACGAATACGAATTCATCCCACGGGATAATGGAATCATAAGCATTTATGAGAGCTTCACTTTCGGTCTTGAAACGTGCATCTTCGGAAATAACATCAGCCTTATACTTTTCGTCGGCTTCCTTAGCGAGAGTTTCGAGCTCATCGGGTTCGATATCGCCTCTGATAGCACGGTAGAGCGAAACTGATATCTGGTCGTCGGAGTGATCTTCTCCGTCATCATCCCAGATCTTGTTTACAGTAACGTCGGTAACATCTGTATCGCTCATAGGCTCCATGAAGTAAGCCATATGTGTCTCTCTGACTGTTGTAATGGTGTCAGCTATGAAAGTACCGTTTGATGCGTTGAGACGGAGGTCTGTGTTGGGGGCGATAACTGAAGCGAGAACGTGCTCGTTGAGCCAGAGGTGAGTATCTTCCTTGGAATATGCGTTATAGAAATTGAGGATAATGTTTGAACCGATGTAGAGCATTCCCTCTCCGCCGATCTCTATTGCATCTCCTTCCTTTGTATAGTAATTGATGTGGGAGGGAGCGAATGCAGCAGCTGGAGCGCCTTCAAGGTCGATGTTGAGGATGAGACACTGATCCTCATTGTATCTCAATCCTTCGGTATCGTGTCCCTGATAATCCTTGAATTGTACCTTGTCGGCATTGATATTCCTGATGTTGATAGTCGTGTCGCCCACATGGGTGATTTCACCGGTATCAGGGTTGATAATATCGTGAGGATTGCAGATATCACTGATCTTGAGTTTTACAACGTTTTCACCGTTGTCAGCGAGCTCGATATCGAGGACTGTATTATATTCTGACGGTTCATAGGACTTGCTTTTAACTCTTTCTTCGAGCTTAACGAGTTCCGCGGACTTGTTTTCGTAGTCCTTCTTGATCTGCTCGAAGTCCATGAAGGTGTCAGTATAGTGCCCGAAATGCGACTGGATATTGAGAGGATCCTGTCGGAGACTTGAGTTGAGGGTGAGAGTGAAGCCTTCCGCTCCGTCGCTCCTTGAACCCTGATAAGCGGTCATATTGTAAACGCTTGTGGGGTAATTGAGCTTGTTTCCTGTGCTGGAATACAGTTCGTAGTCAGCCGGGAGGACGATATCGGGTATCTTCGCCATATTGAATTCGCCGTCGGGAACATCGATCTGTTCAGAGACAACGTTTACGAGACGTCCGACGTACTGGTTCGGGGAAGGTCCCTTAGCGCCCGGCTGTATAATGAGGTGCGGGGTAGCAACGTTACCGTTGACGTGGTTTGTGTCTGTGAACGAATCGAATGCGAAGATGTGGAAATCACCGGCAACGCCGAGAGGATTTCCTCTGTACCATATTGACTCTTCATATGGTGTTTTCAGATTTGGCAGACCGTCCTTGCCGATATCATCGGCGCCGGCACTGAACGGAACCGGCGAAAGCACACTTGATACCGCGATCGCAGCGGAGGCTGTGCTTCCAATGAGACGCTGCTTCCATGTCCGTGGGACATGGCGCAATTTCTTTTTCTCCATAATAAAATCCCTTCCTTTAACACTGCACGGAGCCGTCCTGCTGGCATTCTGTGCAGTCAAGATGTCTTTTTGTACAGGCTCTGGTATGTGTTCGTACTTCGCCGTATACTTACAAATATTATACCACATAATTTAAGAAAAAGGAACCCCAAAAGCGAATTTTGTGCCTATACAAGCGGAATTTCAGCGGATTAAATAATTTTGAAGGCGTACTATTGGCGAAATGGACAAGATGAACAATATGTGAATAAATTATCAGAGATTGACAATAATCTAACCGAGGTGATATAATGAAAACAAGCAGAAAAATAACACAGGTGGTCGTACCAATAGGGCTTATTATTGCTGTTTTACTATCGAATATAGGAAGCTTTATCAGAGACGGAATGAGACTTGAACATCTCCGTGGGAGTGTGCTCCGTCTGCACATCATAGCTAATTCCGACAGTGAAGAGGACCAGCGGCTGAAGATATGTGTCCGGGATGCGCTTCTTAAAAGCGAGAGTGAGATCTTCGGTGAAGCCGGAAACCTCGAGGAGGCTGAAACAGCTGCTGAGGAAAAGCTTCCGGAGATAGTGAAAATAGCGGAGAGCACGCTTCGTGCGGAGGGCTGCCTCGACCGCGTACAGGCAGAGATAGCGGACGTAGAGTTCGATGAGAGGACATACGGTGATATAACCATGCCTGCCGGTACTTACCGCGCTCTTAGAGTGACGATAGGGGAGGCAAAGGGACATAACTGGTGGTGCGTGATGTATCCGCCGCTTTGCATACCTGCGGCCTGTACGGTGAGAGATAATAAGGAGAAAGAGGAAGAGCTCTTTACAAGCGAAGAGCTTGATATACTCCGAAAACCTAAAAAATACCGCGTCAGATTTGCAGTATGGGACAAAATGAAGAGCTGGTTCAGATGGTAAATTGTGCAATGTGACAAAATATATCTTTTTTGCTTGACATCTGAAGAAAAATGTAGTATTATATTTGAGTAAACAAAGCAGAACTATGCGTTCTCACCGTGAGGCAAAGCTTGAACGGTCAATATTGGAATGAATGCGGCGCATTACAAGCTGCCGTGATTTGTCAGGTATTGTATGAGTGCGGATAATTTCTGCACTCATTTTGTTTTAATCTATTAACTGGAGGTGCTTGACGATTAGCAAACAGGAACTGCAGATCAACGAAGAGATACGGGATAAGGAAATTCTCGTTATCGACGCTGACGGAAAGAAGCTCGGCGTATTATCAGCCAAGGAGGCTCAGCAGATCGCTTACGATCAGGAGCTCGACCTTGTTAAGATCGCTCCGCAGGCAACGCCGCCCGTATGCCGCATAATGGATTACGGAAAGTATTGCTTTGAACAGCAGAAGCGCGAAAAGGAAGCAAGAAAAAATCAGAAGGTCGTAGCCATCAAGGAGATCAGAATGTTCTCTATGATAGACACCCACGATTTTGAGACAAAGGTCAATCAGGCTGTGAAATTCCTTCAGGGCGGAGACAAGCTCAAGGTATCAGTCAGATTCCGCAAGAGAGCTATTGCTCACCCAGAGCTCGGAAACGAACTTCTCGACCGTTTTAAGGAAGCAGTTTCGGCTGTCGGCACTGTTGAAAAGCCAGCCAAAATGGAGGGGCGCAGCTTAGTTATGTTCGTCTCACCCAAGGCTGCCAAGTAAGGAGGATATAAAATGGCAAAGGTAAAGGTAAAAACTCACTCTGGCGCTAAGAAGCGTTTTAAGATTACAGGAAGCGGTAAGGTTAAGTACCAGCACACCAACAAGAGACACAGACTTACTCAGAAGGACACCAAGCGCAAGAGAATCGCTCGTAACGCAGGCGTTGCTGACTGCACAAACGCACCTACAATCAAGAAGCTCGTTCCCTATCTTTGATCTGTAGGGGACGCAATGTTCTGAGTTAAACCGTTTTTTCGTAATTTTAATATTGGAGGTACAAGACTATGGCACGTATTAAAGGTGCAATGATGACTCGCAAGAGAAGAAATAAGACTTTAAAGCTTGCTAAGGGATATTTCGGCGCAAAGAGCAAGCACTTCAAGATGGCTAAGCAGGCCGTAATGAAGTCCGGCAACTACGCTTATATCGGAAGAAAGCAGAAGAAGAGACAGTTCAGACAGCTCTGGATCACAAGAATTTCCGCTGCTGCTAAGCTCAACGGTCTCAACTATTCAACATTCATGAACGGCTGCAAGAAGGCTGGCATCACTCTCAACAGAAAGATGCTCTCCGAGATCGCTATCAACGATGCAGCTGGCTTCACAGCTATCGCTGAGAAGGCAAAGGCAGCTCTTTAATGCAGAAAAGACACGCTTCTTAATTGTTTAGGGGCGTGTTTTCTTGTAAAGGGCAGGGCTCTCCCTGCCCTCATACCTGCCTCTGGACGGAGGTGCAGATATTATTGGAAAACATCATCACATCAAAGGATAATCCTGTTATCAAGCTGTATCAGAAGCTTTCTTCCTCAAAAAAAGAAAGGTTCGAGTACGGCTTATTCGTGTTGGAAGGGCTGCGAATCGTGGAAGATGCTCTCCGCGAGGAGGCTCCGCTGACACATCTTATACTGACAGCTTCCGCTTACGAACGCTACGGCAGTGAGCTTTTTCAGGCTGATTTGAGAGATACAAGGACATTGGTAATTTCAAATGAACTTGGAAACAGGATAGCTTCTACCGAAAAAACACAAGGCGTATTCGCTGTTTGCCGCATACCGGAAGCAAAAGCTCCTGTATTCAAGGAGAACGGACGGTATATCGTTCTCTTCGGATTGCAGGATCCCGGTAATGTCGGCATGATAATCCGTACCGCCGATGCTTTGGGCATGGACGGGGTATTCCTCTCACGGAGCTGTGAACTATACAGCCCCAAGGTAATTCGTTCGACTATGGGCTCGGTATTCCGTGCGGACATCCATATCATCAACGATGAAGACGAGCTCTTTAGACTATTCTCGGAGAATAACGTAAAAACCTCTGCGGCTGTCATAGACAGTGATGCAGTACCGGTCACACAGTGTACTTTTACCGGCAGCGAAGCTGTGTTCATAGGAAATGAGGGCAACGGACTTCCGCCCGAGATAGCTGCAAGGTGCGGAGGAAAAGTCATCATCCCCATGCAGGGGAATATCAACTCCCTCAATGCCGCAATGGCAGCAGGGATACTCATGTGGGAACTCAGACGCAGCAATAATAAAGGATGATCGAATTGAACGAAACAAAGTACTGGCTTTGGCTCTCGATGGTATTCGGAGTTGGGAGCCGCAGGATATGGGAGGCTATGAGCCTTTTCAGTTCACCGCATGAGGCTTATCAGGCTATCAGAAGCGGTTCTGCTGAGCTCCGCCTTTCTTCGAAAGAGACTAAGAATGTTGATAATACAGATATTTCAGCGGCTGAACAGCTCATTGAACGCTGCGAGGACAAGGGCATCTCTTTGGCTGGATACAGCAGTCCGGAATATCCGCCTCAGCTGAGACATATTGCAAATCCTCCGGCAGTTCTGTATTACAGAGGAAACATCGGCTGTCTGAAAGGTACAAGGACTGTCACAGCAGTCGGAACGAGAAATGCTTCCGATTACGGTATAAGGGTCACCCGTGCTGTATGCCGTGAGCTTGCAGCTGCAGGTGTAGTCATAGTGAGCGGTTTTGCAGTGGGAACTGACATAACGGCTCAGCTTTCTGCTGCTGACAGCGGAAGACCTTCCGCCTGTGTTCTCGGCTGCGGTGTTGATATCGACTACCCGCGCGGAAATGTTCAGTACCGTGAGCATATACTTGAAACGGGAGGCGTTTTCATCTCGGAATATCCTCCGGGAACTCCTCCTCATTCACAGAATTTTCCTAACAGGAACAGAATACTCGCAGCTCTCGGAAGAGCAGCTGTCGTGTTTGAAGCTTCAGCAAAGAGCGGTTCGCTGATAACTGCGAACCTTGCAGCGGATCAGGGCAGGGAACTCTTCTGCCTTCCGCCGTACGATATTCTGAGCAATGCCTGTTCGGGCAATTCGCTCCTGCTAAGACAGGGCGCGATACCTCTGCTCAGTGCACAGGATATACTCGACTGCTTCCGTATAGGCGGAGCTAACGACCGCGAGATAAGGCAGGAACTCACTGCTGTTCCGGAAAAGATATTCTCCGGTACTTCTCCTGAGCGTCAGAAGCTAATAAGGGAGAAGATGCTCAGTGAACTCGATATGGTGGATGCTTCAGAGATAAGCACCGAGTCTGATCCTGCCCCTGAAAACGAGGAAGTTCCCCAGGTAACGCATGAGCCTGTGAAGCGTGAGATCCCGGAACTCAGCGGCATCAGGAAAAGCATAGCAGAGCTTATGGCTGACGGTGCTGTACATGCTGACTTTATCGCGCAGACTCTCGGCACAGACGCTTCCGTGCTGATGGTCGAGCTGACGGAAATGGAGATAGAGGGCATAATACGTTCACTGCCCGGAAAAATGTTTGAATTAAGCTGATAGGGAGACATACAGATGTCGGATTTAGTAATAGTTGAGTCGCCTGCTAAGGCGAAAACGATACAGAAGTATCTCGGTCCGGGGTACGAGGTCATAGCCTCGATGGGACATATCAGAGATCTTCCGAAATCGAAGATGGGCGTCGATACCGAACATGACTTCGAGCCGCAGTATACGGATATGAAGGGCAAGGAAGACGTCATCAAGGAACTGAAGAAACGCGCCAAGAAGTGCGGAAAAGTTTACCTCGCTACCGACCCTGACCGCGAGGGTGAGGCGATATCATGGCATATCGCACAGATGCTGAAACTCGATATGAACGACAACAACCGCGTTGCCTTCAACGAGATAACAAAGTCCGGAGTTAAGAGCGGAATGAGCAATCCCCACAGGATTGACGTTGACCTCGTTAATGCACAGCAGGCGAGACGTATCCTTGACAGGCTTGTCGGATATGAACTCAGTCCTTTCCTCTGGAAGAAGGTGAAGCGCGGACTTTCCGCCGGAAGAGTACAGTCCGTAGCGGTAAGGCTCGTTGTTGACCGTGAGAATGAGATAAGAAAATTCGTACCGAAGGAATACTGGTCGATAGATGCTAAGTTCACTGCTCCTTCGTCAAGGAAGGTCTTTGAGGCATCGCTCGTTGCAGTTGACGGCGAAAAGCTTGAGATACCGAATGAAGCAGCCTCGAACGGGCTTCTTGCAAGGCTCGAGAACGCTGAATACTCAGTCGCTTCCGTAAAGAAGAGAGTAACGAAGAAGCAGCCTGCACCTCCTTTTATAACATCAACATTACAGCAGGAGGCTTCGCGTAAGTTAGGCTTCAGCGCAAAGCGTACCATGAAGGCCGCACAGGAGCTCTACGAAGGTGTTGACGTTGCCGGAGTAGGTGCTGTCGGACTTATAACCTATATGAGAACTGACAGCCTTCGTATCTCTGACGAAGCAAAGGCTTCCGCAGCGCAGTACATCAGTACAGTCTACGGCAAGGATTATCTCCCGGATTCCCCGAGAACCTATAAGTCCAAGAGCAATGCTCAGGATGCCCACGAAGCTATCCGTCCCTCGACTCCCGACCTCACTCCGATGAGGGTCAAGGAAAGTCTTACCTCCGACCAGTATAAGCTCTACAAGCTCATTTGGGAGAGATTCATCGCAAGCCAGATGGCGAATGCTCTTCTCGATACGGTATCCGCTGATATAGAAGCGAATGGCTGTACATTCAGAGCTTCTGGATACTCCGTGAAGTTTGACGGATTCATGACGTTATATGTTGAGTCCACAGATTCTGCTGATGAGAACAAGAAGATGCTTCCTGAGCTCAAAAACGGCGACAAGCTCAAGCTAAAGTCAATAGACGGCAACCAGCATTTCACTCAGCCGCCTCCGCGATATACCGAGGCTTCACTCATCAAGGCGCTCGAAGAGAACGGCATCGGCAGACCGAGTACCTATGCGCCTACCATTACCACGATAACTTCACGCCGCTATGTCGAGCATGACGGCAAGGCGCTCAAACCCACAAATCTCGGAGAGGTCATAACCGACCTCATGAAGGATCACTTCAAGAAGATAGTTGACGCAAAGTTCACCGCTGAAATGGAGAACAACCTCGATGAGGTCGAGCACGGCAGCAAGAACTGGGTTAGCACTCTCCACGAGTTCTACGACGACTTCACCAAGACACTCAAAAAAGCCGAAGAGGCTATGGACGGCAAGCGCGTGAAGGTGCCGGACGAGGAGACCGATGTCGTATGCGAGAACTGCGGAAGGAACATGGTAATAAAGTACAGCAAGTTCGGAAAATTCCTTGCCTGCCCCGGATTCCCGGAATGCAGGAACACCAAGAAGATAGTCACTGAGTCGGACGGAAGCTGTCCGCGCTGCGGAAGGAAAATGCTCCTGAAAAAGTCCAAGAAGGGCAGGAGCTTCTACGGATGCGAGGGCTATCCGGACTGCAACTTCATGACATGGAACGTGCCGAGTGCTGAGATATGTCCTCAGTGCGGAAAGTCCCTCTTCATCAAGGGCGGAAGAGCGGGAAGGCTCATCTGCGAGAACGAGGGCTGCGGATATGAAAGAGAGCTGAAGAAATGAGCGTTGTCGTAAACGTTATCGGTGCAGGTCTTGCAGGCTGCGAGGCTGCGTGGATACTGGCTCAGAACGGCATAAATGTTAGGCTTTTCGAGATGAAGCCGGCGAAGTTCACACCAGCACACAAGTACGGCGGATTTGCAGAGCTGGTATGCTCGAATTCGCTGAAAGCCGAAAGACTGGAATCGGCGGCGGGTCTGCTCAAATACGAAATGGAGATGCTTGGCTCACTGACAGTTCCCTGCGCGAAAGCAAACTCTGTTGAAGCTGGCGGTGCGCTTGCAGTAGACAGGGAGAAATTCTCCGATGCGGTAACAGAGAAAATACGCTCTCACGAACTAATCGAGGTCATCGAGGGCGAGGTAACCGAACTTCCGGAGGGCATGACAATAATAGCAACAGGTCCTCTCACAGCCGGAAAAATGGCTGATATCATCAGGGAGCTCTGCGGCGACGGACTCAGCTTCTATGACGCTGCCGCGCCTATCGTGACCTATGAGAGCCTTGACAAAGATAAAGTATTCTTTGCCTCACGCTATGACAGAGGCGATGCGGATTATATAAACTGTCCTATGAACAAGGAGGAGTACCTTGCATTCCACAGCGCACTTATCGGTGCTGATAAAGTGCAGTTGAAGGACTTCGAGACTCACCCGTTCAGCGTATATGAGGGCTGTATGCCTATCGAGGAACTTGCGAGCCGAGGAGTTGACACTATGCGCTTCGGTCCGATGAAGCCGGTCGGCATCGACGACCCGAAGACCGGAAGACGTCCCTATGCGGTGGTTCAGCTCAGACGCGAGAACCGTGAGGGCACTCTCTTCAACCTTGTAGGATTTCAGACCAACCTCAAATTCGGCGAACAGAAGAGGGTATTCTCTATGATTCCCGGACTTGAAAACGCTGAGTTCATGCGGTTCGGAGTAATGCACAGGAACACTTTCATAAACAGCCCTGAGCTGCTCAATTCGGATTTCTCCATGAGGGAGAGACCGGAGATATTCTTCGCCGGACAGATGACCGGCGTTGAGGGCTATATGGAATCGGCTGCAAGCGGTCTTCTCGCAGGCATCGCTGCCGCAAGGAGGATAAAGGGGCTTGAACCTCTAAAGCTTCCCGGAGATACTATGACAGGGGCGCTCTCTGCTTATGTGAGTGACCCTTTCAACAGCGGAAAATTTCAGCCTATGGGCGCGAATATGGGTATACTTCCCGACATCGGCAGACGTATCAAGGACAAAAAGGAACGCTACGGCGCATATGCTGAACGTGCCGTAAGATCACTGAAAACTGAACTTGAAAGGATCGGTTATGGCGAAGATAATTGTTGACGCATTCGGGGGTGACAATGCTCCCCTTGAAGTGCTGAAAGGCTGCGAAAGAGCAGTAAGGGAACTCGGTTCGGAAATAATCCTTACCGGAAGTTCCGATAAGATAAAGAAATGTGCCGCTGAGAACGGCATAAAGCTCAGAGGCATGAAGATAGCGCATACTGACGAGGTCTTCGATATCCACGAAGAGCCCCGTGAGATAACAAAGTCCGGCAAGAATACCTCAATGGCTCTCGGACTTAGAATCCTCTCCGAGGGCAAGGGCGATGCTTTCGTTTCAGCCGGAAGCACCGGTGCTCTCGTTATGGGTTCATCACTCATAGTAAAGCGTATCAAGGGCATAAGACGTGTCGCTCCATCACCGATACTTCCGGCAGACAAGGGCGGCTTCATGCTTGTTGATGCAGGTGCCAATATCGAATGCCGTCCGGATATGCTCGTTCAGTTCGCGGCTATGGGCAGTGCCTACATGGAAAAGGTCATGGGCATAAAGAACCCTAAAGTTGCTCTGCTGAACATCGGTGCTGAGGAGACAAAGGGCAGAGAGCTTGAGCTTGAGGCTTATAAGATGCTCAGCGGATCCGGTCTCAATTTCGTAGGAAATATCGAGGCAAGAGATATGCCGAGGGGCGAGGTGCAGGTCGTTGTGACTGACGGCTTCACCGGAAATGTCGCACTGAAGCTCTATGAGGGTATGGGCGCGTTCTTCCGCGATAAGCTCAAATGGATATTCTCAGGTCTCGGAAAAGCCGGAGCGGTTTTCTCGCTCGGCAAGATAAAGGAATTCAGAAAGCAGATGGATTATAAAGAAGTCGGCGGCTCGGCACTCCTCGGAGTGAGAAAACCTGTCATCAAGGCGCACGGCAGCTCCGACGGCACTGCTTTCTTCAACGCTGTGCGTCAGGCTGAAAAAGTCGTTGAAGGCAACGTCTGCGGCGAGATAGAGAGCTATGTCGCCAAGCTTTCAGCCGCCGAAGGGGAATGACAATGGAAAGTATTGATAAATTACAGGAGATATTAGGTTACACCTTCAAGTGCCCGGAGCTTTTGGAACAAGCTCTCGCACATTCATCCTACGCTAACGAGAAGAAGCTCCCATCGGGCAGCAATGAGCGCCTTGAATTTTTGGGCGACAGTGTCCTCTCGATAGTTGTATCCGATTATCTCTATAAAAATCTCAATGTTGCAGAGGGCGAGCTGACCAAGCTCAGAGCCTCGCTCGTATGTGAAAAATCCCTTCATATCTTCGCTCAGAGGATAGGTCTGGGGGAATTTCTCCTTCTCGGAAGGGGCGAGGAAAACACCGGCGGAAGGGAGCGTCCCTCGATACTTGCGGATGCCTTTGAGGCGGTCATCGCCGCTATATATCTTGACGGAGGTATGGAGCCTGCTGCAAAGCATATCCTCCGCTTCATGCCGGATGACCTCAAGCACACCGGAAAGCCTGCATTCAGCGATTTCAAGACTGTTCTGCAGGAGATAGTTCAGAAAAATCCCGAGGAAAAGGTCGAATACGTCCTTATCGGCGAGGAAGGTCCCGACCACAACAAGCGCTTCGTAGTAGAGGTATGCCTCAACGGTCAGGTCATCGGCAAGGGCAAGGGCAGGAGCAAGAAGGAAGCCGAGCAGCTTGCCGCAAAGGAAGCATTGGCGCTTATGGGCTATGAAGCACAGTAACATTTCGATATTCATCCCTCACGTCGGCTGTCCGCATATGTGTTCATTCTGCGACCAGAGGACTATAAGCGGCGCACAGCATCTCCCGGATGGCAATGAGGTCAGGGAGATATGCATAAAGGCTCTCAGCGAGGTAAAGTCTCCGGAGAATTCTGAGATAGCCTTTTTCGGCGGAAGTTTCACCGCGATACCGCGTGAATATATGCTCGAACTTCTCGGAGCGGCAAATGAATTTGTGGGCGAGGGAAAGTTCCGCGGTATACGCTGCTCTACGCGTCCCGACTGCATAGACAGGGAAGTGCTCGGTATACTGAAAAAGTACGGTGTTACTGCGATAGAGCTCGGAGCACAGTCCATGTGCGACGAAGTCCTTGAAGCAAACGAGAGGGGACATTCCGCAGAGGACGTAAGGAACGCAAGTGCTCTTATAAGGGAGTACGGCTTTGAGCTCGGCTTGCAGATGATGACCGGTCTTTACCAAAGCACTCCTGAAAAGGACAGGGCAACTGCGGAAGAGATAATCGCGCTGCATCCCAACACAGTCAGGATATATCCTGTGGTGGTACTGAAAGGCACAAAGCTCGCGGAGCTGTATACGGAGGGCGTTTATCGTCCGTTACCATTTGACGAAATGGCGGAGCTCTGTTCGGAGCTTATAGTGAAGTTCACTGCAGAGGGCATAGCTGTCATAAAGTGCGGGCTTCACGCAAGCGAATTCGTGGAGCAGGACATGGTCGCAGGCTACTATCACCCGGCATTCCGTGAGATATGCGAGATGTACATTTACAGAAAAAAAACAGAAGAACTTCTGGCAGGTGAAACTCCCGGCAGCTTTACAGTTGCCGTTGGCAGAAGCTGCATCAGCAGAGCTGTTGGTCAGAAGAAAGCGAATACAGTTTATTTCAGGGAACGAGGTTTTAACGTTTCTTTTGTCGGGGAGGAAGATATCCCCTTATATGAATGCGTACTGAGGAGGTGAGCTATTGTACCTTAAATCACTCGAAATACAGGGCTTCAAGTCCTTTCCGGACAAAATAAGCCTTACCTTTGACAAGGGACTGACGGCTGTCGTAGGTCCCAACGGCAGCGGAAAAAGTAATATCGGCGATTCGGTTCGCTGGGTCCTCGGCGAGCAGTCAACCAAGACACTCAGAGGAAACAAAATGGAGGACGTTATTTTTTCCGGTACTGTTGCAAGGAAGCCTATGGGCTTTGCCGCAGTTACGCTGAATATAGACAATTCCGACCGCACCCTCGCGGATATGGCTGATGAGGTAGCGGTAACAAGAAAGCTCTACCGCAGTGGTGAGAGCGAATACCTTATAAACGGCAGACAGTGCCGTCTCAAGGACATCAACGAGCTGTTCATGGATACGGGTCTCGGAAGGGATGGCTATTCCATTATCGGACAGGGACGTATCGCCGAGATAGTCGGCGCAAAGAGCAGCGAACGAAGGGACATCTTTGAGGAAGCTGCCGGTATCTCTAAATTCCGTTACAAGAAGCTCGAAGCCGAGAGAAAACTCTCTGCGGCACAGGAGAATTTAGTTCGTCTCACTGATATACTCTCCGAGCTGGAGGGAAGAGTTGAGCCGCTGAGGATACAGTCTGAAAAGGCACAGAAGTTCATAAAGCTCGCCGCCGATCAGAAGCAGCTTGAAATATCAGTATGGATGCACCGTCTTGACGAGCTGAAGGTTAAGCTTGACAGTATCGAGGAAAAGATACTCGTCAGCAAAAGTGAATATGAAAATATCGAGAACGATATCCAGCGCGAGGATCAGAAGATACAGGAAGGCTACCGCAAGATGCAGGAAAGCACTGTGCGTTCTGATGAGATACGCCGGAAAATGATCGAGGAGGAGCAGGAGGCTTCTGATATGAAGTCCGGCATCGCCGTCCTCGAAAACGATATAAAGCACTGCCGGGAGGCAATTGCAGCCGCGCAGAAGAATATCGACAGTTCAGGCGAGGCGAAAGAGGAACTTCTCAGGCAGAAAAAAGCTGCTGAGGAAAAGCTCGTTTCCCTCGGCGAGGATATAAAGTCAGTCGAAGCAGGCATTGCCGAGGCTGAGCAGAGCTTTGCTAAGGTCGAAGCAGACAGCTCGCAGCTCGGAGACAGTGTTGACAAAGCCAGCGGCGAGATAAACGCCCTTTATATAAAGCAGAGCGAGCATAAATTCGCCATTGAGTCCTCAAAGGCAGCTATTTCCGAAGAGGAAAAACGTCTCGGAGAGCTCCGCGCGAGCGAGAGCGATTTTGCTGATACTATCACGGACTATCAGAAGAAGCTGGAGCAGTCCGCGGCAGATGAAGCCGAAAATGAACGTAAACATGAGGAACTGAAGAATCGTCTTGCCGGTCTGGAAAGGCTTTACAAGACAAGACGCGAGGGGTTCGACAATGCAAAAGAGGACTTCGAGCGCCTTCTCTATGATCTCAAGGACCGTCAGCAGCGCCGGAAGATACTCAGCGACCTTGAAAACAATATGGAGGGCTTTGCAGGCAGCGTAAAGCAGGTCCTGAAAGCCTCGAAGCAGGGACGTATCGGAGGTGTTTTCGGTACAGTTGCCCAGAATATAGGTGTTGAACAGGAGTATGCGGTCGCAGTTGAAACTGCGCTCGGCGGTGCGATGCAGAACATCATCGTCGAAAACGAGGACATCGCAAAGAGATGTATCCGCTTCCTTAAAGAGCAGAAGGGCGGACGTGCGACCTTCCTGCCGATAACCTCAGTCAAGGGCAGGGAACTTACCGAGCAGGGACTTGAAAACTGTGAGGGATATGTTGCAGTCGCAAGCTCTATCATAACCTATGACAAGAAATTCAGCGGTATCATCGCTTCACTCCTCGGACGCATTGTTATCGCGGAGGATATTGATTCCGCAACGAATATAGCAAAAAGGTACGGCTATAAGTTCAAGATAGTGACTCTCGACGGACAGGTCATCAATGCCGGAGGTTCCTTTACGGGAGGTTCGGCTCAGAAGTCCGGTGGTATCATCACCCGCCGCAACGAGATGGACATTCTCGACAGCGAGATCGAAAAGCTCGAACAGCAGCGCGGCACGCTTATGGCGAACACTGAAAAGCTCCGTGCGGAAGCTGAAAAGCTCAGGTATGATTCCGAAGCCGCAAAGGCTGAACTCACTGAATGTGAAGCACAGAAGGTGCGTATCGGTGCGGAGGCTTCGAGTCTTCGTTCGCTCATTGAGCAGATGAACGCGCAGGCTGACAATTCCGTAAGGCTCATCGCGGCGGCAGAGCAGAAGATAGCTGCCGAAAAGGCTAATATTGCTGAAGCTGAGAAGTCTCTTGCAGAAACCGAAGACCTCATCGCTAAGGCTGAGCAGGAACTTTCACAGGGACAGGAAGCCAAGGAAGGTCTCCGACGTAAACGCGAGGAACTCTCCGAAAAGCTTTCACAGCTGAGGATGCGCGGCATCGAGCTCTCAAAGGACGTTCAGGCACAGGAACTTGAAATAAAGCGTATCGCCGACGGTCTCGAAGAGCTGAAAGCAGGCGGAAGGAGATTTGAGGAGGAGATATCCCGTCAGGAAATGACTATCTCTGAGAAACAGCGCGGTATCGACGAGTACAACGCGAAGCTCGGCAGCTTCAAGAGCAACACTGACGTTTACCTTGCCGATATCAAGCGGTATCAGGATATGTACAATGAGCAGAACAGGCTCGTGAACGAACTGAGCAAGGGTATGAAACAGTTCAGCGAGGCAAAAGAGCGGCTTTCTGGAGACATTACCCGTCTCGAAGACAGGAAAGAGTCCGTATGCCGAGATTCCGACCATATAATCAATCAGCTGCGCGAGGTCTATGAACTCAACCGTTCAGAGGCAGTGCAGCTTGCGGAGAAGCTTGAAGATATCAACGAGGCTCAGCATAAACTGAGTGAGATAAAGAAGTCTATCCGTGCCCTGGGAAGCGTTAATGTTGACGCTATCGAGGAATACAAGGAAGTATCCGAGAGATACGAGTTCATGTCGGCTCAGATAGCTGATATACAGCGCTCAAAGGCAGAGCTCGAAGGCATAATCAGTGAACTTACCAACGAGATGTGCAGGATATTCTCCGAGAGTTTTGCGGTCATCAACTCCAACTTCAAGGAGATATTCGTTGAGCTTTTCGGCGGAGGAAAGGCAGAGCTCATACTCACTGATCCGGAGAACGTTCTTGAATCCGGTATCGAGATAAGCGTAGCACCTCCCGGAAAGGTCATCAAGAACCTCATCTCTCTCTCGGGAGGCGAGCAGTCTTTCGTTGCGATAGCGATATACTTCGCGATACTCCGCCTGAGACCGGCACCCTTCTGTATTCTTGACGAGATAGATGCGGCGCTCGATGAAGTCAACGTAAGGAAGTACGCTCAGTATCTCAAGAACTTTACCGACACGACGCAGTTCGTGCTCGTTACACACAGACGAAGCGCAATGGAGGAGGCAAACGTCCTCTACGGCGTCACTATGCAGGAGGACGGTATATCCAAGCTGCTGAAAATGGAGCAGGTGGATTTCCAGGAGGATGCGGAAGCTGTACAGTGACCGTGTCCCGGAACATAGTGCTCATGCGAATATATGATATATGCCGTTATGCGGCAGACAGGAGAATTTATGGGAATTTTTGCAAAGATCGCAGCCGGACTGCGTAAGACTAAGGACTCCTTCATCAACCGCCTCAGAAGGATAACCAATTCCTTCACCAAGATCGACGAGGAGCTTTTCGAGGAGATCGAAGAGGCAATGATAATGAGTGATATCGGAGTTGAGACCTCCGAGGAGATATGCGACCGTCTCCGCAAGAAGATAAAGGAGCGCGGCATAACCGATCCCGGTGAGATCATGGAACTCATCCATGAAGTTATCGGCGAGATAATGGGTGACGATACAGGTCTCGACCTCTCGCTCTCACCGGCAGTTATCATGGTAATAGGCGTAAACGGCGCCGGCAAGACCACCACTATAGGCAAGCTCTGTCATCAGTTCAAGCAGGAGGGCAAGAAGGTCATCGTTGCAGCAGCAGATACTTTCCGTGCAGCTGCTATCGACCAGCTTGAGGTTTGGACACAGAGAGCCGGAGTTGATATCGTAAAACACGCAGAGGGCTCTGATCCTGGCGCGGTAGTATATGACGCTCTCGATGCTGCAAAGGCTCGTGAATGTGACGTTGTGATCATTGACACAGCAGGACGTCTCCACAACAAGAAGAACCTCATGGATGAGCTTGCCAAGATAAATCGTATTATCGACTCTAAGGCTGAGGAATGCTCACGCGAGGTGCTTCTTGTGCTTGACGCCACAACTGGTCAGAATGCAGTAAATCAGGCGAAGCTTTTCAGCGAGACTGCTCCCATAACAGGTATCGTCCTCACAAAGCTCGACGGTACAGCAAAGGGCGGTATCGTAATTTCGATAAAGAACGAGCTGGGCATCCCTGTCAAGCTCATAGGCGTGGGCGAGAAGATAGACGATCTCCAGCCCTTCGACAGCCGTACCTTTGTTGATGCTCTGTTCAGCGATGTTGAAACTGATGGCGAAGAGGAAGAAACTGACGAGACAGAAGGCTATACCGATGAAGAGGAAGGCTATGAGGAAGGCGAGTACGAAGAAGGCGATGATGAGGAATACGCTGATGAGTACGAAGAAGATGAAGCTGAGAACGAAGAGGAAACAGAAGCTCCTTACGAGCCTGAGACTGTCGAACTCAGCTATGCCGGCCATACCGATTATGAGACAGCCTATGCTGATGATAACAGCACCGAGCACGATACAGCTGAGCCTGTTGAGGAGGGCGAGACCCTGACATCCGAGACCGGTTATGTATACGACGAGAATTACATGGAGAACTGGAGCAGTGAGGATGCCGCTGAGGACGAAGACGAGGCTGAAAGCGCTGAGACTGAGGCTGAAGATGAAACTGAAGCTGAGGAAGAGCAGCAGCCCGAGCCTGAAAAGAAGAAAAAACGCGGATTCTTCAGCAGACTCTTCGGCAGAAAGAAGTATGAAGAAGAGGAGCAGTCTGAAGAGGAAGACGAAGATACTTCCGACGAGGACGAAGACTCCGATGCTGACAGGGAGAACGAAGATGATGAATAAGCTCGTTATGGCGACAAATAACGCCAACAAGCTCCGCGAGGCGAGGGAGATACTCCAGCCGCTCGGTATAGAGGTGCTTTCCCAGCAGGAAGCAGGCGTGAACTGCGACCCTGATGAGAACGGCAGCACATTTGCGGAAAATGCCATGATAAAGGCAAAGGCAGTGTATGAAGCCTGCGGACTTCCGGTTATCGCGGACGACAGCGGACTCTGTGTGGATGCCCTCGGAGGAGGTCCCGGAGTTCATTCTGCAAGGTATGCTCCGAAGGGACAGGAGTGCGCTAAGCTCCTTTCCGCACTTGAAAATATCCCTGAAAATGAGCGCACAGCAAGGTTCGTGTGCAATATCGTCCTCATTACAGACAAAGGAAGCGTTGTATTCGAGGGCAAATGCGAGGGAAGTATCGGATTTGAACAGAGTGGATCGAATGGCTTTGGCTACGACCCTGTGTTCATGGTCGGTGCCAGGACAATGGCGGAGCTTTCCGCAGACGAAAAGAACAGTATAAGCCACAGGGGAGCGGCTCTTCGCGAGCTCTGCTCCTATCTGAATGAAGAAAACGGTGAATGATATGCTTACAAGCAAACAGAGGGCTTACCTTCGCGGTATAGCTTCAACATATGAGACGATCTTCCAGATCGGCAAGGGCGGAGTTACCGAGGCGATGTGCAAGGATATCGGCGAGGCAATAAGAAAGCGCGAGCTCATAAAGCTCAGAGTGCTCGAAAACTCCGGATATACAGCCCGTGAGGCGGCAGAGCAGATAGCTGAGGCCATCGGCGCTGACGTAGTTCAGGTCATCGGCAGCAAGTTCGTGCTTTTCAAGCGCAACGAAAAAGAGCCTGTCATCGAGAATATCCCTAAGGTCAAGTGATATGAAAGTAGTTCTGATAAGCGGCACGGATCACAAGGGCTCGACTTACAGTACGGGACGTATGCTTGCGGAAAAGGTGACTTCTCCGGAGAATATCAGCGAGTTCTTTCTGCCGCGTGATTTCGGCGAATTCTGCTGCAGCTGCAAAAATTGCTTTTCTAAGGGTGCGGATAAATGTCCTCACTATGAAAAGCTGCGCCCGATAACCGAAACGATAGACAGTTCAGACCTTGTTATCCTTACATCACCTGTGTACGTTTATCACTGCACTGGACAGATGAAGGCTCTCCTTGACCACTACGGATGGCGCTGGATGGTCCACCGCCCAGAGGAGAAGATGTTCCGCAAGCAGGCAGTCGTTGTAGCGACTGCAGCCGGTGCTGGCATGAAGTCCACAATGAAGGATATGGCGGACAGTTGTTTCTTCTGGGGCATACCAAAGACATACAGGCTCGGGAAGGCTGTTCATCAGGTAAACTGGAACGACGTTTCGCCGAAGATAAAGCAGGATCTCGAAAAGAAAACTGACGCTATTGCAAAGAAGATTAAGAGAAAACACGGAAAAGTGCGTCCGGGACTTAAAACAAAAGCCTTCTTTTCGATAATGAGAATGTTACAGCGCAAGGGCTTCAGTGCTGCCGACCATGATTACTGGGAGGCAAAAGGCTGGCTCGGAAAAAAGCGTCCGTGGAAATGATCGGAGGTAACTATGCGTATCGGTATTTACGGAGGGAGCTTCAATCCCGTTCACAACGGACATATACACCTTGCTCTTTCGGCAGCGGATGAACTCTCGCTGGATAGGGTATACCTCATACCATCGCGTATATCGCCGCACCGCTCCATGAACGAGTACGTTTCCGGAGAGGACAGGCTCGCTATGCTGAAGCTTGCCTGCAAGTGTGACAAAAGACTCCGGGCGAGCGATTTTGAACTGACATCTGACCGCGTGAGCTATACGATCTACACAATCGAGCACTTCCGGGAGCTTTATCCCGATGCGGAGCTTTTCCTGCTCGTTGGAACGGATATGCTTATGTGTTTTGAGACATGGCGCCGCTTTGAGGACATTCTTTCGCTTGCATCGCTTTTCGTTACATCAAGGTATGAGGATGATGGGGACAAACTTGAGGAAAAGGCTGAGATACTGCGAAAGTACGGCAATATCATAATAAGCAGGACCGAGCCGCTTGAGATATCTTCGACCACTGTCAGAAAAAAAATTGCAAAAAATGAGAATTTTGCTTGCTATCTTGACGAAAATGTAGTACAATATATAAGATCGAAGGGATTATATCAGTCTCTGGAGTCCCTTCCGGAAAAGGTATGACACAGAGGCAGACTTCTTTGAGAGGTGAAAAAATTGCTTTACGACCCGGAAAATAAAAAGAAGTTCCTCAAGGAAAATCTCTCGGCAAAGCGTTACGCACATTCTCTGAATGTGGCTGCTGAATGCAGAAAGCTCGCTGAGAAGTTCGGAGAGGATACTGAAAAGGCTTATTTCGCCGGATTGCTGCACGATATATGTAAGGAGCTGCCCGATGACGTTCAGAGGGAGCTCGTTATTCACAGCGGCTTCACTTACAGCCGCGAGGAACTTGAAACACGCTCGCTCTGGCATGCTATTGCCGGTGCAGGGCTTGTAAGGGACAAATTCGGCATCGAGGACATAGATATCCTCAATGCGATAAGGTTCCATACCGTCGGAAGAGCTGGTATGTCGAGACTTGAGGAGATAGTCTATCTCGGCGACCTTATCTCGGCTGACAGGGATTACAAGGACGTTGACAAAATGCGGAAGCTTGCCTATGCGAGCCTTGATGCGGCTATGCTGGAGGCGTTTCTGTTTTCGATAAAATCTGTAGTCAAAAAAGGTGGGCTTATACCTGTATGTACCGTTGAGGGCTACAATTTCTATACAAGACTGCAAAGAGATGAAAAGGGCAGTACGAACGGGAAAAGAGGAATAAAATGAACGACGAAGAGATAAAGGATGAAGTCAGCGGAAGTTCCGGTGCTCAAGATCCGATAGACATCGAGATACCGCCCGCACCCAAGCCGCTGAGAAAGCTTAAAAAGATAAATCATACCCATTCACAGAAACAGCCTGCGGAACAGCAGGTCTACCACGGACTGCATGAAGCTCCGCCTTCACAAATACCGGTCGATGAGGAAGAGCAGGAACATCTACGGAATTATCACGGTAAGCATGAGGCTGAGCCGGAGGAAGACGAAAGCAAAAATGATAAGAAGTTCTCATGGAAGGACTTCATTGTCAAATTCGTTGCGATAGCTGCAAGCCTTGTGATAATAGCTGTGATGATACTCACTATGCCGATAATATGGTTCAATGACAAGCGAAACGGTACAAGAAAGAATGTATCGCTGCTCTATTATCTGAAGAATGAACAGTTCCTCGGACATATCGAGGGTAATATCGACAAAACAAGAAATGACCCGGAGATAAATACCGACATCGTTGAGCCTGACTATAACGACGGTCTTGACCTTCCCCAAAAGGTAGAGGGACAGTTCACGCTGCTCATGCTCGGCTTTGATGAGCTTGTTACCAATACCGACGTAATGTGGATACTCGAATTCGATATCCGCGGCGGTATGCTGAATATCCTCCAGATACCGCGTGATACTTTCATGCCTGATTATACGAGCGCTCCGAGCGGAAGAGTAAACAGCATCTACCTTCTCGGAAGACAGGATGATACTCCTATCCAGCGAGTAGTTGACGCAGTAGAGCAGAACTTCGGCATCCCGATAGACGCTTATGTTACAACGGTCTGCACGGATATCGTACACATGGTAGACCTTATCGGAGGAATTCCGATGCACCTTGACGAGGAGATCGTCTATGAGGGCGGAAAGGTCATTCCGGCAGGAGATATCGTCCTCAACGGTCAGCAGGCAGAGTGGTTCATCCGCTTCCGTCACGACTGGCTTGAAGGTGATATCGGACGTGTCAAGAACCAAAGACGCTTCATGGCTGCAGCTATGAGAAAGCTCATCGACATCATGAGCGGCGGCGAAGGCCACGCAACGCTTTATAAGTACCTCATGGAGATATACAAGCATGAGTGGATAGCTACTGATATGTCAGTCGGCGACCTTACAAAGCTCGGTGATTTCGCCGGAACTCTTGCAATGGAGAATGTCCGTGTGAACATGGTGCCGGGCGAGGGAACTCCCAATGAAAACCTTTATATCGGTCCTGACGGCGAAAAGTATTCGGTATATTCGATACACAAACAGGCGGCGATAGATATGCTCAACAAGTATTTCCGCCCGTATCAGGTAAAGATGACAGATTCCACGACAACAATGACCGAGCTTATCACGAATTACGCTTATACTCTGTATGATGATACAAGCGCGAACCTTGCAGAACTTGAAGGCTCGACAGAACCGATGAGAAACCCCTGACCGGAAGAAAAGGAGTAGAAAATGAACGAGCAGGAAAAACTCGAACTTATCGTTAAGACCCTTGACAGCAAGAGAGGCGAGGATATACAGGCACTTAAAATATCCGACCTCACAATACTTGCGGATTATTTCGTTATCGTAAACGGTACAAGCAATACCCACAGCCGTACCCTCGCAGACGAAGTCGAGTTCCAGCTCTCGCAGAAGGGCATCGAGCCCCTCCGCAGAGAGGCAGATACAGGAAACACATGGATAATACTCGACTACGGCGACATCATAGTACACGTCTTCTATAAGGAGACCCGCGGCTTCTACAAGCTCGAAGGCTTGTGGGCTGACGGTGAACAGATAGATATAAGCCAATATATAACAAAGGAGTAATGAGAAATGAACGTTATGAACATGAAAACAAACAATGAAACAGGTAGACTTTACTGCATTCTTATCGGTGCATACACTATTGTGAAGGGTATCCTCAACCTTATCCTCGGCGGCGGATTCGGCGGCATTATCGTAGGTATATTCATTCTTGCAGTTCTCTTCACAGGACTTCAGTACATGAATTACCTCACCGCAGCTTATATGGCATTTGTCGTTCTCATAAACATATGGGGCAACATCGCACATATCGGAAGCAACTGGATATACCTTCTTGAAGGCTTTATCGACCTCGGATGTGCAGCACTCCTGTGCTTCCGTGCGGAGATAAAGGAGCATTTCACAAACAGATGGGATGAGCTCCCCGAGCTTTTTGATTCGATGAAAAACTAAGTTAAAGGAAAGATCACAATGGCAAGATACGATCATAAGTCTATAGAAGCAAAATGGCAGAAATACTGGGAGGAACACGAGACCTTCAAGACTGACGTCTGGGATTTCAGCAAGCCTAAGTTCTACGCTCTCGATATGTTCCCCTATCCTTCAGGAGTAGGTCTCCACGCAGGTCATCCCGAGGGCTATACCGCAACTGATATCGTTTCAAGAATGAAGCGTATGCAGGGCTACAATGTACTCCACCCTATGGGATACGATTCCTTCGGACTTCCCGCAGAGCAGTACGCTGTTACTACGGGCAATCATCCTAACGGATTCACACAGGAGAACATCAAGACCTTCTCGAAGCAGCTCCGTGAACTCGGCTTTGACTACGACTGGTCAAAGATGATAGCTACCTCCGACCCCGAGTTCTATAAGTGGACACAGTGGATATTCAAACAGCTCTATAACGACGGCTATGCTAAGTACATAGATATGCCGGTAAACTGGTGTGAAGAGCTCGGAACCGTTCTTTCCAATGACGAGGTCATTGACGGTAAGTCTGAGCGCGGCGGCTATCCTGTTGTCCGCAAGAACATGAAGCAGTGGGTCATAGATCAGCCTGCATTTGCTGAAAAGCTCCTTGAGGGACTTGAGGAGATAGACTGGCCTGAGTCAACAAAGGCTATGCAGCGCAACTGGATAGGCAAGTCCACCGGTGTAGAGGTCGAATTCGATATAGTCGGCGGAGGAAAGTTCTCCATATTCACAACTTGTATCGAGACTATCTACGGCATCACATTCATGGTGCTTGCTCCCGACGGAGCTATAACAGAGAGCCTTCTCGACCGTGTTCAGAACAGGGAAGAGGTCGAGGCTTATATTGCTGAGACCAAGAAGAAGAACGATATGGACCGTACCGAGCTCAACAAGACCAAGTCCGGCTGCGAGCTCAAGGGTGTAACCTGCATAAACCCTGTCAATGGCAAGGAAGTCCGTATGTTCATCGGAGATTTCGTACTTGCAAGCTATGGTACAGGTGCAGTTATGGCTGTACCGAGCCACGATCAGCGTGACTTTGAATATGCTATCGCTCATAATATAGATATGATTCAGGTCATCGACGGCAAGGACGGTCATATCGATGTTTCCGAAGCTGCGATGGAGAAGACCGAGTATCTCGGCAAGGGCTACAAGCTCATAAATTCCGAGGAGTTCACGGGTCTTACTGTTGAGGAAGCCAAGGAGGCTATCACTCAGAAGCTTGAATCTATGGGCAGAGCGAAGAGAACTGTAAACTATCACTTCCGTGAGTGGATATTTGCCCGCCAGCGTTACTGGGGCGAGCCTGTACCGGTAGTTCACGGCGAGGACGGTCAGATACACGTTCTCGATGATGCTGAGCTTCCGCTCATTCTTCCCGAGCTTGACGACTACAAAGGCAAGAACGGCAAGGCTCCGCTTGAAAATGCAACAGAATGGAAGCAGTACGACAAGAACGGCGTAAAGGGTACACGCGAGACTTCGACTATGCCCGGAAGCGCAGGTTCGAGCTGGTACTATTTCAGATATATCGACCCGCACAACGACAAGGAGTTCGCAAACCAGGAGCTCCTCAAACACTGGATGCCTGTTGACCTCTACATCGGCGGTCCTGAGCACGCTGTAGGACACCTTATGTACTCACGCATCTGGAACAGATACCTCTACGACAAGGGCCTTGCACCTACAAAGGAGCCCTTCAAGAAACTCGTACATCAGGGTATGATCCTCGGCGAGAACGGTATCAAGATGGGTAAGCGTTTCCCTGAGTTCGTAGTTAATCCTTCCGATATCGTAAGAGATTACGGCGCTGATACTCTCCGTCTCTATGAGATGTTCATGGGACCTCTCGAGGTAAGCAAGCCGTGGAGCAAGAGCGGTGTTGAAGGCGCAAAGAGATTTGTTCAGAGAGTATGGAACTTCTTTACAGTTCCAGAGAATCTCACCGATGACAATGACGGTGCACTCACAAAGGTTTACCATCAGACTGTCAAGAAGGTAACCAATGACTTCGAGAGTCTTGCATTCAATACCGCTATCAGTCAGATGATGATATTCGTCAATGAGGTATACAAGAACGGCAAGTGCCCGCGTGAATACGCTGAGGGACTTATCAAGCTCCTTTCTCCTATAACACCTCATGTCTGCGAAGAGATATGGGAAGTTCTCGGTCACAGCGAGACTATCGCATATGAGAGCTGGCCTACTTACGACGAGGCTCATCTTGTAGAGAATACCGTTGAGATCGTTGTTCAGGTCAACGGCAAGATCAAGGCAAAGCTCAATGTTGCAGTAGGCGCTCCGCAGGACGAAGTCATCGCAATGGCTA
>Ga0310786_10002947_pt1 | contig 25309 bp, 4 predicted proteins | sample AusTroGonzalo_MG_FD_203881 | JGI IMG/M metagenome (GOLD analysis project Ga0310786, IMG submission 203881) | Bovine rumen microbial communities from tropical cattle in Woodstock, Queensland, Australia - Gonzalo_03 (v2) (version 2) | ecosystem: Host-associated > Mammals > Digestive system >...
GGCACCCCTCGCTACCTTATCCGCGAGGACTGTACGGCAGAGAACAAGATAAATCCCCGTAAACTGTTTAATAAGGAAAGTCTGGATCGTGGCAGCATGTACACGGTGAAGGTGACAGTTAAGCCTACGTACCTCTATGTGCTCTCCGAGCCTGACCTGGATAACCCGACGATGACACTGAGTAGTGAATAGTGAAAAGTGAATAGTGAAGATTAAAGATACCATAATAAGTTTGTTGATGCTCCTGGTCGCAATGACGGCACAGGCGCAGGTCAACATCAGCGGCAAGGTCTTCGGCGGTGCCCGTCAGGCCAATGTTGATGGACATACCTATGTGAGCATCAGTGCCCAGAAGCACGATGTCATCATCAACGCCGTCTATGGCGGTAACGATATCTCTGGAAACATCGGCTGGTCATCTGAACCTGCTGGAGTGGATGATGATAACCTTTTGGATCTTTCCAAGTACAATGCCTTTGTTCGCACTGATAAGGAGGCCGACGGTAAGCACCTCTTTATCGGACAGCTTTTCGGAGGTGGCTATGGTAACTATACATACAAAGGCTTAAATGACGATCCGAATAAACCAAAGGAAAATGATAAGTTTGATGTCGAATGGAACGTGACCGAGTGGGATCCCACAGCAAACAGCGGTGCAGGTGCGTTCGTTAACAAAATGATTACTTTGTCAGATATTGACAAGCCTGAGCTGGATAGAACTTATGTCGACCTACATGGTGGCACCTTCGGCTACGTATTCGGCGGTGGTGATAACGTGACGGTGAAAGATGTAACCCACATCTGTATCAATAACACCAGCACCCGTACCAAGACCGCCGATGAGACAGATGGTCTGGCTTTACTCACCACCCAGCGCCTGAAAGACATGGGTATCAACACAGAGTATTTCAACAAGCAGGCAAACCATGATGCGAGTGTCGACAAGTTCCTCTTCTCGCGCGTCTTCGGTGGTAACAACAAGGCCGACATGCGTATCATGCCCAAATGGCACCTGCAGGCGGGCAGTATTGAAAACCTCTATAGCGGCGGTAATGAGGGACGTATGACCTCTGACAAGGGTCTGCTGCTTGAGATCGGCTCGTCGACGGTGGCCTCCAACATTAATATTTACAATGTCTACGGCGGTTGCCGCAAGGCTGATGTATGTCCGGAAGATGCCAGCGGCGCCCCTGCTGGTCATGTCCGTAACCTCACTGGTTATAAGTTCCCACCGGAATTAGCAGCACGTACGCTTGTTCGTGGTGGTAAGATTCACAATGTCTATGGTGGTAACGACGTGCGTGGTCGGGTCTACTTCGGCAATGCCGTGGGTATCTACACCAGTATCAGCGGTAATGTCTACGGTGGTGGTAATGGCTCTTATCCTTATACCGACAATGCAGCATTGGCTGATGACCCCGTTTACGGTGACTTTTACTATAATCCGATTGCTGAATTAAATCTGCCTGGCACAACCTTTACGCCACTTCAATCAGCCCAGGCCCTGAACCTGGTCCGTCCTAACGCTGAGCAGGTGTCTATCCGTATTGCGGGCGAAGCAAACGCTGATGGTTCGATGAAAAAGGAGGTCATCATCGGTGGCGATGTCTACTGCGGTGGTAACAGTGCTACATTGAAGTTAGATCCCGACCACGCAGGAGACCCGGCCAACGAAGTCCCTGCTATCAGCAACAACTACCCGCTGGTGGAACTGAAGGTCGGTTCACATATCAAGATTGACAGGGTGTTCCTTGGTAACAATGGCGAGAACATGGTCAATCAGTCCACTAATGGTCTGTTAGCACAGTATGCGGGCTCCGTAACACCGACCGCAGGTGGCGATCCCATTGACTTCAGTACCATGGATTTGACCGATAGTGACGTCTTCAAAGAATACATGAAGGGTTGTGCGATGGACATTATCCCGAGCATCAACTTTGACGATAAGGAAGTCAACCTCGATCCCGCTACCTATGTGGACTACACAGCCTACATCGGGTCGTTGTTCTGCGGTGGTAATGTGGGTAGCATGACCTATAATGATGTCAAGTCCCTGAACTTTAACCGAAAGCTGGTTATTTTTGACAAGTTGGTGGGCGGTTGTAACAATGCCATTATCCCGAAAACTGCTTACAATGCCTACTATGCGGGTGGAATCATCGGTACGCCTAACGCCACAACAGGCAACAAGGTGGAGTTGACTATCAGCGGTCTGAAGATTGAACCGAAGCGGTGGAAGGTCTTAAGAGATAATAATGATTATAACTCGAAGGTGCTGGATGTTAATGGGAATGTGCAGTATGTGCTTGACGCGAACGGCAACCGCCAGTTGGAGTGGAACACCATTTACGCTAGTACAGGTAAGGAAACCCCCGCCATCACTGATGCTGTAACCTATGATACTGGCAAGGACTATAAAACCAGTGATGACTACGATCTGGACCGCCGCTTTACCCATGGGCATATCTATGGTGGCTGCTATACAAGTGGTATTGTCAACGGCAACGTGGTCATCAACATCGATGGTCACATCATGGAACGTGAGAAACTCTTCGACGTGGTGAAGACCGACAACTTAGGCGAGGAGGAAAGCCTTTATGGACAAGACCAGACACAACAGGAACGGTTTAAAATCACTGAACGCAAGACCGGTGTGCTCTTAGGTCAGCAGGGTATGGACGTGCTCGGTGCAGCCCTCAACGTGTTCGGTGGCGGCAAGGGTAAGGCCACCGAGATATGGGGTAGCACCACCATCAACCTGAACCGCGGCTACACCTTCCAGGTCTTCGGCGGCAGTGAGGAAGGCATCATCGGCAAACGCCAGACAGTTAAACAAGATGATATAGCAATCAACCTTGGGCCTGATGCCCCCACGGGCGAGGGTGACTACACCTATTCCTACGAACTCAAGGAAATAGGCACTGACGAGGTCCACACCATGGTGAAGACTTACCAGTATAATCCTGCCTACAGCTGCTATGTCAACCTGAAGGGACAGAATGCGGGCGTGTCGAAGAAGGACGACCACAGTGAGAACATGGCAGAGTGCGAGTTCATGTACGGCGGCGGCTTCTTCGGACCTATCTGTGGCAATACCTACGTCAACCTTGGTAGGGGCCGTATCTTCAATAGTTTTGCCGGTTCATGTAATGCTGATATTTTAGGACATACTGAGACTTATATCGGTCGTCAGATCAAGGATAAGGAAGACGGTGGCATCGACTATAGTATGGCTATGTTCAAGTATGAGAACGTGGCTGATAACACCAAATTCAAGGAAGGCTTCCCTTGGGTGCGCGACTACACCTACGGTGGCAACGACCTGGGCGGACTGATTAAGCAGGCGGTGGACTTCTCCGGCAAAGTCCCTGCCAACTATATCACTTCGGAAAAGATACATAAGAAGAATACAACCAGTGTACTCACGGCCAATGCCTATACGGAGTACCTGCAGGGCCGTGCCGAGGGTATCTTCGGTGGCTGCTATGGTACATACGACTATACGGATACGAAGTTCCATGCCTATTTTGACGCGAACGGTGACCCCATTGGCAATAACCATAAGCCCTACATGGTCAATGCCTTCGTGAACTTCAAGCCCACCTATACCCAGTCTAATAACCTGGTGAACAAGATTTATGGTGCCGGTCAGGGACAGCCCGGTGAGAAAGACCGTGACAATTTGCAGGATCGCAGCTACGTGCTTATCGACGTGCCGCAGGATATGGCGTACTATAAGGATATGGAAGTTTTCGGTGCAGGAGCCTGGGGCGGTGTCGGTATGAAGACCTTCCTGGATCCCAAGACTACCGCTGATGCGACGCTCGATGGTCACTCCACCATCATCGACCTGGTTCGCGGCCAGATCGGTGCTGCTTACGGCGGCAGTTACGCGGAGGGTATCACCCGTCGCACCGTGATCAACGTGCCTGAGCAGTCAACCATCAATATTAAGAACATCTTCGGCGGGGCGTATGGTACGCAGATACTTCCTCCATGTGATGTCTATGAGTCGAATGTGAACTACAATAACACCAGCGAAGAAGCTCGTGTGACGGGTAAGATCTATGGTGGTAACAACAGTGAGCGCCGTACGCTCTACACCCATGTGAACATCTCTTCGCCGGTATGGTCGGACAAGGATAAAGGCTATTTGTCCACCGTCTATGGTGCAGGCCGAGGCTTGGACACCTGGTCGGAATACACTGAGGTGAATCTCCTTGACGGTGCTAAAGTCTACGAGGTTTATGGCGGCGGTGAGGAAGGACACGTGCTCAACGCAGAGAGTGTGCAGACATACATGAAAACATACCAAGACAAACCATCATCTCAGATCTCCACAGACGACCCCAATTGGAAACAGTCAGAGAGATGGGTAAATGGTACTGTGGGTGGCACATTGAAAGACGATTGGAAGGATGACTGGGCTGTCGACTGGAAAAACGCATGGAAAATAGGCCCCACCTATCCTGGCGGTGAAAAATATTTCGTTCCAGACGCTAATTACGCCAACTACATCGACAATACCAACACCAACCTCACCAATACCGGTCTGGTAAGGACAGCCGAGATGGACGACCGCGACTACTCTGACCTTACTGCTACGGAAAAGGCAAAGAAGTACAAATTGTATAACACCAACGTCATTATCCACAAAGGTGCGCAAGTCGTGAACTACGCCTACGGCGGCGGATGGGGAAAGGTAACATTACCTTTGAGTGGCGATGTCTATGGCGAGACCTACATTGCTCTGCTCGGCGGTACTGTCAAGAAGGACATTTATGCGGCGGGTACTTCCGGTAGTGTGGATGACCTCTTTGGTGTCGGTGCCAGAAGCAGTTCGAATCCTAATGGTGGCTTTACCGCTACTGCTAACGCCTATATCGAGGGTGGTTCCTGCCGTAATGTCTACGGAGGCGGCTGGAATGGTAGTGTGGGAAGGCACGTAGGGGGTGAAACTCCCATCTATGATAAGGATGGCAAGGTCACCAATGCTGTTGAAGTCATTTCCGGTCCCTTCACCGGTGACGTCCCCGGCGAGACCCATGTCGTCATTGGCAAGCTGAAGGAAGATTTGAGCGCGGTACCTGAAAGTTGGACAGAATCGGAACGTACTGCCTCTGAATACTATTTCTATAATGGTATCCCCACTGTGCAGCGCAATGCCTACGGCGGCGGCGAGGGTGGTCCTATCTACGGTACTGCCCATATCACCCTGAATAACGGATACATCGGTTACCAATACAATGCCAGCGGTACTGATAACGACAAAACGGCCATCGACGAGCGCTATGAGGAGAAGATTATTGACGATACCTATAAGGATACCGACGGTCACTTCGTTGCCAACCAGAACCTTTACGACAGCGGCTGTATTTTCGGTGGTGGCTATATCGACAATAGTAGTGTAGATATCACTAAGGTCAAGATGTTCGACGGTCATGTGCGCAACGCCCTCTTCGGCGGTGGTGAGATTGCGGCCATCGGGCGTGGTAAAATTATTGCTTCAGGCACCGACAATTCCGTGCGCAGCCTGGACGAAATCTACAAGGCCGGAAAGACCAACATTGAGCTGTTTGGCGGTCATGTCCACCGTAACGTGTTCGGCGGTGGCCGTGGCTACAACAACTTGGGTGACCACGGAACACTCTTCTCCGATGGTTATGTGTTCGGACAGACCGAGGTACATGTCCATGGTGGTGAGATAGGTACTGAGGCCGGCTTGGCTATGGAGTACGGTAACGTGTTCGGCGGCGGAGATATCGGCTATGTATACAGTGCCTACGAGTATGTTGAAAACGGCACTAAGAAGTTAGGGCGCGGCATGAAGAAGGGAGTACGTTACGATGACGGCCAGGAAGGCTACTATTACAGGAACAAGGGCAGCAACGGAACGTTTACCAACGATGCCAATTTTGAAATGTCTGGCAGCGAGTACATTCCCACCGAGGACTGCAAGGTGCTCATTGAGCCGTGGACCAAGGTAACAGGCAGCGATCCAGTATCTTTTACAGGCATTCATTATGGCAAGGGGCATGTCGTTTCCTCCGTAGACCTGGCTTATCTGAAGGCTAACAACAATACGACAGGCATTGACCTTACCACAGGAAAGGTGACAGCCACTAACGGTATCACTTTCTCACGGTCATACGCTAAGGGTGAATACGTGCCGACCTACGCCCTTAACACGTTGGGTAACAAGAACGCCGATTCGAAATGGAAAAGTCTGGATTCCACTGGCGTCATCATCCATAACGCCGTGTTTGCCGGCGGTAATACGGCGTCGGGTTCTGCTACGGTCTATGCCAATACCACCTCGGTGTTCGGCAATGCGACGGCCTCTCTCCACGATGCCTATCATCGCGACCTCATTACCTTGGGTACGGGTCACATCGGAGGTTTGTATGGTGATGGAAACCTGACCTTCGTCGACGGTTACCGCGGACTGAATATCACCAACTACGGCACCGACTATTACTCTATCAAGAAGGAAGTCACCATTAAAGAGTATCACGCCCTGGCCGCTCGTGAGGCTGCCTATTATGAACTGAAATACAAGTGTATCAAAGACTGTGTAGATAAAGACGGAACCCAATACAAAAAAGAAACCACCGATGGCGGTGTCACCACCAAGGCCTCTACCATTAATGCAGATGACCTGCTGATGCTGTTTGCCGGTGTAACCGATAATGGCGTACCCATCGTTATAGAAGACCCGGATAATCCCGGCCAGATGAAACCCAATCCGGTCTACTGGCAGGAGAGCGGTGTGCTGCCCGTCTACGCCGGCCGTCTGATGAACAGCATCCAGCGTGCCGACTTCTGTGGCGTGTTCGGCTCGCGCATGGTGCTGCAGGGCGCTCAGGACCGTGTGCCGGAGGAGGTGGACTATACCAACTATACCATCAACCGTGTGCGTGAGGTGTCGCTCAATCAGCAGCACTCTGTCATTTCTGGTGACTTGGCGGTAAAGACGGGTACCCCTACGACAAGTGAACCGAACCTCGATGACTACGTAGACTTAGACAAGGCCATCCATGGCAACTACTTCGGTATCTACAACATTGTGAACTTCCTCGGCGCCCTGACCAGTGACGTCCATTTCACTGACAGGCGTGAGACGGGTAACACCTCAAACGATGCCTACGCTGAAGATGGCAAGACCTATTACCAGTGGAAATCCACTTATAACAAGGACCGCAAGCGTAACAATGGCAGCAGCCTGAACAAGGTTGCCTTGGCCTCGGGTGTCTACCTGGAGCTGACCAATGAGAACGGTAGAGGCACAACCCTCGACACGAAGGAATGGGGATATATCACAGGTATTATTGAGCTGGACCTCATCAATGTGCAGACGGGTATCGGCGGCGGATTCGTCTATGCCAAGAACGAGCATAGGACTAATACTTACAGCAAGAATGAACATGCCACCCTGACTGCCCTGAACGCTGACGCCGTCACACGTAAAGACTTTGTCTATACTGGCAATTCAGAGGTGGAATGGGAAACTTCTGGCAACTTCGTGCATAGTACGCAGACCATCATCGACGACTGCTATAACATCAGTGGCAAGTACAAGGGTGATGACAAAGTGCCTGCCCACTACTGGTATATCAAGGGTTCGGTCTATGTCTACGACCAGTACATCTCAGCCTATACCGGCGCTCCGAATGCCTATAGTGAAAAGGTAGAAATTCCGCTGACCATCACGGCGGCTTCGCATGGTACCATGAAGCTGCTGGATGTCCAGCCCAACCTCTACGCCTACTATTCTTCCTATAATACAGGTACCAATTCGGGTACAGCCCTCGCCGAAGGCAAGAAGATGATTATCAATGATGTGGAATATACCAAGAACGCCCCCATCAGCTATTGGGACTGGTATCTGCTGAGCAAATATGAGAAGCCCTTGTTTATACCGGAAACGTATGTTACCGTAGAGAAATGTAAGATAGGCAACACGATCTATCCTGCCGGCTACGTGATGCGGCCGAATGATTATACATCGTTGAGATCTCAGGCGACGTCGCAGACTATTGACGGCAAGCAAGTCTTGGCTGTCCAGAAGGTCATAGAAGACGAGGATGGCAATGACGTGGTTCAGACAGATGAAGATGGAAATCCCGTGTACAAGCCCTTCGATTACGTGTTCCGCGAGTCTAACAATCTGAGTCATGACACGGGCTATATCCTGACCTATCAGGTGAACAACCCCACGGAGTGGGATACCTGGCATACGGAAATAAACGATGCCGATCATGATAGTGACGTGGCAAGAGAAAAGAACCAGACCGGCGGCACCGATTACGAAGACGGTCCCACCTATCATCTTAAGGAGAGCGTTGGTGCAGGTAGTGTTCTTGGCCAGCGTGAGTATAAGAAGGGCGACATCATCTCGAACGATGTTGAAACGAAGTATAAAGCAATACCTACTGCCAATAAGCCGACTACCGGCCAAGCCACATTTGAACGCGCTTGGATTGTTACCAGTCAGATAGTGACCGATAATGGCAATCTGAATCCCGGTACAACTCTCTCGGAGACAGAGGCTGGTAATACTAGTTATAGTGGCAAGGTGGCCGAAGCATACGTCTGCACCAGCACCATCAAACTCAGTCAGACGGAGTACATCTACCTTAACACCAAGATGACTTTGGCTGAGAAGACAGCCTATTATAATAGGTTTAAGGAAGGTACAGAGGCTGAAAAGTTGATTGCTAAGGACATCAATGACCTGATTGTTCCTGCTTATTACTGCACAAAACCAGGACTCTATGGCGGCGACTACTATGTCAGTGGTAAGAACTATCGTGGTCTGGAGGCTTGGAGCAGCATGTCACAAGCTGACCGTGAGAAGTTTGCCTTTAATTACGATGCCTTTGACCTGCTTATTGATCCCACTTATAGCGGAAAGGGAGGTCAAAAGGAAGGTAAGAAGTACCAGTATGACGGTGAAGATGAGGACGGCAATGGTTTCACTACCGAGACACAGGCTGCGACCAATCCTGCCGGCTACTCACTCGTCAAGCATGTGGACTATACAGCAGAGTATATTGGCAATGGTGAGATATCTTATACAACTGATGATAACGCTTCTACAACGACAACGGCCAGAAAGACCCTGAGTCGTACAGAGTTTGAGAGACTGACCAACGAGCAGCGTCACTACACGCCGATCTCTCCCAGGGCAGAGGACAATTGGAAGGTCTATGTCGTCAAGACGGCCTTCCAGGTTGGCAGCTCGCCCTACGCCGTAGGACAAAGCATTTCCGCCAGCGAATACAGTGGATTGAGTGACTCCGACAAAGCATGTGTCCAGGTGCTCCAATTCCAGGCGTCCGATAAAGATGGCACCTGGTATTATTGCCGTGAGAGCTATACGATACCTGCTGACGGTCACACCGTGAAGAGCGTCATGGGCACCGCAGGTACTTACGCCATAGGTGAGACAGTGCCTCTTGGAGCTGTTATCGATAAAGCTTCTGGAGACGGCTATACCGGTTATGTAAGTCTGACCAATAATCAGAAGGAATTCGCCATCCATGGCATTGCACCTACGGAAAGATCAACCTTCTATGTAAGCCGTAACTCCGACATCTTCGACCTCTCCACGGAAAAGATCATTACTGTCATCTACCAGTACGACTACGAGGAGAGCGATGTGTCGGGCAATGTCACCCCCGTCAGCGAACGCCATGTATTGAACATTCATATCACGTTCAAGAGCGGTGTTCCTACCGTTCCTGACATCAAGGCTCCCGGACTTGTGCTGCCAGGTACCGTCATCGGACTGCGTGAGCCTGTACCCACGCCTGGTGCTTACGAAATCACAGGCGGCGGATGGGAACTGTTCGAGAAGAAGAGCGACGCAGAGAGTCATACCAACGCCATAGACTATTCTATGTCCGACCCGCTCTACTGGTATCAGGATGGCTACTACCTGGCTTACTATGCCAAGACCTATCTCGGTAAGACCTACTCGAACTATGTGCCTGTGAGCGTGGCCAACTACCACGACCTGAAGAAGGTGATGGAGACCGCGAACCACTATTATATTGACAAGCCCAAAATGAAGCGCAATCCTAAGATCTACATCAACGACTACAGTGGTGATGCGACGGGCAGCAAGAACGGTCTCGACCTGCTGAAGAGTCTTGTAGACCTGAGCTACGGTAAGTCGGGTGCCGTGACTTCTTACGGCGCCTTCCAGACACCGGAATACGTCACTGGTGCCGGCAATCTGGAACTCATCCTGCGTGCCGACATCGACCATAGCGGCACCACGTGGACGCCGATTGCCAACGAGGATGGCGAGTGCTTCGAAGGTACACTCCACGGCGACGGACACCACCTGAGCGGTCTCAAACCTGCTGAGGGTACAACAGGCTCGCTCATCAACCACCTCTGTGGCGAGGTCTATAACCTCGGTGTCAGTGGCTCGTTCACTGGCGCAGGTATCGCTGAGACGGGCGCAGGCTATGTGGAGAACTGCTGGGTGAAGACTACTGGCACGCCTGTTCTGGGTGATGATCACTACGCCGTCTTTGGCAACCCGACACGAACCGAGAGTGACACCAGAGGCCCCGTGCAGGTAGTGAACAGCTACTACCCGGTGAGCAATAACTACCAGACACCGCCTGCGGGTGACAGCTACAAGCACGGCCGACCCACACAGATGCCCGACAAGTCGTTCTACAACGGCGAGGTGGCCTACGACCTAAATGGCTTCTACCTGAAGAAGCGCTTCTATCACGGTACGCATCTGGGCGCTGGTGAGGGAGTGACGAAGTACGACTATTTGGAGGCTGGTGACGACGGGATCCTCACTGAGGCCGACCTGATGAAGCCGGGATATTATCCTAACACCTATGCCCTCTATCAGCCTGTGGGAACCCCGAAGACCCCATATCTGGGCTATGTGGAGAGCCGTTTCTACGACGGTGACTTCCGCTATGCAGCTGGTAAGATACCTGATGATGTCGAGCCGCGTCTGAGAATCGTGGAAGAGAACGACGCGAGTGGAAATAAGGTCGAGAAAACCTACTTCCCGCCCGTCTGGCCCGACGACTATCTGTACTTCGGTCAGACCTTGAGCTATGGCTACGATACACGTACCCATCAGGATGTGCCGTCGAGTTATGACACTGCCAACCGCGTGCTGCGTGCTCCGGCCTACTTCCGCTCCTGGGATATGAATGTGGCTCACTTCAATCCGGATGCCGTGCTGACAGCCACAGAGAAACTGACAACAGAGCAGATTGCTGCCAATACCACCGCCCGCGAGGCTTACAAGAACATGACGGCCATCGACTTCACGGGCTATAACGACGCAGACAGTAATTACGGCTATCTGGAAGGCTGGTCGAAGTGGTCGAAGACTTCGCAGCAGGCTCAGTCGGAAGGGAAGTCGGAAGAGGCATACGCCTTCTTCCCGCCATTGCTCGACGACGGTGTGCTCTCTGGCGGTCTCTCCAGCATCATCATTGGTGACTTGACGCAGAACATGCTGGTTTACACCGATGTACCTGGCGGCATAGGAAGCAGTGCGACACTTACCGGTCCCCAGAAGACGGGTAACGTGGTGAGCAACTACCTGACCGATGCGTCGTATGCTGACCATGAAACCAACAGCACCTCGCACACGGTGGCAGCATGGGACAGCTATGCGAACGCTATGCACGGTCACTGGGTGTACAAGTCGGCTAACGGCTACACCACCGACCGCGACCATTACTTGGTGGACAAGCAGGACTTCAATGCGCCGATGGCCTATACCTTCCAGGAAAATCAGCGTATGTGGCACCAGCGCCTGCCAGAAAACTACGTTGACCGCAAGAAGGGCTGGGAGGCAATCAGCCTGCCGTTCTCGGCTGAGATTGTCACCACCAATAAGAAGGGCGAGATCACCCACTTCTATGATGGCAGCTACGACTACTTCAAGAAGGATAAGAGCATCAAAGATGCCGCTGATGCTGATTCGAAGGTCGGTCACGAGTACTGGCTGCGTGAGTTTACTGGCGAACTTTCAGGTAGTGATCCTGTCGTCGCCAACTTCAAGTATCCTGCAGTTCAGGGTGATGGCTCTGACATCATGAGTAGTAAGACGGTGGACAACACCTTCCTTTGGGATTATTACTACAAGGGTGAGGGTCACAGCCAGCAAGACCATAACACAGACAAGTATCAGGAATATTATAGTGGTTCGCGCACGTATGAGAAATATCCGTTGCTGACCAAGGCGATACCTTACATCATCGGCTTCCCGGGTGTCACCTACTACGAGTTCGACCTGAGCGGTGGCTTCATAGCAGGAACTACTGCCGAGACCAAGCCAGATCCCGATAAGGTTGGCAAGCAGACCATCACATTTGCTTCGCCACTGGGTACTTCTATTGGCGTGAGCGACAGTGAGATGGCCGGTGTCACGAAGAAGTACGGCAGTACGAACTATACCTTCAAGCCGAACTACTTGAATAAGTCGTTCGAGGCCAATACCAACAATTATACGTTGCAGGCTGAATACGACAGCGACAACGATAACGTGACAGACATCAGCCGATTCGCCAAGGTGCCTACAACGGGTGATGCCACGCCTGTTGCCGCCTTCCGTCCGTACTTCACTGCATCAGCTGCTTCCAGTGCACGTCCCCTCACCCGCAGCATCATCTTCGGCAACGATGACTCGGAGATAAAGGGTGTGGTAGAGCATGGCAATCCTAAGGAAGAGGCCGCTGGAACGCTCAACATCTATACCAAGAGGCATCTCATCCTCGTCGAGTCGGCACTCACCTATACCACCGATGTGCGCATCGTCAACCTGGCGGGTATGACCATCAACAGCTTCACCATCGAGCCGGGTGAGTCCGTCGAGACCCGCATCAACACCAGTGGTGTCTACATCGTCCAGTCTACCGACGGTCGTCACATTAAGAAATTATCTGTCAAATGAAACAAGTAGAAAATAACATAGAAAAGAACCCTCAAAAATGGGCACTCGACTCAAATTGTCGAATGAGTCGAGTCAAATCATCAAATGACTCGAGTCAAATTATCAAGTGAGTCGAGTGCACTATCATGAGGCCCCAACGGTATAAACGAAAAAATTCTGACGCAAGATATGAAGAAGAGAAATAATAAGATAATTACCTTTGATGATGTCCGCGATAGAATCGTCGAGGTACGTGGCAAGAAAGCCATCCTCGACTTTGCTGTGGCTGAACTCTATGGTGTGGAGACCAGAGAGATCAATCAGGCTGTCAAGAACAATCCTCGAAAGTTCCCAGAGGGTTGGGTGTTCGAACTCGAAAAACAAGAAGTGGAAGATTTGCGATCAAAAAAATCTGCCGCAAACCTCCCGAGTCCAAGGAGCAGAACAATGCCAAAGGCATTCACTGAGCGTGGCATTTATATGTTGGACTGATGCAGAAAAGTGGCGAGATTGTGGACGATCTTTTTAGTGACTCCTTTACCACCGATGAAACGGAAACAGAGATAGAACTGAACTTTGCAGTATTGAAACTGAAGCATAAAATTAAGCGGAAGAAGAATTAGTTATGTTTTTAATTGTGGCGATTCGCCATAATAAGGAATAAACAATATATGACGCAAGAGATAAAGAAAGATATGATATTACATAGAATAGCCGAAAGGATGGAACGTAACGTTCGCATGTGGGGCAGAAATTGTTCCCTGCCTGGGATACAATTGTTCCCTGCCTGGGAAACAAATGTTCCCAGCGTGGGCGCTCGGCTTTGCCGCTTCGCTTGTCGAAGAACAAATAGCTCCCTTAAAGGCCATTTCTTGCGTAGCCTATTGCTCCTGCTGATGCTTGTGGGAGCTAGTGAGGTGTGGGGACAGGAAGGTATTTGGTATATTGCAAACGGTAAGCAGGTCGAGAACTCCAACAACCAATTGTATTATGATAAGAATGATCCGACGGTCAATTTTTATCTTTGCCCTGCACAATATTATTATAATCCAGAAGGAAGTGGAACAAATGTTGTTTCAACAACGAACAATACAGGTTTTCCCTTCTTAACTACTTATAAGACGAACCAAGGAGACAACTCTATTTGGATTATTGAGAAAGTTAAAAACAAAAGCACTTATTATATCAAACATATAGGGGTTGGTGATGAGCATGATAAATACTTGATAAAGAATCCAAGCTTAAAAAGCTCTGGATTGCCCAATGTTGATGACTCACGTTTAAGAGTGCATCTTGAGGAAAAAGCAAAATCCGAATTAGATACCGATGCAGAATTTGAGATTACTCCATATGGCTCAGATGATAATATTTACTATGGTATCAGAATTAGCACAATCAATAGTGGATGGTTGAATCCATCAAAAGGCAATAGGCAGGCCTGGGGACCTGATGGTACTGCAAATATAGGAGGAATCATTGGTTACTATACTGGTAAAGCGCCAAACGTATCAGGCGGTGAGGGTTCAAAATGGCACTTTGAAAACGCTAAACTTTCTGCGCCAACTATTACTGTTGATAATAGTAATCAAACCTTCACTATTACAGCCGCAAACAACAATCTTCCTACAGGTTGTGAGATACGTTATACCACAGGTGATGGCAGTCAGGCCGTACCTACAGCCACTACGGAAACAGAGTATACGGGAACGTTGTATTCTTCTGCAGTTACCGTTCCAGCAAATAGTTACACGCATGTGAAAGCTGCGATAGTAGGACATGGTGTTGTGATGAGCGAGGTTAAAGATGTACCAGTGAAATGTGCTACACCAACTTTAGTTTATGATAGTGAAAACCAAACTGTGACTTTGGCATGTGCAACAACAGGTTCTACAATCTATTACAGAATTGGAGATACTGGAGATTATACACAATATATTGATCCGTTAGACGTTGAAAACGGCAATGTCATCTATGCGTATGCCACTATGGAAGACTGTCTTAATTCCGATCAGATGGCTCCGTATACAGTGCGTAATGTCTGCGCAATACCTACTATTAATATTAATTACAATGCTGATGGTACGGCAACTGTAAGCATGAATTGTGAAACAGTAGGGGCGATAATTCGTTATACAACAGATGGCTCTGACCCAGTCGAGAGCACAACAGCAACCTATCCAGGAGACTTTGCTAATCCTGTTACCTCTGGCATGACAATAAAGGCCATAGCTACAAAGGATGGTTTTAATCCCTCGGCTGTGGCATCGGCAACAGTTGAACAGGTGGCAATGCCCGTCATAGAGATTGTTAATAATGAAATCACGATTTCGTGTGCGACTGTTGGAGCTGCCATCTATTATACAATTGGCGATGAGACAACCCCTCACGCATATACTAATTCATTAGAACTTTCAGGCAACATTTCTGGTGAGGCTATCCATGCCTATGCCACCAAAGATAGTTATCTTCGTTCGAGCATTACCACATTCTATCTGCCAGTATTGCTTCCTGTTATTACTTACGACCCAGAAACCAATAAAGTAGTTATTACATGTGTGGTAGAAGGAGTGTCGATTAAATACACGACTGGACAAACGGAAACAGATGCAGGAAACCCTACGACGGTTTATACCGACGGTGCTGCAGGGTTTGATTTGCCAGACTACCATCATGTCATCAAGGCTATTGCAGTAAAAACGAGTACAGGTGAACAGTCAGAAGTTGCCAGTCTGACTATCCTTATTCAACCAACTACGGATGACAATAATCCCAGGCCCTACCTGATTCAGAGCGTGGAATGTACGGATTTCTATATGATTCCTGGCGATTCAAAAGGTGTTAACACTTCGAGCTTGGGCCGCCCATCTATGGAATGGTGCTTTTATTATGCAGGCAAAAGTGCAGGAAGTGCGGATGCTGGAGAAGAATATGATTATTATTATATTAAGAACAAGCAAACAAATGAATACATTTACTACATATGGGCTAATGATAAGGCTACGGTTCGCATGGATACTGAACAAACTTTTAATAGCGCTAATGGTACAGGCCAGAACAATTATAAGTACAGATTGGTTTATGTAGATACGACAGATCCTGGTTATTGCATCCATCCATACACCAGTAGTACACCGGAAAATGGTCTCATTAAAACGAAAGGAAATAATGCTGCTGATGCCATTGGTGTGCTATCAGGAACCACTAATAATACTGCCCGCTGGAACCTTATACCATCAGTCAATAAACCAGCAATTTCGCCTCAACTGAAGGCCTGGGGTAATGATGACCGTAAATACTACAAGATAAAGAAAGACGGCACTAACTATTTATTTTTACGTACGTCAACCGTCTCTTATGCCATTGCATCGCCAGTTACCGATGTAGATAAAGACATATTATGGTATTTCGATAAGGATGATAGTTCTTCAAATGAATGGGTGACATATTACTATGTTGTCAATGCTGCCACTGGTGAATATCTCTATTTCAATGGTAATATTACAAAAAATGCCATTGATAATGCTTTTATTGGGAAAGAAGAGATTATTACAGCAGATAATGACCGCTATCTGTTTGCTTTTGCAAAAACGACGACGGACCAGTATTATATCTTGCCAAAGGTGTTACAAGAGTTGGTAAAGAATAACTATATCCAGATGTATTGGGATAAATCAAGTGCACTTAGTACGAAGGAAAATAGAGCTGATGGTGGAGGAAAGTGGACTTTAGAAGAGTCGGATGTCACAGAGTTCTGTTCTCCAAAAATCACTTTGGATGCTAATGGAATAGTTAACTTTACACCTCGAACCAGAGGGGCAACCATCTCTTATAAAGTTGGTGACGGTGATGAAACTGCTTTTGGGAATAACCCAATAACAACGATGCCGTCAGGAGGAGGTCAGGTGGTAATCACCACTAAGACAAGTCTTGGAGAAACGACTACGACAAAGCCAGTGACAGTTGTGTATAAGCCAACGATTACACTTGCAGAGCAATCTGTTGTATACAACGGACAGACGCATGCTCCAGAACTCAGTAGTGTAACAATGGGTTCTACAGAGCTTAAGGATCATTGTGTAGTATCCAGCGATGATATTGATGCTGGTAATGCTACAGCTGTTATTACTCAGAAAGATGGTGATCTTGATTATGTCATTTATGGAACGGCACCGTTTACCATAGCGAAATCGCCATTGATAATCTATGCTGACAGTAAGACGGTTGAATATGGTGATGCTATACCGGAGCTGTCTTTCTCTACCTCTGGTCTTGCTACGATTGACGAGGTACATGTAAATTTGGGAACTATAAGTTTAGAAAACGGAAACTATTCCATTGTCTTCAATGACTTAACTTCTAGTCCCGGGGAAAAGTATACCATCACCAGACATGTTGGTGGTGCTGATGCTAGTTCCAATTATAAAGACATAACTCTTGTAGCTTCTTCTCTGATTATTACAGGTAAGAACTTGGGTGATGGTGAGAATATTGCTGAGGGCATTACTGCTGAAGTGACATCCGATGGTGAGGATGTGTCTGTCAAACGAGGCACAACGACATTAATAGAAGGAACAGATTATACGGTCGAAAAAAGTATTGAAGGTTACTATGATGACTGGATCTGGACGATCACAGGAAAGGGAGAATATTCAGGAAGTGCAATAGTAGCTAGTGTCCTTTCTAATTACTCCCAAAAGGAAGGCGAATGGAGAGCTGGTTATGTGGCCTCTCACGACTGGGAAATTCCAGAAGGGAGTGGTATTGAAGCTTGGATTGCTACTTCCGTCAACACATCTGCCAATTTTGTGCTTGTTAAGAAAGTAGACTATCTGCCCGCTGGCGTTCCTGTCATATTAACAGCAACAGCAGACAAGAGCAGCCGAATTGCTGTCTCGCCTCAAAAAGAGCCGACACTTACTGATGCTCAAAAGGCAGGTAATCTTTTGAAAGTGGTAACTGAGGAGGATGGTATGCATGTGAATAATACAGAGGTTTATGTATTTTATCAGGCAGAGTTAGTGTTGTCTTTGGCTGGCACTTTGACGAAAGGCAGAATCTATATGGATAATCCTAATAAGACAGGAACTTCTGCAGGTGCTCGTATGTTACGCATCGTCAAGGAGGAGGAAGCAACTGACATTTTGGTTATTGAACAAACACCGTTTGATATAGACAATCATTGGTATTCGCTCGATGGAAGAACGTTGAGTGGAAAGCCTACTAAGAAAGGAATATATATCAATGACGGCCGAAAGGTAGTAATAAAATAGGAAGTATGATGACAAGTATACAAACATCTGGAATGAAACATATTGTAAAGATTATTATATTACTCATTACCCTCGTTTGGGGAGTGTCTGGAAGTGTGTTGGCAGATAACATTCCATCTGGAAACATTTTGAAAAGAGTGCTTCCTAATGAGTCAGTGGGCACAATTACAATTGGAACAATTGAGGAACGGAAGGTTAATGTTACAATTAGTCTTTTGGATAATAATTATACAATCACCGAGCAATTAATTACGGTGGAGAAGATGGTTGATCCTACAAGTGTATCACAAGCTCGTCGCCGTGTTCCCAGCTTTGCTGATCTGATACCTATCCAGGATTTCCACGACAACTCAGATGGAACATTCTCTTTTTATTTCATTGTTCCTGATGGTTATGACGGTGCGTATGTTACTGCTGAATTTGTGGAACAATCTGCAGATGATTTTACGCTCATAACGTCTCTTAGTAATATTACTAATCTGTCTGGAAAATACAGATTGGCTGCGGACATTGTTGCATCGGATGGGATTTTAGGAGAATTTACAGGACAGCTTGATGGTAATTTCCATAAAATATATGGTCTCTCAAAACCATTATTTCAGTCTACTAATGGAGCGCACGTTTTTAACTTGATGTTGGAAAATGTCAACGTCAGTGATATTGATGGTGGCGATGGCAATGTCGGTGCTATCACGAAAAAAGCTGAAGGTGAAACTCGTATCTATAACTGTGGCATCTTATCAGGTAGTGTTAGTGGAACAGGAAAGGTTGGCGGTTTGGTAGGTCTGCTCAATGGTAAAGCCAGAGTTATCAATTGTTTTAGCTATGCCGATGTCTCTGGTGGTTCTGATATGGGTGGTATTGTGGGTTATAATAGTGTCGCAACAACCGCTAATGACGTAAACGATGTTAACGGAACCATGGTGATGAACTGTATGTTCTATGGAAATATCACTTCTGGTGGAAATATATCTCCTGTGTATGGTGGTCTATGTATTGATAACTTGAAAACGACAACCAGTACAGGACTTAACACCTTTAATTTTTATCGGTATGAATCTCCATATAGCAAGAGTAAAAATATTACTGCGGGAAAGTACAATTGTGCCCTTGCGGTTGAGGAGGAATATCTGACTCGTATTGAGATATATCGTCAATTATTGAACAGTAATCGTAAGTTGGCGGCATGGTATGTCTTTGGTTCTCCTGCAGATGCTAATACGAAGATGGCGAAATGGGTGCTGGAGACAGCAGATGGAAGTATTACGGATCCTAAGCCCTATCCTGTTCTTAAACCACAAGGTTTTTATCATTCCATTGTCAACTACGATGCGGCTCATGCTCCTGAGACATCTGAGAGTCAAAAGTCTTTGACTATAAATGTTGGCACCAGTCCTTTACGTATAACAGGTAAAGACCCAGACCACTTTAACTATAATTACCATAAGGTGCAGTTGCCTTATTACGACGGTGATAATAATTATAAAAATGGGAGAGTTGTTACAGGTTGGGAAGTGTCTTTTACTGGAATTACGAGTACGAGTTTTGGGACTGATAATTATGACTCTCCGAATTATAATTTGGCAGATCGTAAAGCCGTTAATGGCCGTATTTATTCACAAGGAGCTTATCTCGATGTTCCAGAAGGTGCTACAGGTATTACACTTACCCCGCATTGGGCAGAAAATGTGGTGTTTGTGTCGGATGCTAATTTAGATAAGGTATACTCACAAAAATACTGTATTGGCGAATCGGTTAATACATTAAAAACACCGAGTGATGTAACTTATCACCAATTTGATTCCAATGACAACGGATACGATTGTGAGGTAAATGGGATATCAATGAAAGTCTTTACAAATATAAGTAAAGCTATTGGTAAATTACCTACTACAGGTTCGGTTTATGATAATGCTGTGGTGTTGGTGGGTAATCTCCATCTTACAAGTACTCCTTCAACAGATGGAACCAGGTCATTTACTGTCATGTCAGCTGACTTTGATCAGGATCACGAGCCCGATTTCAGCCTTATTTATACCCATCCAGAACGTAAAGATGGTACTGTTTCGCCAATCAGATTTGATTTCTTGAATATGCCAGGTTTTGCAATGGCCCAGAAACCAAATGGTGCCTCAAACTTGCGTAATGTGAGTATCTTCAAACCTTCTGGATGGTTTGAAGTGACAAATACGTGTTTGCTTTACATGGTCCAGTTTGAGTGTGATGATGGAGGCAAGTCACCCGCTCCCGTCATCTTGTTAGGAGGCAAGTATGACCAATTTGTGTCTACTCAGAATAGTTTAACCTATACGACGACGGGTACAACGATTAATCCCAATACGACATATATCTATGTAGGCGGTAATGCATGGTTTAAGGAGTTTGGTAATGGAACCCATAGTGATGGATGGTGGTTTACACCACATATTCCTATCTCTGTATCTGGTGGCTATTTCGAAAAATTCTACTTGTCAGGAACTTATCGACCTGACGCAAAGACAGAGCCAGACAATGCAGAGTGCTATGTTAGTGGTGGCATGTTTGGTGAAATGGCAGGTGCTGGTCAGCAACAGATAGATGGCAATGTGGATTGGTTAATCGACTATGCTGACATTGATGAATTTTATGGTGGAGGTATCAATGGCGGAAAGCCAATAACTGGCAACATTAATACTGTTATCAATAAAAGTAATGTGAAATTCTTCTGTGGCGGCCCGAAGTTTGGTGATATGCAGAAAAAAGGTTCGATAACCATTACCTGGGGTCTTAATCAAACAGGCTCTTCTACGGCCAGTAGGGTGAAGCAGATAGATGCAGATAGAGAAGTTACAACAAGTGCAACGGGTTGTACTTTCGGTAATTTCTACGGTGCGGGCTATGGTGGAAATTCATATTATAGGGTAAGAACAAAAGATACTAGTACGGGTATCGATTGGTCTGGTTGGCAATCAGACTATACTGGGAAAAAAGGTAAGTACATTGAAAATAATAATGGTATTGCTACAGACTTTGATTATGAATACTTTATTGGTTCTAATGGTGCGATTTGGGGACGTTTCTATGTGCAATATGCCGCTTTCTCTATGGCACAGACCAATAATGTTACATCAACGTTGGATAAATGTATCATTACTGGTGATTTCTATGGTGGCGGCTGTCGTGGTAAGGTGGATGGAAAAGCTTCTTCTACGTTGATTGATTGCACCGTCGACGGAAATGTCTTCGGTGGTGGTTATTCTGCTTCTGTGCCAACTATTGATGTTCGAAGTGGTGGTTTTGATGGTACGAATAATATTCCTTCTTTTAATGCTGATGCTGGTGTTTTTAATAAGGGTGTTCCAACAGAAGCAAGTCCTTACACTTGGACAAAAGGAACCTTGACAGACGGAAGTTCTGCACTTAGTGGCACTAATATTACAACGGATATAGATTTGAGTTCCTTGGGCCAGGTCAAGGAAACAGACCTTAAGGTGCAGGGTAATACGACTGTTCGCGGTTTGATAAATGGTAGCCCTACAGGCGGAGTCTTTGGCGGCGGTGATGCTTCGGCTGTGTACGAAAGTACCAAAGTAACGATATCTCCAGGAGAGACTAACACTGAAGACAAACCTACAATTCCAAATGTATTTGGTGGCGGAAATAAAGCTGGCGTCTACCAAAACACTGTAGTCGAGTTGGAAGATGGCACGATAACCAATGATATCTATGGAGGCTGTAATACCGTTGGTACTATTGGTGGTAATACCAGTTTGCAATTAACGGGTGGTACGATTGGAGGTAGCGTCTTTGGTGGTGGTAAAGGTCAGCCAACGCTTGTTAATGGTCATGTGACGGTGAATGTCGGAAAGGTTGATGGAGAAACGAAAGTAGGTAGTACTATTATAACTGGTGATGTGTATGGTGGTTCTGCACTTGGTAATGTGAATGCTAAAACAAATGAGCAGGGAACTCTTACTCATTCAGGAAATGATAATGAAAGCAATCCCTTCGCTACAAAAGTGAATTTGATTGGCGGCACAGTTAATGGTTCTGTTTACGGAGGAGGTTTTGGCCAAGTGGCAGATGCAAACAATAACGTAGCTGCTATTGCTGCAAATGTTTATGGACCTGTTACAGTGACGACAACAGGTGGTAAGGCTCAGAATGTTTTTGGCTGTAACAATCTATATGGCGCACCACAACAAACGGTAGCGGTAAATATCAATGGTTCGGATGCTGCCACGACAGAGATTCCTAACCCCATTGGTAATGTCTATGGTGGTGGTAACCAAGCGGCATACGCGGGTAGTCCTACGGTAACGATGACTGGCGGAACTGTTAACAATGTATTTGGTGGAGGTCTGAGTGCTGATGTTGGTGGGTCAGTGATTGTAAACATTCAAGGTGGTACTGTAACTAATGATGTTTATGGCGGCGGCGCACTAGCTAATTCCAATACCAACAATACCAGTGATCCTACTGTTAATACCACGACCGTCAACCTTCTCGGTGGAGAAATTCATGGCGATGCCTACGGCGGCGGCTTAGGTCGAAAGGCAGGAACTGGAGTTACTGCAGTAGAAGCTAAAGTTTATGGTGATATCAAGGTATATCTGGGTGGTAATGCAACTGCGGCATCAGCTTCAGCCACTGCTTTCAACATTAGTTATAAAAAGGACGATGGCAACAATGATGTGGTGAGCAGCGGTCGCGTGTTCGGTTGTAATAACCTGAACGGCTCGCCCGAGGGCAATGTGACGGTGACGGTCTGGAAGACTGTAAAGGGTAATACAGACAAGACGCCTTCTGCTGATTTATACAGCCCAATAGAGTCTAAGCATAAATATCGGTTGGCTGCGGTCTATGGTGGTGGTAACTTGGCTAACTATACTGCGACGGGGAAAAAGGCACACGTCATCATCCACGGATGTGACGACACTAGTATCCTGACGGTTTATGGTGGCGGCAATGCTGCTGCTGTTCCTGAAACGAATGTGGAAATCTACGAAGCCTATGAGATAGGTTCTGTATTCGGTGGTGGTAATGGTAAAGACAAGTATACACTTGACGATGGCACAACGTGGATAGGCAATTCTGGTGCTAATGTTAATGGCAATGCAAGCACTGTGTTGTATGGCGGTCTTATCCATGAGGCTTTTGGCGGTAGTAACGAAAAAGGAAGGATTACGGGCAACGTTGCCATCAATACCAATCCTCAAGGAACCTGTACCTTGGATGTCGGGACTATCTATGGAGCCGGTAAGAATGCCGACATCGAGGGTGACTTGATCGTGGCGCTTGGCTGTATGCCTGCAGATAAGAAGACCGATGCGGTTTATGGTGGCGCTGAGAATGCCAATGTGAAGGGCAATGTGGAATTGACCATCACCAGTGGTAACTTCGGTAAGGTGTTTGGTGGCAACAATACGAGTGGTGCAATCTTCGGAAGCATCAAACTGAATATCATGGAGTCGGGCTGTAGTCCAATTAATATAGATGAGCTTTACGGCGGCGGTTATGATGCCGCCTACTCAGTCTATGGTTATTATGTGAAGACCGAAGAAACTGCAGCTGACAATGGCACTGGCGTAGGTAATCCTGCTAACGAGACACCTATACTGACGAACGATAAGCTCACTTTCTTACCACGAGAATCGGCTTCCGATACGCATTTGCCAGTGAAGACATTTTCATATAATGAGTCTACAGAGGAATGGGAATGGACTGTCTATCAAATTAGTGGGGAAAATGCATTCACTCCGTATGCCGACCCTGTTGTGAACATTGTTTCTGCTACAAGTATTGGTAAGGTGTTCGGTGGTGGACTTGGTGAAAGTGCTAAAGTCTATGGAAATCCGACGGTGAACATCAATCAGGCTTACCCATTACAGTTTGTAAGTTATAATGCCGAAACTGGTGTAACGACTTACAGCGAAAAGACTGGAGCTGCTTCTGCTGCTCTTGGACAGATAGGTGGCGGCTATGATTACAAGAATGAGTCGAATGAGACTATTCACGATGATGGTGGTATCTATGGCGGTGGTAATCAGGCTGCGGTATATGGTAACACAACAGTTAACATCGGTACTGCGACGGCAGTAGATTGGAAGGTTTTAGTTTTAGATGCAGCACAACAACCCATATTAGATACGAATGGTAAATTTAAAACACAGACCTTAACAGGACAGACCTACAATACCGTAAGAGGTGCCAACATCACCGGTAACGTCTATGGTGGCGGTAATCTGGCTGATGTCACTGGTTTTACACAGGTGAATATCTGTGCGAAGGAGACAGGAACAGGTACCAACAAGACATGGACGAGTGTTCCTGAAGGTGACAAAAAAGTAACCATCGCTGGAAATGTGTATGGCGGTGGCAAGGGTGTTGCAAGCGAAAGTGGCGCACGCGCATTCTTCTGTGAGGAAGCAATGGTAGGCGAAGATAATAAGAATAGCGAAGATAACAACGATGATCCCGTTTATGCCAACGATGGAACGCATGTCCGTATCGGTAATGGTACAGTGAATGGTAGCGTTTATGGTGGCGGTGAGATTGGCCGTGTGGAATTCCACACAGAGGTAGTTGTTGGAATAGGAGGAGGAACAGGAGGATCCACCAAATCACCTGTTATTACGGGCAGCGTATTCGGTGCCGGTAAGGGTGCCAATACACATGGCTACTCTGGTCTTGTTCGTGGTGACAGTAGAGTGACCGTTCAGGGCGATGCCAAGATAGGTCACAGCGTCTATGGTGGCGGCGAGATGGCCTCGGTGGGTAAATATCAAATCGACAGCTATGGACTGCCAAAGACTCCATTATGGGGTGGAAAGTGTACTGTTACCATCCAAGGCTATGCTGAAATCGGACCTGACGGCATGAAGATGGACAATAGTTCTACGACGGGTAAGCCTGATGACACTGGTCACGTTTTTGGTGCGGGTAAGGGTATTCTGCCTTACGAGAATGTTACAAATACTCCTTGGAGTATGGAACTTTCCGGTAAGGTAATTTATGATGAGACTCACTATGTAGTGGGAACAGATGGTCTTAATTATGAGGCAGCTTACTATAAGTTTATCCAGTCTCTGGGCTTAGCCTCCAACACGGAAGTGACAATTGGCGAGCACGC
>Ga0310786_10002949_pt1 | contig 25298 bp, 27 predicted proteins | sample AusTroGonzalo_MG_FD_203881 | JGI IMG/M metagenome (GOLD analysis project Ga0310786, IMG submission 203881) | Bovine rumen microbial communities from tropical cattle in Woodstock, Queensland, Australia - Gonzalo_03 (v2) (version 2) | ecosystem: Host-associated > Mammals > Digestive system >...
TCAGGGTGGCGGCTACGGGTCCGGCTATCGGTCCCAGCTCGGCCAGTGCCTTCATGATCGAGACGGCGGTGTCGGCGATGATCTGCGACGCCTTTACGGCAAAGTTCACGTCGGCATATTTCTTCTGAATCTCCAGTTTCTCTTCGGCTTTCTTGTTCTCCAGCTCGGTGGTGTCCTTACCGGCTTTGCGGGCTGCCTCTATCTCAGCATCGTATTTCGCATCGACATTAGCCATCTCAGCATCCTGCAGGGCGTTGATGGCGCCTCCGAAGAGCTGGGCGTAGTAGTCGAACTGCTCTTTCCAGGAGTCCATCTTCAGCTGCTTCTCGCGGTCGGCATATTCCTCCTGGGTGACGTAGCCTTTTTCCAGTGCTTCCACCAGCTGCTGGTGGCGCTGTTCGTATTCCGTCTGCTGCTCTACGCCCAGCTGCTCGCGGGTGCGCTGCCGTTCTGTGGCCTCCTTCTGTCGGCGTTGTTGTTCGGCTTCCACCTGCTGTTGCAGCAGCCGCATGCGGGCTTTCAAATACGCCTCGGTCACGGCTTGCTCGTCCTGTCCATACTGTTGAGCCATCATCAGTGCCGACTCGTAGTAGCTCCGCAGCACCTGCAGTTGCAGTTCACGGTTGCGCTGCTCACGCTCTTGTGGGGTCATACCCTGATCGGTCAACTGCTGCATGGCCTGCTGTCCCTGCTCGTAGATCTTCGTCAGCTGGTTCAGGTACTGCTGCTCTGCTTTCTCTGCGTTGCGTTGCTGGTCGGCTACGATCTCTTTCTTTTTCTTCGCGTCGGTCAGCTGCAGCTGTGCCGACTGTTTGCTGTAGTCCTTCTCTATGTCGAGCACGCGCTTGGCATGAGCCGCCTGCTCGGCCGTCATGGCCGTGTCGTATTGCTGACGGGTAATCTCCTGTCGTGCGAGCGACTCCTTGTACTGTCGTTCGCGTTCCGAGAAGAAGGTCGTCTCGGCATCCAGCTCTGCCTGGCGTGCGCGCTTGAAGTTGTCGAGGGTTTGTTGGTCACGTTTAGAGACTTCGCTATCATCGTTATAACCTCCATCTCCCGTGGTGGGCATGCTGGCGCTTGGGTCGATACCTTTATCCTTGAGATAGTCGCTGATAGAATTCAGTTGGGCATCGGCTTCAGCCTTGGCATTACGTGCTTGATTTATGAAGGCTTGTATGACAGCGAGGCGAAGTTTGAGATCATTCTTTTCAAGTTCAATCATTCCAGGGTCTGCTGTCGAGTAGTTCGGACTATTAATTTGGCTCTCTAAGTCAGCAGCTTCTTTTTCCTTCTTAGCCAGTTCCATCTCGGCATCCATCATCTTGCTGGTAATCTCTGTCATCTTTGACATGGCAGCCTGAGCGATAGCGGCATCCTTGACTTTCTTGATGTACTTGTCGATGGCTTCGGTATTACTGTCGTAGAGACCCTTTTCCTTCGAAAGGTGTCCGTGGTAGTCTGGCACGATGCGACGCAGCTCCTCGAGTGCGGTCTTACGCTTGGAGTAGGCTTCATTACTATCTTCGACGGTCTTGCGTAGCTGGTTGATCTTTGAAACACGTTCTGCGGCAGTGCGGTTGGCTTCCTCTTCAATCTGCTTGATATTGCGCAATTCCTGTTGCTGACGGCGCAGGGCTTCAGTATTCTTCTTAATAGCGCTCTCACCTTTCGAGAATTTTGAGACGAGACCGTAGATAGCCACGCCCAATGAAAGCACTACCGTAATCAGTGCGGTGTAGGGATTGGTCATCATGGCCATGCGCATGGCACGGATGGCAACAGTTGCCTTGGTGATGTTACCCGTAAGTAGCGCCACAGCCACACGGTAGGTTCCCATCAGGGCTATACCCGCTTTCCTGGCAGCATTCAGAGCCACCTCTTTTGCGGTGATGAGCGAGGTGATGATCAGTTGTCTCTGTTGCCAGGTGTAAAGTAGGGCGTAGGCTGCTGCATAGACACTCATCACCTTGATGAACGAGAGAATCTCGCCCTTATGTCGAATGACGGCCGAGATAGTCTTGATAATTCCCGTCTGCATGGAAGTGTAGAACGTTGATACGCTTTCTTTCAGCGGCAACAGCTGCTTACCCAGTGCGAGCTGTGCGTTCTGCAGTTCTACGTTGGCGCGCGCAGCACGCTCGGCTGCTGTCTCAACGTAACCTCCTGCTTTAGCCATCTGTTCGCGAATGATTGCTCCTACGGCTGTGGTCATGTCGCCCGTTTCGGCCATCTTGGCTTTCACGTCGGCAGCCGACAGTCCGAGGTTGTCGAGAATCATCAGCGACTTACGTCCGAGACCTGTCACGATGCTGTCCACCATGTAGTCGATTGACTGTCCCGTATCCTTGGCTTTCTGTTGGGCAAAGGCAAGCATTGTCCCCAACTCTTCGACGGACAGATTGAAGTCTTGAAACCTCACAGCCTGCTTCATCAGCTCAAAGTCGGTAACGGTACCGTGAGTGGCTTTCCGTAGTCCGTCGAGTAAGTCAGGACGGTCGAGACGCTGAAAGGCAAGTTCTACGCCCTCCGCACCTTCGGCCATTGCGATAGACTCCATGACGGTTTCTTCTATTTTTCCACCAAGAGCTGTGAGAGTTTTGAATCCCAATTCAGACATTTTGACAATCGACGTTCCCCAAAGAAAACCGGACGCACCGTTCTCGCTCATCCTGTCTTTGAAAGACTTTGCTTCGTCTTTCAGCTCTTTCATGCGCCCCTGTACCGTTCTCAGACGTTCTTCCAGTTGTTTGTAGGCTTCAGGTTCGAGCGACTTAGCTGTGTGATCCATCTGCTTTTGCAGCTGCTTGGCTTCGCGGCTCAGCTGTGCCATCGTGAGATGATTCACGTTGATTTTCTTGGTTAGCTCGGCGATTGAGTTTGTGTTTTCGCGGATCCGCTTACCGGTGTCGGAATATTCCTTGCGCAGGTTCTTATAGGCATCCGACTCTTTCTTGCCAGCAGCTTCCAGTTTCAGCATCTGTTTCATGCGCTTATCATTTTCTTCGCGCAGTGACGCAGACTCCTTTTCGATTTTTCTGATGTCCTGTTGGGCTTTCGAACTCTCTACGGCTACGGTGAGCCTGATATCGTCTTCAGATAATCTTCCTTTTGCCATAAAAATATCTTTGCTTTTTACGGCAAAGATATACATATTATATATATAAGCAAAAGACAGACTTTTAGATGATTAGCTTCCTATCTTCCAAATAAGAATACCAAAAATCGAAAAGGTAAGGATCAATCCCACGTAGATTATGAAAACCAAACCACATCGGTCACCTTCCTTGACAACCATGGGATAGGTTATCAGTCCGATAATGAGATTAATCATAAACAGCGTAACCATAATCTTTTTCTTTTCTTGCTGCAAAGTTACGAAAAATTTCGTTACGCTCCAAATTTTTTTATTTTTCGCCTGCGGCACGCTGTAGTTGTTCGCGCAGGGTGCGGCGCACCTCGTCGGTGAGACCGAACTTTAGTTGTGGCATCATGTGCTGGTAGAGTACAGGCCAGACAATCTTGTTGTAGAGGTTGCGCTTGCCCTCGCCACGGCGGGCTTTCTTCTTGCGGTACTGAATGTCGAGGAAGCGCAGGTGTAGTGGCAGGAAATAGTGAACCGAGTAGCGCTTGTCGCTGATTGCGACCGTAGGCATGGGATGGTCGGTGAAGCGCTGCAGCTCTCCACTACGCACGCGGAACGCTCCGGAGAGCGGTTTCCACTGGTCGTGAATCTGCTGCAGCGACTCCCTTACCGTCTCGTGTACGAACTTCTTGCGAATGAGCGACTCGGTCACCATTGTCTGCCGTCATTGTTCTTACGGGCGATCCTCGCCTGGTTCGTCGCCACCGGTGGTGGTGCCACCGCCGTTACCTGATCCGCTGCCGCCGTTGCCGCCACTGGGTGTTTCTTCCTCGTCATCCTCCTCTACGGGGTCGGCGTAGGGGTCTACGGTGGTGACGCGTGCTGCTACGGTCATGTTGCGGGTGGCGGTTTCGCTCCACTGGCTCTGCTCGGGGGTGAAGCGCAGGTGTTTGTACTTCACGCCGTTCTCGTCGCAGTCCTTCTCTGTTTCACTACCCTCTGAGGTGACGGCCAGGTAGAACGTGCCCAGTCCGTCGAGCTTGATCTTGTAGCCCTGCTGTGACATGTCGATGATGAACTGCGACAGCTTGCTGATCACGCCGAGCACCACGTCTTCGGTGTAGATGGTACCGAAGCGCAGCATGTGGCGGCACAGCTCGCGGGTGCCGATGGTGTCAAGGTGGCGGGCACGCAGGTACCACTTTCCGTAGGCCTTGTCGAGTTTCGAGTTCTTGTTCTGATACTTCTTCAGGAATAGTTTTGCCATGATGTATTGAATGATTTTAGTGAATATGATGGATAATTGTCAAAGTATGGGGTTGTCTTGTCGTCGCAACGCCCGCCTCAGGTCGTTGGTGCCGAGGGAGTCGGTGGCTTGCGCGTTGATGAGCAGTGTCCATCCGTAGCTCTTCAGTTCGGGAGCCACAAAGGGCACTATCTGAGCCTCTTCCACCGGCTTATGGTCGAGCCACGGGGTGCGTCCTGCGTCGCTGTCGGCCATGAGCTGGGCGTAGAGTGTGTTGATGGCATGGAGCATGCGGTCGCTGATGATCATGCGCTCCACCATGTCGGCACGGTCGGTCACCTTCTCTGCCACGGTCACGGCCACCTGCTGGCGGCACCCAATCGAGCCGCGTCCCGTCTCGTAGAACTGGAACTCGCCATAGTCGGCATAGAGCCACGAGCCGAAGAGTCGTTCCACGCGCATCTTCAGTTCGTCGAAATCCTGACCATAGACGTAGTTGTCTATCTCGGGCAGCAGCGGATTGTCGGGCAGGGCGTCGAGTGCGTCGATGAGGTTCTGGTAGGCGCCAAGTGTGCTCTGTCCGTTGGTGAACATCGCTTTCACACCCTCCCGTTTCGGGAAACGTGCGAAGTAGAGAAACAGGTATTGTATCATAGTCGTACTGTTTTTTTAGATCATCTTTGCCACGGTCTCTACGGGCAGTCCCGTCTCGTTGGCAATCTTGGCCAAGTCCATGCCTGCACCGTGCATCTGCCTGACCCCGTCGATGGTTTTCTTGCGCAGCAGTCGCAAGTAGGTGATTACGTTCAGCTGTTCCACCTCGCTACTGTTGCCCACGCCGTCGGCGCAGAGATCATAAAGGGCGTCGGCCATGTCGGTGGTAATCGAACGGGCGCGTCCCTGTTCAAACTGCGACAGCAGCTGTAGCGGCGTTTTCGTGAAGAGGAAGGCGTTCAGGGCCTCGAAGTTCATGATGATGGCCTTCAGTGTGAGCGGCGGCAGCTGTGCCATGAGGGTGACCAGCTGCTGTGCGGTGGCCGAGTCGTAGGGCTGTGGGGTGTAGAGTATGGCGGCTGCCAGTGCAGGCGACTGTGCGGAAGCTTTCTTCGCCTCGATATACTGCAGGGCGGTGAGCGAGCAGCTGAGCGATCCGTCGGCTGTGGTAGCGCGATAGCCCTGCAATTCCGTTTCCTGGTTATTGTCGGCTTTTACCTTCAGCGTGGGTATGAGTTGGGCAAAGAAGCACAGGTCGGTCTCGTAGTGGTAGTCCTGACGGCACAGATGAGCCATCGCGGGCAGGTGGCGCAGGTGGTAGGGGTCGGTGCGGCGTGCCAGTCGGTAATCCTCGTCGGTGAGTCCCTTCAGGGCAGCGTTGTTGTCGGGATAGACGATGCGGAAGGGGAAGGTGATCTGCTCCGAGAGCATGAGCAGGTTGGCTATCTGCTCCTCGGTGCGGAACCGATATAGTTTCCAGTGCATCATGTGGCACAGCAGGTGCATCCTCACCTCGCCCACGCTGAGCTGTCCGGCTTGCAGCTGTTCGAGCAGTCCCACGAGACAGAGGTAATCGTCTGTCGTGAGCCGTTCCCAGGCGTTGGGCACTTCGTACTGTCGCCCCTTGTATATCAGTGTGATCCTATTCATGACTCTTCCTTCTTACATCTCACGGCATCAATATGATCTTGTCATCTGGACGGTTACAGGCCGATGCTGATGTGAGACTGGGCGTGGTTGCGCTGTCGAGCAGCGTGTCAATGTCGGCCAGCAGGGCATCGGCTTCACTGTCGAGCAGGTCGGCCAGCTGCAGGGCGCGTGCGGCTTCGTTGGCACCGGCGCGGCTGGCATGACTCTCGTCGAAGAGGTTGCGTATGGCGGGCGGGAACTCCAGTATGTCGAAGCGTCTGAGCGCCTTGGCTACAGTTTTCTTAGCCAGGGCCAAGTCGAGTTGCAGCAGCAGGTCGGACGAATCCGTGCGGTCGTAATAGGCTGCCATGCGTCCGCTCGCCACCTCGCGCTGCAGGGGTAGTGTGCGGAAGAAGAAATGATAGCTCAGGTCGATGGGGTAGAGCAGATCAAAGTCCTTGGCGCTCTTGATGCGACACTGTGCTGCCAGCTGGTACTGGCGTGAGGCGGCAAAGCATGCGCCTATAGCGCCACGTTCCTCGACGTCGGCCAGTGCTGACAGTACGGTCAGGAGCGTATCGACGGCAGCGAAATAATTTTCCTGATAGGTGCGTTGCATCTGCTCCACCTCATATTTGAACACGTCGGTACCGGCACGCCGCTGGTGGTAGGCACTGAAGATGGCGTTGCTTGCCAGCGTGCGGTTAGCCAGCGCCTGGCGCAGCGGCACGAGCATACTGTCATCGGCACTTGTGGCCACGAGGTCGAGCACCTCGTCGGGGATGATGGCACTGAGCTGCTTCCAGCTCACCATGAAGGCGGCCTTGAGGTCGCCGATGGCCAGGCTCGTATCGACCGTGGGGGCATACTGTGCGAGTGTGGCCGTATTCTGGAAAATATCGGTTATCTGCTTCATATCTCTAAACTCTCAACTCTAAACTCTCAACTCTCAACTATATTAGCTCTGCTGCTTGTTCAGTCGGTCGGCGGGTGGCGTGTCTTCCTGACGCTGTGGCACCTCACGGTAGAAACCTATGCGCAGTCCCTCGGCATAGAGCTTGGGGAAACAGATGCGCAGTGCCTGGTTGAGCGGCTCGGCACACACCTCGTCTTCGGGGGTGAGCTGCATGATGTAGATCAGGTAGTTGTAGTAGGCGTCGCTGCCCGACTTCGAGATCAGTCCGTCTTTCGACACAGCCGATATCGAGGCATCGAGACCCACACTCGAGAGCAGGGCTTCCTCGGTGCGCTTGTCATACTGGATGAGCGCGTCGATATACTCCTTGTATTTCATGTCAACACTCTCGAAGCGCCACTGTTGCTCGTGACCCTGTCCGTCCATGAACGAGATGCTGCTGTAGGCCTTACCCTGATTGTCGGCACCCGTCAGGTAGTCGGCCACCTTGCGCAGTTCAGCGCGCAGGTATTCGACCACGAGGCTCTCTCTGTAGTCGGTACCCAGCTCCATGCCGTTATAGGTGATCAGTTCCTGCTGGCGTGCCTGTCGGCGCTTGTTCTCGTCGCACAGTTTCTGCAACTGCGACCGCTTCGACTCCAGCCAGGCATTGGGTACGATGATATGGATCTTTGCGGCCAATGAATTACGAAGGAACGAGTTGATATAGTGGGCTGTCTGGTTTGATCCCTGGATATAGGGGCGTGCGCCCTGATGGGTCTCGTTCACACCGTAGTACTCATCGACGCTGCGCTCACGGTGATGACTGATGGCTGCAAACTGATAACTGTCTATATCGGCCATGCGCAGACGGGGATAGATACGATAGCCCGTGCCCTGCATCCAGCGACCATAGGCCACGTGGGTCAGGTCACTGTAGGGTACCACCTCCGAGGCTACGTCCTGTCGCCGTGTGGCCAGTCGGCAGTAGCGGTTGTCGAGAGCCTCCAGCGCGGCTACGGGCATGCCCATGCCTATGCGCTTACCACGGCTGAAACGCCACTTCACGAAGAAGTCGCCGAAGTAATAGTAGTTCTTGATGCACGTCTTACAGAACTCCTCTGCCGAGGGAATCCCGAAGTCGGCCCAGCTGTCGAGCCACGCCTGCACCTCGGGCACCTGACGGAACTCGCGGCGCAGCTTGCCGTCGGTCATGGTGAGCACGTAGGGTATGGGGCCGTGACCGTAGAGCATCTTGATCTGTTTACTGTAGAGACGGGGCAGCAGACGGTTCTCCTTGATCTCGCGCGTCACCTCATCGACGAGGGTGTCGCCCGCGCCGCGCATCAGCAGCTGATAACCATTCACACCTAACCACAGGTGCTGCTTCTGTGTCAGCAGCTGCTGTGCCGGTGTCAGTTCTGAGATTCCCGTGCCTTCGGCCAGCGGTGAGAAGAGCGAGACGCCTTCGCCCAACTGAAAGGAGATGACGTTGCCGTCGTAGAGATAGTTGCCCACACGTCCGTGGATTTCGATTGAGTCGTTCATAACCAGTCTATCTTATGCAGTTTATATCCGTCGTGCGAGAAGGCCATGAAGCGGATCAGCACCCGCCAGCACATGCGCGGCTGACCTTCCTCGTCGGTGAAGAGCAGCAGGTTGTCGGCGCTGATGTCGTACTTCTCGCCCGGCCATTGGGTGCGCCATTTGCAGTGCTCCTTCACGGTGAGTTCCGCGCCCGCCTTGCCGCGCTTGCGGCTGTAGGGAAAGAACATCAGTGTGAAGTCGCCGTCTGGCAGCTTCGACAGCTCGCGTGCCCACTGCAGCGCGTGCATCCCTTCGAGCGTAATGCCCTGTTGCTTCTCGTCGATCATTCTGTGCGCAAAGATAACCTATTATAATAAGGTGACAAAAGACAGACGGGGATCCCCGTCGGGGGTTCGCCTCATATTTCCCGGCCGCAGCAAGGCCTGCACATCATCGCGACATCTCAGCGGGTCGTGGACTCAAACGTCAGGCTTCGTTCGTTCTTTTTAATGCAAATCTTCCGAAACACCTTTAAAATCTGGTGTTCAATGTTTTTTAAGATGTGTTAATGGGGTTATTATTATGCTTTTTCGCGTACTTTTTATGTCTTTTTCTGTGTCTTTTTGATGTCTTTTAGCACGTTTTTGTATGGTTTTTGTCGATTTTCGGCTTTTTTCGTTAGTTTATAGAATGAAAAACCCCGGCCTTGCAGGTCGGGGGAGACTGTGATAGTACGTCGTCAAACAATAAAAACTACACAACAGTCAATAACTCGTGACCAATCTTATGGATACTGTCCACGATGCGCTGTCGTTGCTGAGGGCGTGGTTGCTTCAGTCCGTTAGCGTAGTGGGAAAGCTGGTGCTGGTTAATGCCAGAGGCACGGCTGATGGCAGCCAGTGAAAGATACGGCTCGTATGCGTGCAAAAGGGTAGTAGCGTCCAGGCAGTTAAACTCAAATTCATAATCGCCATCGACGAGCCATTGAGGAACGTCGTCACCATCGGCCATCATTCCCTCTACATGGAAGTCAAGCGAATCTTTGGCCTCTTTCTGCAGTTCGGCAAACGTGTCGGCGGTAAACGCCACTGCGCCAGGCACGTTCTCACTCAGCGATGCAGAGAAATTTTTCTTGCACCATGTTACGTTTACTCTAATCTTTTCCATATCGTATTATCTTCTTGTAATTTTTTGCGGGAACAGACGGGTGGCTATTTCCACCCTGCCTGCTTCCAGATACTGTTTAAAATCTCTTGACTCATCTCTCTGTTCATCGGTCCGTTGACCGTCACTTTTCCTTTCTTTGTCGGATGCTTGAACTGCCTGTGGTCTCCTTTTGTTGTGAAGTGGTACCAACCGTCTTCTTCAAGCATCTTGATTACCTCTTTTGTTTTGTAAGTGTTCATTGTTGTTATGTTTTATTGTTTGACAATGCAAAGGTAATAAAAATAATACTATCTACCAAATATTTTGCATAGAAAGTATTATTATTAATACTATTTAAGGATTAAAGACAACAAAAGAGTGATTACGGATTTTATCCCACTACATTTTCGGGCAGGTCGGTGGGCAGGGTGCTCAGTTCCTGACGGCACTGGTCGCCATAGAGACCATAGAGCAGGTAAATAAAGGCTGATGGCAGCTGAGTGGTGAGTCCTGCTTGATGGCGCAGGGCGGTTTTCTTCTCGCTCGACTTGTCGAGTTCGATGCGGCCATCGGTGGTCTTCAGTGGCGAGACCATGATGGCCGAGCAGAGGTTGGGACACTCGTTCTCACATATCCGAATACGGGGTAGCGACGGATATTGCTCGCCGAAGAGCATGAGCAGCAGCTTGTACTGTTGCCAGTGGTAGATGGTCGATTGTCCCTCGTTGTAGAGGATCACGCGGAAACCGGCTTGCTCGAGCAGCTCCTTCATCAGGCGTGAGTCGGTGGTGATACGCTGCCGTTCCTCGCGTGTCTTGTTACCCGCACGGTCGGGGTAGAGGTGTATCAGCTTGTTCTCGCTGTCGGCACCAAAGAACTGCTGCACCTGCGATGCCAAATCCTGCTGGGGTACGGGCTGGTATGATGTGAACTCCTTGATCACGTCGAGCCGCTGTCCCAAGTCTTTCTTCTGTGCAAACACCATCGACGAGAACGCGCCCGGATCATAGCCGCAATAGAGTTCGTCGTGGGCGTTGTAGTGTTTCAGGTAGCGGGCAGAGAGCAGGAAACGGTCTTTCAGGTCGAGGCGCAGGATGAGATCGTAGATATAGCTGTCCTGGAACTGATGGCGGTGAGGGTCGTAGGCAGCGAAGAAACGGTTGGTCACGGCCTTGTGGCGGATGGAGCAGATAGAGGTGAGGAACTCGTCGATGTCGAGTGTGTCGAGCTGGGTCTTGAAGAACTTCGCCCCGAGAATGTCAAGGTTGCAGAAACTGGAGGCACGCGCGTAGAACACGGCACCGCGCCGCATGTCGGCAAGGCGTGGACGCCAGAGGGCGATGATATGGTTCAGCCGCTGCTGTTCCAGTCGTATCTGCTCCATCACGACAGGGTTCTTGGTTTCGCGCAGCTGTCGCTGCAGGTCGAAGAGCGTCAGCTGCTGACGGTTCAGGTGTAACGCCACGGTGATAATCTCCGAGATTAGCTGACGGTCGGCACGCTTCTCATACTGCTCGAACCAGTCATCTTCGCCCAGATCTACGCGGGCAGTATCGCTGACACCCGTCACGCCGGCATAGTAGGGCGAGCGGCGTATCTCTGCCGAACCACCACGCAGCGAGGGAAACAGGCGCGATCGCAGTTTGTCGCCCGAATTGTGCTTCATCTCCTCGATGAAGGCGTGGACGGCATTACGACCTGCCACCGACTCGGGCTGGTCGCTGCTGACCAGCTGCAGGTGAGCACCATTGCGGAACACCACCGAGTGCTTCGGGTAGGCGATAGGGTAGCGCGGCTGACGGAAGTGAGCGGGCAGGCGCGTCTCGCCTACGACGTAATCTACACCGTATTGCAGCAGTGGACGTTCGCGTCCGCCCGCGCTGACGAGCCGTGAGAACGAGGCCTGGATGTTGGGCCACACATTGGTGAGCAGGGCTACGTAGGTCTTATGCACCAGGAATATCAGTTCGCCCGGCATCGAGTCGGCCACGCGGATGATCCTCGGCGTGGTCACACCCTCGGTCTTGCCCGTGGCGCGTCCCAGCTCGGCAAAGAGCATATTCGGGTCGATCACGTTGCAGAGCATCTGCACCGAGTTCAGATAGACCTGCTCGTAGTCGGTCTGTGTGGGGCTGTTATCACTCTTCATTCTCGATGAATTCTACGATTTTTGCTTCTTCAATGTCGGCATCGGTCATGAGCCGCTTTTTCTCGCTGCTCTCCACGGGCAGTGAGCGGATGATGGTGTAGGCTCCCTCACGGTTCTTGCGGGCTATCATCTTCAGGTCCTGATTCTCGTAGCCCAGCAGTTCGGGCGTGATCTCGCCCGAGAACAGCTGCGTGACACCCAGCGAGCGGTCTTGCTCGGCCACCTCTGCCGAACGCCTGCGACACTCCAGGGCGCGCTCGGTGGCTTTCGACAGCGTCTTCAGATCACCCGAGGCGGCTGCCAGCTTCGCAATCTTCTCGAACTGGTCGGCATAGACGGCTTCCCATACCTTGATTGGTACCGTCTGGTCAACATGGAAGAAGTTCAGGGCTTCATAGACGCGCGCCACGGCCGTGCGCTGCTCCATCTTCACACCCTGCTGTCCAGCCACGCGCAGACGTAGCGCACGGGCACAGCGGGCGACGCTGCGCTCGGTTTCGAAAATCTCGACGGCCCACTGCAGCTGCTGGATAAACAGTTGCAGTTCGCGGGGGATGCCGTCGCTTTGTCCCGTAGCCAGGAAGGCGGCGAGAAGGTCGGGGTGCAGCTCTTGTAGCTGGTCGGTCTGTGTCATACGCCAAAGAGTTCTTCACACAGCGCGTCGATGCGCTGCTGCTCGTTTATCTCGAGAAGCAGCTTGGCGGCATCAACGTCGCCGTCGGATGCTTTATCGTGCAGTGCGCTTTTGATTGATTCGTCCATTATCAATGCTCGGTTTTCATAGCCTCCTGAAACAGCTGGTCACGCTCCTGGTAGAACGTCAGCCGCTCACGATCCTGCTGGCGGCGGTCCTGACGGTCATTGCGCTTCAGGTAGGTGGTGTAGCGGCGTATATAGTCGGCCACGAGGCGGTGCTGGTGCAGGAACTCCTGCGGGTCACGGCGGAACAGATCGCGCAGCTGTGACAGTTCGGAGCGGTGAGCCAGTAGTGGGTGGCGGAAGAGATAGCGGCCCGTGGTGTCATACGCATGCAGCTCGTCGAACGCCTGCAGGTTACGGATCCTCAGCTCGGCCATCTCGCGGACGGCGGCCTCGGTCGGGTTACTGTCAAGCTGCTCGTCGAGCTGCTTCATACGCCGCCACGTATTGATGCGGTCGTTGTAGAGGATGGTGGCTGCCTGCACGTCAGGGTCGGCCAGGTTCAGCCAGTCTATGTGCGGGTACTCTTCTTCTTTCCCTTTTTTTTTGAGGGCTGAGGGTTGACGTCTGACGTCTTCGCCTTAGGCTTGTCGCTCTTCTTCTTGGGCTTCATGTCGATAGTATCGGCCTTGGGCGCAGCATCAGCGGTCGCAGCCGCAGTGGCCGATGAATGACGCATGCGGTTCATCACGATCTGATCGCGCGAAGCCAGGGCGAGCAGCTCCATGAGGATGCTGCCTGCAGAGCGCTGGGGAGAAAGGGCAAACTCAGCCAGCCGCGCATGGCGGGGGCTGAGCTGCCTGAGAAGAGCCAGGTCGGCAGCCGCGTCGGCGGGCGACAGCAGCTGCCGGTGGTGCATGAGACGTTCGCGGTCGTTATACATAACAACTACTGTTTAGTTACGACCTAACTCTCGCCCGGATCGGCGGGGGCGGGGGCAGGGTTACCCGTGAGCAGGTCGTTGATGGTCTGCTTGTCGCCCGAGGTGCCGGTCACATAGTCGAAATCAACGAGGCAGTCCAGATAGACACTCTGGCGCGTGAAGGTCAGCGTCGAGTAGCGTCCGTCGGCATCATCCTTGGTCTCGGTGGTCGAGAGCACCATCGGACGCTCAGCCTCGCCTATGATGTGCCAGACGGTATCCTTGATGTGCTTATATAGGATGACGAACTTACCTCCCGAATATTCCTCGATCAGCGACTTGAGCGCCGTGCGGTCGCCACCCATGATGATGACGAAGGTGTTGGTGCCGCTCGTAGTGATGTCGCCTTTCTCGGTGTTGGACAGTAGTGTCGGGATGGTATGCGCCTCTAAGTAGTGTGCCGCCTCGCCGGGCTTCAGCAGTGCCTTGCCTATCTTCACCTTGCGGTCGGCATCGGGCTGGGGGAAGTTAAACTTGTCCTGCAGCTGGTCGATACCAATCAGCACTACCTGGTAGGCAATCTCGTTGCCATGGGTGTCGCGGTCGGAGACGTCGTCGATCGAGCCGATGAGCATCATCGACGCCAGAGAGACGCCGTAGCCCATGGAGTGGGCAGAGGCGGGTTCGGCACATGCCCAGACGAAGGCCACGAGAGCCAGTAGTCCGAGCAGGATGGTCACAAGCTGGCGCTGTTTGCGCTCAGCATAGCGGACTCCCTTTCGGGAGAGTCCGCTACTTGCTAATAGAACTTTCTTTTTCATAGCTTTCAACTAAACTATCAACTATAAACTTTCCATTACACACACTCAACTACCCAACATAGTGGGGGTTGAGTGTGGTGTTGATGGTACGGGTACCGCCCACGCAGCGCTCCAGCTCGAGGAACTTGGTGCCAGCGGCGTTGAGCACGACCATGATGTAGTCACCAGCTGCAGACGGAGTCCAGGCAGCCGAGATCTCAGAGAACTTACCACTCTTGGCGATGGTGGTGGCGTTGGTCGTCGAGCCGCACTCGATGATATAGGCCACACCCGTCTTGGCATGCTCGATGTCGGTCAGGGCAGGAGCGGTGGTTACGGCTTGTGCGCCCTCGCCGGTGGTGGTACCGTCGTTGGCGACGGTCTCAAACCAGAAGCCGTTGTCGCCGTCGGCCTTCACGGCATCCTTTGCCAGTGAGACGGCAGGCTTGTTGAGGAAGATCTGCTGCCACTGGAAGGCGTTGGCGATGAGGTCGGCCTTGCTGGCAAACTTGCGACCGAGGAAAGCGGCTGCGGTACCTTCCTTCCACGTGCTCCAGGCGCGAACCATCTCCATCTGCTGCTCCATGTTGATACCCATCATCTCGCCGGGCAGGTACTCCAGGAACTGGAGGTTACCAGGCTCCTGCATCATCATGAAGGGCAGACTACCGAGGTAGGGCAGCCAGATGATGCGGATATCGGTGTCGGGCACGATGTTGGCATACGACTGCACGCCGGCGAAGTCGGTGTCGAGGTGGAACTGAGTGCGGATACACTTCAGCCACCATGACTTGTGGCGCTCGTTCAGGTAGAGCACCTTGCCGTCGAGGGTCTCGTCCTCGCCCATGTGCGAACGTACCTCGGCCACGAAGAGCTGCACCACGGCGAGCATGGTTGACTCGGTGTAGGCACGGAAGGTCTTGTCGGCGTCGTCGGTGAGGAGCAGCTTGTTCGAGTGGACGTAGTCGATCAGGCGGTAGAGGATGCCGGTCGAGCCAGTCAGGTAGCTGGCTGCTACGCCGCTCTCGGGAGCCACATAGACACCGCGCATGCGGCGGATGTTCTGTTCGCGCTGGGCTTCCAGCAGGGAGTTGAGCATCTGGTACTCCACCATGTTCCACTTGATAGGATCCGAACCCGAGGTGTTCAGGTAGGCAATATACTTACGCTCCAGCTCCTTCATCGGACCCCACGTCATCTTGATCATCAGGTCATCGACGTAGCCGCGCTCGTTCTCGATCTTCATGCCGCCCTTATAGACAGCACCCGGCTGCCAAGCCTGCGACACCTCGTCGAAGAAAGAGTTGAAGATCACGTCGTTGTCCTGAATGCCGTAGCGCACGGGGAAGAAGTCGGTCATCTTCACCGTAGAGAGCACGCGGGCGATGATGGCATCCTGGCGGCGAACGGTGAACTGCGTGCCGAGGTCGCCGAGGGCGTTGACACCAGCGTAGTTGGTCGAGAACTCGCCAGCCGCCAAGGCCTTGAGGTCGGTAGTCAGCTTGTTCTCCTGCAGATAGCGGGCGCGCTGCTTCAGCGAACGGCCATACTCGCTGACGGCCTTACGGAAGGCGCTGAAGTCGGCCTCGTCGGGAGCACCCAGCGTGGCGGCACCCGAGGGGTTGGCAGCAATGCGGTTCCAGCGCAGCTGCATCGAATACATCGGAGCGGGCGCACCGAACAGGTATTCGGGCGTGTTGCCTACGCCGTTGATGCTGACGATCACGGCATGGGTCTCCTCCTGAGCACGGTCAGCGGAGGGCTGTGAAGCCAGCTGGCGCATCTGGTCGCCCAGATTGTTGATGGCAGCGATGATACCTTCCTGCGTGGCAGGTGCATCCTGCTGCTGACCCTCGCCGGTACCACCCTCGGGGGCTGCAGCCACCACGGCGGCATAGATCTGGTCGAGCAGCTGCTGCTGGGCGGTGGCCTGACTCTCGGCTGCCATGTCGTCACGCAGCGTCACCTGATAGTCACGCTGGTAGGCTTCGAGGATCTGCTGGAACTCCTCGTTAGAGATGCTCTTGTTCTCGAGCTTGGCGGTAAGGCCGAGTGCCTCGGCTACCGTCTTGAGTTTCTGTCTCCAATTCATAACTCTTACAATTTTTATTAATAACTAAGAAAACAACAAAAAACTATGTCTGTAACTCTTTGCTCAATCTCCCTATGCGTTTGCTCAATCTCCCTATGTGTTTGCTCAAAGTCTTCGTCAGATGCTGTCGAGTATGGTGTTGAGTTCGCGCTGCTGGCGCACGTAGTTCTGAATCTCCTCTACGGTCTCGGGCAGTGTGCGGATGCCGTCGATCAGTCCCAACTCCTCGGCGCGCTGTCCCAGATAGATCTCGCCGCGCAGCACGGGGTGGTCACGGTCGAGGTCGGCCAGCCGCTTGCGCTGGCTACACACCTCGCTTAGGAACTGCTCGCAGAGCGGGTCGAGCACGTCATGAATATACTGTTCCGGACGGCCTGCCAACAGGTCGTTGGCCATCTTGTTCTTCAGGTCGCTCTGTGTGGCCTTCGCCTCGATGAGCTTGATACCCATCTGTTCGAAGTAGGGTTCGAAGTCGTGGAACGAGGTCATCACGCCGATGGAGCCGACAAAGTCGTTCTGCGTGGTGGCATAGACACGGCAACCGTGACAGCCGATATAGTAGGCTGCCGACCCCATCGTCTGCTCGCAGAGCGTGAACACGGGCTTCTTCAGTGAGCGCAGCGTCTCGCTCAGCCGGTCCAGATAGTAGGCTTCACCACCGCCACTGTTGATGTAGAGCAGGTGGGCGCTGATGGAAGGGTTCGCCTCGGCATCGAGCAGATCCTTCTCCAGCTGCTTCGAACTGAAGTACCACTTCGACTCGGCCGTGATAAAACCGCACACCAGGTGGACGGCTATCGAGTCGTGGGGCTGATCGGGATCCAAATAATCCTCGGTCAGGAAAGGTGTGGCTGCGACCTGCGCTTGCATGTGGCCATGCAGGATTGTTTCGGCCTCGGGTTTGACGCCGTGCTTGATGTAGGGCAGCAGCATCATGGCCAGCAGCCGGTAACCTTCACTGGTGATGAAAAGCGGACGCTCGGAAAGGAGTATTTGAAGAAGATCATTAACCATGGGCATGAAAAAAATAATATTTCACGCCAAAGGTAACTATATATAATAAGGTGACAAAATACAGCCATAGCGGGCGCTACGGCTGTAAAAACGTTGGTTTTTCGACTTACAGCGGGCTTTGCTTCATACGGCACTCAACCTTCAGCTTAGAGCGCTGCAGGTGGCGACTGAGTATCACGCGGGCAGGGATGCGCTGCGTGCCGATCGTCAGCTGGCGGCCGTCGGTGGTGAACAGCTGCACGAGGCATGAACGTGGAAAACCAAACTCGCGAAGCTCGCTTTCAGTGGGCGAATCAACGGTGAAGGTGTGGTCGCACAGATAGACGAGCCCACCATCGTCCTCCTGGGGGATAGGCTGGAACACGAAGGGGTCGGCCATCAGGTCGATGGGATCCTGACGCGAGCTGTTGAGCAACTGTAAGCGGATGTGATTACTGAACTCGGTATTCATAGGGGTGGAATATTAATGATATTGAGACAAGAAAAAAAAAGACAAAACAGGGCGTTTGGTGTACCACAAAAAAACTAAATAATCTTGAAATTCCGTTTAAATGGCTTCCTTTTCTGATATTTTCGCGGTTTTCGGGGAGCGATAGCCTGGCGATAGCGCTGGAAATTCTTCAGGAGCGTGCCCACCTCGACGGTGTCGCCAAGGCGGTAGTCACGGATGAACTGCTCGCACACCTGGTACTGACACAGGGGGCGACCCTGCGTCTCGTTGTCCATGAGGCGCGTGTGCAGGTCGAAGTTGAACAGCTGACGGATGGCACGCCCTATCTCGGCGGCAGCGTCGGGCGAGAGGTAATTCCAGTACTCAGGGCGCTTGCGGGGCACATCGTCGCTACCCGAACGGCGACAGGGCAGGAAGATCTTCAGACGGCTGGCGATATCGTCAACGGGGGGCATCGTGCGCCCGTTGGGCTTCTGCATCAGATGCCACAGCAGGTGATAGAGGTCGAACGAGTCGGGCACGACGATGCCGCCCGTGGCCTTGTCGGTATGGAACTTGGCTCGGGCGTAGGCCACCAGATAGGGATCGAGGCTGATGGTGGCCACTCGCTGGCGTTGTCGTTGCTGGGGGTACATGGCGGCAAAGATATACTTTTTTTTGAAAAACAAACAACACACCACGAAAAAACCGACAGCCATGCCGGGCACCTTGGTTGTCATGACCGACAGCCGCCCGCCACCGTGCTTCCCTCCTTCTTTTTTTTTAGCGATAGCATTTTTCGCGATTTTTCTGTATTTTCTGTGTATAAGCTGTTCGCGATGGGCTGAAATGCCGATAAACAGAGGGGTTTTGTCCAATACAGAAGCATCTGTATATCGGTCTGTATCAGCCCGTCGGAGCCTGTAGGCATCTGTATTTGGGCAAAATCGGCCCCGAGAGTGTTAAAAAGTATAAACCGACTTTTAACCCTTGTTATACAAATATACAGATTATCTTTCTATTATACAGATTGATTTGTATAATCTGTATAACAAGAAATACGCCAAAACGCCTGCAAATAAAGGCTTTTTCACGTTTCGCGAATTGCAAATATACAGATATACAGATTTTTTGCTACTCAGAGAGAGGGGGAAAGGGGGAGGAAAAACGGCCAAACGGCGAACGATGGGAGACACGACGGCACCGTACACACAGTAAACGGCCGCTCCATTCTCTGGTTAGAATGAAACGGCCGGGCGGCGGTGTCAGAAGTCAGCAACTACTACTGACACACTATAAGAAAAGAAAACACACGCTATGAACTCGATGCAGCGCCCTGATGGGGAGGCATCACACCGGGATGGGTGTCCTGCCAGAGACGGTCGCTCTCGCGCAGGCGGTTCTCCTCGTCCCACGTGCGCATGTGGATCATCTCGGTCTGCACAATCTCGCTGGTGAGCGGATCGCGCGTCGTCTGTATGTTGCGACCCTGCGAGTTGAGCAGGTCGGCGGGGTTCAGGGCGTAGATCCAGGAAGCCCACTTCGAGAAGGCCTTCAGGCGCTGGCTGAAACGTTTCATGGCATCCTTCTCGCCCGGATTCTCCTTCAGGTAGGTATCGTAGGCCACCTTGCGCACCACCTGACAGTTCACGTGCGGACCGTCGGGGGCGAAATAGACTGTGGCCCAGCGTTCGAAGGCGGGACCCATCTCCATCTTCATCTTGCGCTGGATGATGTTCTGCATCGGGGGCAGGATCTTCACCGGCTTCATGCACAGTGAGAGATAGAGACGCTCGCACTGCATGAGCAGGTTCAGGTCGGCGTTCCACTCGTCGTCGGTATAGAACGAGCCGAAGAGGTTCTTCTGGAAGTCGTCGTAGATGGTGCGCGTCTCCTGATACTCGAACGGGTTGTCGGCCGTGCGCTGGTGGTAGTAGTCGGAGAAGGTGACGTAGAGCATGCGGGCATCCGACGAGGCATCGAAGTCGCCAGGCACATAGTTGGTCGAGAAGAGGAACTTCGGGCTGTCGGCAAAGGGGATGGTGAAGGGCGTGAGGCCTTTCGGGTTGACGCGCATGTCGCCGGAGATGAGGTTATAGAAGTCCTTGACGTTGGTGAACTGGTTGATATCCTCGACGCGCACCATGCGGGTATAGCGCGTCACGTCGCTGAGCGCGTGGGTATCCTTCTGCAGATCGAGCACTTTGCCGTCGAGCGTGGTGATGTCGAGGTGCAGCAGCTGCTTCAGCGCCTCGGTGAAGAACGACTTACCGCTGCGGCCGTTAGCCTCGTTGGTCTCGGCAATGCGGTTGTCCATCAGGAATGCAGCCCACGTGCGCGAGGGGCTTTTGTAGGCATGCAGCAGGTAGCCCAGGGTGAATAGTTTGTTCAGCAGGCACTGTGCCTGCTCGTCACGCTGCTGGTCGGTCAGACCCTCGCCCGCAATGTCGAAGGGATGGGTCTCGAGATAGGCGCGCTGGGCGTCGGGACTGCCGGCATAGCGCTCTTCAATCTCTTGGCGCCAGTAGATACGTGAGGTGTTGATCAGGTAGCCGAAGAGATGGCTCGACTTCGGGTCGGTCACCTCGAGGCGGAAGCGTGGTGTAGCACCATCGTCCATCGTCTCGCCGGGCACCCACTCGACACGGAACATGTCGGGCAGCTTGCGGAAGTCGTGGGGGATGACCGTCTGTGCCCATACGCAGGTGGTCAGCTCGTGGTCACGGTAGAGCGAGAGGTCGTAGCCCTCGGCATGACAGTGGACAAGGCCGTTGCGGAAATAGAAGTCCTGTGTCGTGGGCGTGAAGCTCGTGAAGTCGGGATCGACCGAGGGCAGCGCCGAGAGGTAGGCGGGTGTGAAGGCCACATCGGTCAGGATAAGATTGCGCACGGCATGGTCGAGATGGATATGGGAGTCCTGACGCAGCGTCTCGGTGGGTGCGTCGGGATCCTTCTCGCCCGTAGCCCAGCGGCGCACGAAGTCGCGCACGTCGCGCGGACGCTTGCGGTAGACGATGTTGTTCTTGATGCGGATGAGCTGGGGGTCGGGGTTGTCATCATCGTGAAGGATGGAAAAACCGTGCAGGCGCAGGAACTGGTGCAGGCAGAGGGCGTCGATCTTGTGACGGCGCTCGCCTTCCTTGCTCACCTTCGTAGTCCAGAACTTGGCAGGCACGGCCGAGTCCATCAGGTCGTAGTACTCGTCGCGGGTGGGGTAGTACTGGCACCAGTCACGGAAGTCCTTGGCGGGACGCCCTCGGTTGTCGCGCAGATCCTTCAGCGTCTCGGGCAGCCACACCGTCTTCAGCTCCATGAACTTCAGCGCGTTGTCGCTGCCGCGCTTGATGCCCGTGGCGTCGAGGTCGGGGATATTGTGCAGCTCGCCCGCCAGCGAGATGATGGCCTGGTAGTCCTGATAGTCAAGGCGGGCGGTCTCGGAGTTCAGCCAGACGGGCTGGTCGCCACGGGCAGCCACGCACAGCGCATCGCGCTCGCCGGAGCAGAGCACGGTGCGGTAGTAGCGGTCGATGCCGCGCCGTGTCTCCTTCTTCAGGTCGCACAGACGCTTTGAGCCGCCTACCTCTTCGTTGCCCTCCTCGCGGTTGGCTTTCTCGTTCAGATCCTTCCACGCCTTGCGCAGCTCGTGCAGGCCGTTGATGTAGTTGGCTGGCTTTGCACCCTCGGGGAAGTACATGAAGCGCCACTTCTTGTCAGGCTCGTAGGGACGGTACAGCTTGTAGAAACGGTCGGGCTTGCCCTCCTCGGGTTTCTCGACGAAGCACTCGCGCAGGAACACGGGGAACACCTCGTTCGAATGGAACTCCTTGATGCGGCGGTCCTTTACCTTGCCGTACCACTCCAGTGCGTGCCAGTGCAGCTGGGCGCAGGTGTCGCGCGTCACACCGGGACCGAGGATCTTCAGCTCGCGGTCGGTGAACTCGCGTATCTCGTAGTACCACTGTCCCTCCTGCTCGTCATCGCGGGCGGCACGCTCCTGCACGCGGGCCTTGTTCGTCTCGGCCGAGAGCACATCGACAATGCCGAACTCCTGGGCAATCGTCTGCACGGCAGCACCGAAGCGGCTCCGATCCCAGCCGTGGACGCGCATCCATGCGTCGATGGCATTCAGGTCTTCGTCCTCACCGCCGAAGTCGTGAACCACCCACAGCCCCGCCTTGTTCTGGCGGATCGTGGCGCTGGCGGTCTTCTCAGAGAGGCGCATCTTGAACTGTTTCTTCGTACCCACGCAGTCACGGGCCTGCGGGTAGAGGTCGAGCAGGATGTCGAGACCGTTGCGAGTCTCGTCCATCACGCGTTGTCTGTCAATCATAGCTCATACGTTTTCTTTTCCAATAGTTTTCTTCTTAGGCCGCAAAGATACGACCATTTACCCACCAAACAAAATACAGCCCTGGCGAACGGCAGGCTCAATCTCGATCTTCAGGTAGGCTTGCTTGCGATTGGGGCGCAGGCGTGCGAGGATCTCGCGCACCTTCGTCAGCGAGTGCGGATTGCTGATCTGCTCGCGCTCGCCCGTCAGACGGTTGATGCCCGTCAGCACGTAGGTGGAATACTCCTTTTTCCTATTCTCTTTCATAAGCGTTATGTTTTAAGTCGTTTATACAGTTTTACACGTTCTACAGTTTCCAAGCCCCTTTTTTTCGGGGGTAGGGGGTTTAAAAAGGAGGGGACTCTCACGAGCACCCTCGCTCTCCAAAATCCTTATTCCACTATGTTTCAACATTTGTGGTTCGTCCATCCGCTGATGGAGGTCCTCTTTACTCTACTAAGACTCGTGAATTAGAGTAATAAAAAAACCGAATTACTACTTTCTGTAAGCATCAATAAACAGTTGTTATAACGTTATTTGTATTTCTCTTCTCGTCGATTAACGCCTGCAGCTCTTTCTCCGTTTTCCGCATGGCTTTGTCCAATACTCTTATCTCATTTAGGAGATCATCCAAGTACTTCCACGTGCGCCACAACCTACGGAACTGGCGCTCGGCGCGCACCACCCACTTCGTGCGAGGATAATAGCGGGGACGCATCATCTTGCCGCTCTTAGGGTCAACGCGGAGCATCGGCACCACCTTCTTAATCTTGCGGGGCAAGCAGGGTTTACTTCTCTTCATGATTTTGTGTTTTTTAATAAAAATAATCTTGATTTTGTTTGCGTATTTCAAATAATTTTCGTACCTTTGTATCGTTGTTAGAGAACAACACAGAGGAATCCGAAAATCTTGAAAAGAGTAGGAAAAACAAAAAACCTGAAGTCCTATGGAGTTCGCAATTTTCTTTAGGATTTGGAAAATAAAGGTAACAATTCTGAGAATCGTCCTTTAGAGTACCAAAGGGGAGGGAAACCTCCCCAACTTCAGGTTTTGTGTTGCAAAGATACAACTTTTTTCTCAAACCAAAAAATTTTACCTTATGGAATTTCATGCAGAAATAGAAATTAACGACCGCAAGAGTCAGCAGGAAGCTGGCTGGGGCGGAGCACGCGAGGGCGCAGGACGCAAGCGTAAGGGAGTACACTACTATGGCTTCAGGGCATCGCAGGAGGTTCACGATATCCTTTCGAAGGTGCAAGGCTCCAAGTCCGACTTCATAAACCAGTGTATCCTCAAGGCTGCAGGGGTGGGGGAGTAATCCCCGCCCGTCTGCAGCAGGTTTCCGCAAGTACCAATCTTGATTCAGGGGGGTCATACCTTTTTCTGCCTTTTCGTTGTCATTACGGTATATTTGGGCATCCTCCAAGTTCTGCCACTCCCCGGATGTAGGGTTGAATGTCTCATATCCTTTCGCCTGTAGCATTGCTTCTACTGCGGCGAACTTTCGGCGGGTGGCCTCACTGATGACCTCCTCACCAATCTTTCCACTGATGTAAAATCTCATATATTCTACGATTTATGTATTTTATCCCATATAGATTTTAGACAGTAGTGATATCCTGTTTTTCTTGCCTTGTGAGGACTTTTCAACAGAAACTTCATTCCTCCATATGTATAACCTGTAGCCTTTGCCGCATGGCCAATGCTGGGATAGGTGATTTCTGTCTCTATCTCGACAACAGCCTTAAAGTTCTTAGTATTATCATGAGGTAATAACCCCAGTCTATGTTGTCGTTTCATATTTTCCCTGCGATTTTGAAGGAATTCGGGTGTCATCTTCCTTTTCTTCCCTTTGAAGTTGCAGTGCCCTTTTTTGAAGGTTCCATCCGGATTACGGATGTTATCTGCTGCCATCACTAATGCAGAGGAGTCACCACTGAAGTAAATAGACATATAGTCCTTCTCATAGAACCAGTTAAGACCACCACACAATTTCTGTCGGCCACGACAGCAACGTGTAATGCCGTCCCGGCTAAAACCGTATTTTTCGACGGCGACTTTGATGCTGTCAAAGAAACCGGCAACCTTACCGTTTGGCCATACTGCAACGACTTTCTGAAACTTGCCAGGGTAGTCGTGCACATTATTCTTGGCTGGTGGAATAATCTTTTTCATTTATCAATCTGCTCTACTATGGTGTCAAGTACAGAATATGCTTGTGGTGGTCGTAACCGTCACACTCGGCGCAGAGGTGGCACATCTCCATATCACAAGCAGAGTCCATCTCGCAAAGTTGACAGGCGCAATCTTCATCAGAGACTTGCTTTGCTTTGACCATTAAACCGCTCACCCAAACCGACCCGCCCTCGCAGAGTCTCACGGCCTTTTGATGTAGTGTTTTGGCGTTCATATTATTTTTCGTTATATACCATACTACCTTCAGGATCTAAGCGGCATTGCTTGACAAAATCACCTCCGATGATTCTCTGTGTTAGTGCTTTCTCTACTATAATGAAAGAAATCCTGGCAGCATAGTCCAAACCATGCTTGACCTCTATTTGAACAACACCACCATCCTCTACGTTCGTTCTTAACAATTGGATATCATTCTTTTGAAATCGTTCACCAGTTGTTTCCCGCAATGTTTTCCTAAGTTCCACTACCCAGGAATCGAAATCACCATGCCGGAAAAAGCAACAATTATTCACGTCGCGCATCATTTGAACTGCCTCGTTCAGGTATTTCGGATGTGCCTTATAAAAGAAACTATGACAAACTATCATACTCCTGCCTCCTTCTCTAACTGCTGAAGAACGTTATTGAATGTACGTCCCTCGTTCAATCCTGCACTCCGAATCATCGAGGCAAGTGCTTCGCTCTCCTCAGTATTCATCTGCATTAAGCTGACGAATCCGCAACTGTCGACATCAATGTACATAACTCAATCAAATTTAAGGTCAAACTCTGTGGCTCTCCTGTAGTCCAGGTACTCGGGAGAGGATACCACCGTACACCCCTCGACGTTCGGGTTGACGTCGAAGCGGAAGCCGCGCCCGTGTTCGTCCCACCAGAGGAACGTCAGGTCGCCACGCTGGCCATAGACGCCGTTCACCTGACCGGCTATCGTGGTCGATAGCACGATCTTCGTAATCTCAAGCCCATCAACACCCAGTGCCGCGATGGCTTGCTCAAAATCCTTGATCTTCATTGTCGTTTTCTTTTCTTTCTGGTTAGTTGGCGCCACAGGGTGGACTCGAACCACCGCTCAGCCAAACCTTTACACTCTCCCGTTGCTCCGTTTACGGGCTTTCCGTGGCGGGTGCCGGTCTTTCCCGGCTGTCATCCGAGGGCCTCTATCCAGGACGGGCGGTCGTTATGGGTGCCGGTCTTTCCCGGCTGTCA
>Ga0310786_10002950_pt1 | contig 25298 bp, 20 predicted proteins | sample AusTroGonzalo_MG_FD_203881 | JGI IMG/M metagenome (GOLD analysis project Ga0310786, IMG submission 203881) | Bovine rumen microbial communities from tropical cattle in Woodstock, Queensland, Australia - Gonzalo_03 (v2) (version 2) | ecosystem: Host-associated > Mammals > Digestive system >...
TCAAACCGAACAGCTTGATTTGAGACATGGAAACATAAATATCATCCGGTGAGGAGAGATAGTTGTAATCGGAGGAGCGCAGAAAACCGCAATTCTCGCTGGTAATTTCGAGCACGCCTTCTGCCATAACAGTTCCATCATACTGAGCGTCAGCCATATATGGAACTGGTCCCTCTTCTACTTTCTGAATTTCAGGTTCGGGTTCTTTATATTCGGCCTGTTTTTTCTTTTCTTGTTCAGAGGATTTTTCTTTTTTGAAATGAGTTTTTTCCTTTTTTTCTTCCGACTGTTTATCAGTATCCGCTTTCTTTTTTGGGCGGCCGCGACGTTTTGCCGGTTTCTCTTCAGATTTAACTTCTTGCTCTTCTGATACCTGTTCCTCTGGTTGATGCTTTGTTACTACATCCGCATCAATAATATATTGTGTAGCGTCATCTTCAGGTGCAACATCCGGATGCATTTCTTCTTCAGTAAACAATTGGTAATCAACCATTTGTTTTTCCTCATGTTTAGGCATCAACTCTTCCACCATCGTTTCAACAGGAGCTTCTTCCACCACGTGCTTTTTCGGGCGGCCTCTGCGTTTCTTTTCAGGAGCAGCTGCTGGAGCAGGCGTTTCGGAAACTACAGGTTCCTTTTTTTCAGTCTCTTTGGATTTTTTCGACTGCCGCGTGCGGGTCTGCTTTGGCTTTTCCGTCACAGGCAGCGGATTAGCGAATTGTACATAATCTTCGGAAACAGACTTGTTTTCTGGAATAACCTCGTTGGTCACAGGTTTTTCGATTGTCGGGGTGTTGAACAGCGGGGTGCTGACGACTTCTGCCACACGGGCTTTCCCCTTCATTTTAGTTTGGTTGGATGTAGCTAAAAGGGCTTCGCCACCTTTCACAACTCTTCTTCTTTTAGGTTTGTTCTCAATCTCTGACATGTTAATTGATTGTCTCTTAGTCTTTTAACTTATAAAACTTTTTAGGGATTTTACGCAACTGCCGTTGAGGCTATGGGATAGAACGCTTGAAACTCCCGTCGCGCAATAGCTTCTTGAAAAGCGGCGCAAAAATACAATATTTCTTGATACAACCAAATGTTTTTTAAGTTAATTCTGCCCTTTTTATACACTTTTTACACTCCGCAAAATATCAACAAAATCATGTTAAGATTTTTTAAGAAAAAAAAGTAGCCGAAGCAATGATAAAAACATTATTTTTGCAGCCTCGAATAATAGAAATATTTTTTACCAAAATTAGTAATAATCAAATTTATTAAAAAATGAAAAAAGTTTACACTTTAATCGCTGCTATGCTGATTGCTTCTATCAGCTTCGCACAAGTCGCTACAACCTCTCAACAAAAGGTTGTGAAAACTGATGGCATTACCTATCCTTTGAAAGGTAAACCCGCTGTTCAACAACAAAGAGCTTCTAACTCTTTCTGGTTCAACCTGATTGAAGATGCTATCGCTTATTATGGTATTGATGGCGATGACTATTCTCTTCCTATCATTCAATGTGACACCAACAACTTGGTTCACTACCAATCTGGTGATGCACACAACCAATTCTGCTCTCTGGGTCAAGTTTATGACTGGGAACATCATTCATGGGAAGACATGTACAACTACACTGGTGCTCCTGAAAACGTTCCTTACATGCCCGGTGCAACTTCTTACAGTATTGACTCCATTCAAATTGCATGGTACTACGGCCGCGGTACTAATGTTCCTGCTAGCGTAGTTGATACCGTTGCTATTTCTTACGTCATTGGTTTGCAAAAAACTGGTGATGATCGTGACATTTATGTGTTAGGTCACTACGAAGACACTAACTTCGTTGGTGCTTTCGCTGCTCCGTTGATTCCTTTCAACCACAGCACTTTCCTTGCTAGCACCACTTGTGATCCTTCACAATCTGGCCTTGCAAATGATCTTGAAGCTTCCACCGTTGTTTATGACAAGATTCCGTTGACAATTGATGATACCACTGGTTCTTATGTTCCTTATTTCAGAATTCCTGCTCCTGCTGCTCTCTCTAATTTGGATGCTAGCAAAAAGCAACTTGCCGTCATCGTCACCTTCATCCCTGGTATGGATAGAACTCCCGCTTCTGTCATTGGTGAAGATCTTAACAGATTCTCCATGTTGATGTACGACGATCCTCGCGATGGTTACACCACCAACGGTTCTGACGAACTCTTGCATGACTGCCAAGCTGGTCTTTTCCACGATGCTGATAACTTCCAACCCAGCCAAGCTTGGTATCCTATCTATCAACCGAACAACTTCTGGGTAGGCAACCCGAAACCTTCTATTGGTCTTCACGTGATTTGCAACGATTGCGGCGTTGTTAACGTTCCTGAAATCGAGAAAAACAATATCACTGTTTATCCTAACCCTGCTACCAACAACTTCACTGTGAACTTGGGTAACGATGAGAAGGCTAACATCCAACTCTTCAACATCGTTGGTCAATTAGTTTACAATGAGAACATCGTTGGCACCGCTCAAGTGAATGTTGCTAACCTTCACACCGGTGTTTACATGCTCAAAGTGAACCAAAACGGTAAAGTTTACACCACCAAAGTTGTCGTAAGATAATTTTGATTGATTCAATATTATAATAAAAGCGGGCGAATCTTCTTGGTTCGCCCGCTTTTAGCTTTTAGATATTGACCAAAACAACATCAAACATGTACAATTTCAACGGAAAACTCAATCCCACCACGCCCCTCATCATGGGTATCCTTAACGTCACAACGGATTCGTTCTATGACGGAGGAAAGTATGTTACAAAGGAATCTATTGTACGACGAGCAGAACAAATCCTCACGGAGGGCGGCGATATCATTGACATAGGGGCAATGTCCACGCGCCCGAACGCCATTGAAATACCTGAAAACGAAGAGATTGACAGAATTGTCAACGCCACGAAACTCGTCCGTGAGCGTTTTCCTGAAACGGTGATTTCCATCGACACCTACCGCGCATCCGTAGCCGACGCAGCTTTACAAGCGGGTGCCGACATGATTAACGACATCTCCGGCGGTACCTTCGACCCCGAAATGATTCCTACTATCGGGAAATGGCAAGTTCCTTACTGCTTGATGCATACGACCACGAAACCCGACACCATGCAGCAAAACACCCATTATGAGGACATTCTCGCCGACATATTGAAATTCTTCGGCACACAACTCGAAAAGTTACATGAACACTTTGTCCATGATATCATCATCGATCCTGGTTTCGGTTTTGGTAAAACACTGGAACAGAACTATTTCCTGATGAAAAACTTAGAAGTGTTTCATCAATTGGGGTATCCTTTATTGGTTGGTATTTCTCGCAAATCAATGATTTACAAACTTTTGGACACCACCCCGGATAATGCCCTCAACGGCACCACCGTCCTTAACACTATCGCCCTGATGAAAGGTACAGCCATTCTCCGCGTGCACGATGTGAAGGAAGCAGTAGAAACGAAAAGGATTTGGAACGGATTAATGAGTTAGACTATTGACTTTGACTTTGACCTTTGACCCTCGACCCTATTCACAAAAAATACTATCTTTGCGAAAATTTTCAAAATGAAACAAAACCATATAACCATTATCGTTTCCATCAGCTTGATTTTCTTGTTAACATGCTGTTTATCAAGAAAAAACAACGAAGAAGGCCCTGTTGAAGGAGAAGTGAATTACCCTGTGGATGTCATTCGGGACACGTTGATTGCGAATGTTCACAGTGAGACGACTTTATATCCTTTACAGGAAGAAGTACTCGAAAATTTCTTGCAAAAAGCTCAGGATTTTCAAGGTGAAAAATGGACTGCAAAAGTGGACTTCCCCGACAAATGGGGAGTGGAGTGCACCGAAAGATTGCCAGACGGTCGTGAAATCTGGCTTCTACAATCTGAAAATCACGAATGGATATATTTGGTCACCACCTCGGGCTACGGCACGCAACGCATTCTGGATGTGCTGCCCGTCGCCATCAATATTGCAAACCAAAACAACGAAAACCTGGAAACAGAAAAATGGCAAACGGTACGCCTTTCCGACGGACAATTCCGTACCACTAAGGAATACGAATGGATTCATTCCATCTCTAAAGCCACAAAACAAGATTTTATCAAAGATCCTGAAAAATATCATCGTAAAAACCACATAGTGGAACAGTTTCTCATCAACAAAGATGGTCGCTTCGAGAAAACGGAAGTTGATACATTACCCGACTACAATGCGGTGATTTTCTTCTTCAACCCAACTGAAAAACCGGAGATGTGGGATGAAACGGCCCCGAGATTACAAGCCTTCTGCGAAGAAAACGGCATTTTATTTGAGGAAGTTAGCGGCAATTTTGACCGTGTGACGGTGAGAGATTACGAACTCACCTTTTCCAAAGAAATCGACATTCTACCGTACATCAGCGGCACTGAATGCGGCATGGTTATGATGTGTAAGGATGAGACTCCTAAAACCGTCAATTTCGGATCTTTTGAATATATGCAGATGGAACTGCGTAGGTTTTTCAGAATCCGTTCCGATATTGATTCATAATCTTTTGTTAATCTGAATATTAAGCGTTTCGTATGTTGAATCGGTTTTTGCAGGAGTTACATCGCCTCGTGGGCGCGGACGCCAGCCAAAAGCACTATTTGGTGGCGGTAAGCGGCGGCGCGGATTCGATAGTTACCGCAACTCTGTTTCACGAAGCTGGACTGCGTTTCTCTGTGGCGCATTGTAATTTCCACCTTCGTGGCGCAGATTCCGATCGTGATATGCATTTTGTGCAAAAAATGGCCGCTATCTGGCAAGTTCCGCTTTTCCTCCGTGAATTCGATACACTTTCTGAACAAAAAAATTCCGGAAAGTCAGTAGAGATGGTCGCACGGGAATTGCGGTACCGCTGGTTCAACGAACTGTTACCAGATTTCGACTTCCTCGTGACCGCTCACCAGAGCAACGATGCCGCTGAAACCATATTGCTTAATCTCACCCGCGGCACTGGACTGAAAGGATTGTGCGGGGTTCCGCCTGTCAACGGTAAAATCATCCGACCAATGTTGGTTTTCACCGCAGAGGAAATTCGACAATATGCTGAGAATCACCATATTGAGTACGTTGAAGACTACACCAATCACGACGAAGAGATTGTTCGTAACCGCATACGTCACTCCGTAGTTCCCCAACTGGAAAGCATCAATCCGCAGTTTTTGCCAACCAACGCGCACACCCGACTCGTTTTGCAACGACAATATGCTTATTATCAGAAACATATAGAGGCTGACAAGAAAAAACTTTTATCTCTAAAAGAGGGGCAATATCAGATTGAGCGGAGTCAATTAGACCTTTGTGAAGATAAAGAACTTGTTTTGTATGAGATACTTAACGAATTTGGTTTTTCATCAGATGTAAGTGAGAAATTGGCTGAAAGCTCAAACTTTCAACCAGGCAAACAATTTTTCTCTGATGACTATATTTTACTGATTGATAGAGAGTTTATTATCATAAAACCGAAAGATAAGGCAGAAAACGATACTATCCATATCGACTCTTTAGAAACATTAAAACGCTATTTCTATATAGAAGAGTTTGAATATCAAAAAGATATGATATTCGACAAAAATCCCGATATCTTATATGTACCAAAAGAAAAGCTGACATTTCCGTTGCAGATACGTTCTTGGCAGCACGGCGACTTCTTTTATCCGCTTGGCGCTAAGGGCAAACAGAAACTCAGCGACTTCTTTACCGACCACAAAATCGACCGCTTTACGAAAGAAAACATTCGTCTATTATGCGCAGGGGAGGACATTCTTTGGGTTATTGGTTGGCGGTCCGATGAACGATATAAAGTGCAGAAAAACAAGACATTGTGCTATAAAATGTATAAAAAGAACGATTTGACATCCTATAATATGTAAACAATGGAAAAGAAACCACAAAGATCACCCATTTTATGGATTTTAGGCATCTTCACTATGATTGGTGCCATGTTTTCCGCCATCACCTATCTTTGTTGGGCGATTGCACCTGATTATATGCTACAATCCATGGGAATTATTAGGGAAATGAAGATGTTTTCTGCTGAGCAGGTAGATCAAATCCTTTCATTATACACCTCTATTTCCAATTGGCAATATCTACTGCTTACCGTAGTGGAAGTGATGTTGTTCACGGGTGCATTCCTGATGCTTGTCAAGCTGAACAAAGTTGGTTTTCACGTTTACACGATAGGCAAAATCGTCGAATTTTGTGTTCTCAACTTCATCATTGGCGGAATGGCGGCCATGAACATGAACGGAATCATTTCTTCCGTGCTGTGGGTGCTGATGTATGCCACTCAGTTACGGTTTATGAATCCCACTGATAATCAAGACAATAATACGATTAAACAACAGATAAATCCAGAAGATAACGATAATTCACAGTCTCATGAATAGAGCAGATTTTCCCATATTGAACGAGCTGGTTTACGGTAAACCGTTGGTCTATTTGGACAATGCCGCAACCACGCAAAAGCCTCAGGTTGTGATAGATGCGCTGAACGACTACTACCTGCATATCAACAGCAACATCCATCGTGGCGTGCACTGCCTCAGTCAGCTGGCCACCAACGAATTTGAGCGGGCGCGTGAAGCGGTACGGCAGTACATCAACGCGGCAACCACGCAGGAGGTCATCTTCACACGCGGAGCCACTGAATCCATTAACCTGGTGGCAGCCTCTTTTGGTCGTACTTACTTACATCCTGGTGACGAGGTCATCGTTTCCGAAATGGAGCACCACTCCAACATCGTACCGTGGCAGTTAGCCTGCGAAGAGCACGGTGCGAAGCTCAAAGTACTTCCGTTTAATGAGCAAGGCGAACTGATAATCAGCAAGTTGGAATCTTTAATCACCGAACGTACCAAAATAGTAGCAGTAGCGCACGTCTCCAACTCGCTGGGTACCGTCAACCCGATTGAGGAGATTATCCGCATTGCGCACCAGCGCAATGTGCCCGTACTCATTGACGGCGCGCAGGCGGTGGCTCACTGCCCTGTGGATGTGCAAGCCCTCGATTGCGACTTCTACTGCTTCTCCGGTCATAAGATGTACGCCCCGATGGGCATTGGTGTTATGTACGGTAAAACCCAATGGCTCAACGAGATGCAACCCTATCAAGGTGGTGGTGAGATGATCAAAGACGTGACGTTTGAAAAGACTACCTATAACGAGTTGCCCTTCAAATTTGAAGCGGGTACACCTTCCGTAGGCGATGTTATCGGTTTACGAACTGCCATTGAATATATCCAAAACATTGGTTTAGAGAAGATTGCCGCATACGAGCAAGAACTGTTGACCTACACTACCGAAAAACTGTCCAAAATTGACGGTATGCGATTCATCGGAGAGGCGACACATAAAACGGGTGTCATTTCGTTCTTGGTGGGTAACATCCATCCATACGATATGGGCGTTCTCCTTGACCATCAAGGAATTGCAGTGCGCACGGGACACCATTGCACGCAACCCATTATGACTCATTTCGGAATTCCCGGCACCGTCCGCGCCTCCTTTGCCCTCTACAACACGTTTGAGGAAGCCGACAAGTTAGTTGAGGCGGTGGTCAAAGCAAAAAATATGTTGATGTAGTGGCTATTGGCTATTAGCTATTAGCTATTGGCTGTTAGCCAAAAGCTAAACAAACAAATAATGATATGAATAATATGCAAGAACAAACCTTCGCACTGGTCACCGGCGGAAGTTCCGGCATTGGTTACGCTTACGCGGAAGAGTGGGCGCGGAAAGGTTATAACATACTGATTGTCAGCAATCGAGAAGACTTAAACACACAAGCACAAGAGAAGTTGCAGGCATTGTTCCCGCAACAAAAAGTGCTTGCTCGCTACCAAGATTTGACATCGCCCGAGGCTGCACAAGAGCTATTCGACTATTGCGAAAGCGAGAAAATCATTGTGGAAGTATTGGTCAACAACGCAGGCATGTTCTATTTTGGGGCAGCAGTAGAAAAACCCGTTGCGCTGAGCCACAAAATGACGATGTTGCACTGCACAACGCCTGCAGATTTGTGCGTACTATTCGGTAAAGCGATGAAAGATCGCGGGCGCGGCTACATTCTCAATGCCGCCTCCATCACAGCTTTCATGAGCTTTCCGACCATCGCCACCTACCAAGCTTCCAAATCCTATCTCCTGAAATTTTCCAAGGGAATCCACTATGAATTAAGTCATTACGGAGTGAAAGTATGCTGTGTTTGTCCTGGAGCGGTTGATACAGATCTCTACAACTTACCCGTGAAAATGCGGAAACGTTTACGCACTATCGGGGTGATGTTGGCGCCTGAACAGATTGCAAAACGTGGGGTAAGAGCAACATTACACGGTCGGAAAGTCAAAATTCCGGGTGCCATCAACTACTTTTTCCTCTTACTCTGTTTTCTATTGCCAGGATTCGTCATTAACATGGTAAAAAAGAAGTTTGTATAAACTTTTCCACTCCAAACCTGTCTATGTACTTAAAAATTGTATCTTTGCATTTTAATATCGAAAAAATGAAAAAAATCCTCTATTTCAGCGCAATTATCTGCTTATTTGCTGGCTGTCAAGCTCAAAAAGGGTTGGTTTCTGTTGATAAAGAGACCAATGAGATTGTTCTCTCAAAAGGTCAATCTTGTGAAATTGAGTTCATTACCAATGCTTCAACAGGTTATTGGTGGCAATTAGTCAACGAAAATGAGGTCAATATAGTAAAGAGTGTCGGTGATCGTTACGTCAGCAACGCACCGAAAGGGATGGTGGGAGCATCCAGTCACCGTTTTTGGAAATTTGAAGCGGTAGAAAAAGGCACTCAAACCTTGCATTTTGTGTATGCGCGCGACAAGGTTGACGAAGCAATTCGGACTCGCGACGTCACCATTACCGTCAAGTAGATGCCTACGATACGGGTTGCCATTCCCGCCATGGACGAGCTCGACTATCTGCCCGTCACTTTAGATGCGCTCTCTAAACAAAAAACGAACTGTACATTTGAGGCATATATATGTGTGAATCAGCCCGATAACTATTGGGCTGATGCTACAAAGAGTACTATCTGCGAACATAATCGTTTGCTTCTTGAATACCTTCATCATTATCAATTTTTAACACTCCATGTCTTAGACTATTCCTCGCCGGGAAAAGGGTGGATAGGTAAAAAATCTGGCGTAGGTTTCGCTCGTAAAGTACTGTTTGAGAAAATCTTATCCGTTTCCGAGCCCGATGACCTCATCGTCAGTTTAGATGCGGATACGTACGTAGAACCCGACTATTTGGAGTCCATTGCTACTCCTTTTCGGAAGAACAAAAGTCTTAATGCATTAGCTGTACCCTATTATCATCGTTTGGACCCGCAAGATGAAATTTGTAACCGAACGATGCTCCGCTACGAACTCTACATGCGAAATTATGCTATTAACTTGTTGAAAATCAATAGTCCGTATGGTTTCACTGCATTAGGTTCGGCCATTGTGATGCGTGCTTCCGCATTGCGCAAAATCGGGAATATCACCCCTTTGCAAAGCGGTGAGGACTTCTATCTTGTCCAAAAATTCTGCAAAATGGGTGGTTTAAGTCTTTTTAACACCGGATGCGTCTATCCCGCCAGCCGCTTCTCTGACCGTGTACCGTTCGGTACCGGACCCGCCATGATACAAGGTTCAAAGGGTATTTGGGATAGTTACCCTATCTATCCCCATACTTGCTTCACCTCAATCCAAGAAGCATATACTCACCTTCACGACATATTTGACAATAATTTCAAGACGACTGACAACGATTTCCTCGCTTTTCTGCAAAAAGATACCCAAAAGCAGGATATTTGGCAAGATATTCGACAAAACGTTTCCGACTATCCCCATTTTGTGAAAGCCTTCCATCAGAAAGCTGACGGACTTCGACTCCTGCAATATGTTCGCACAAAACAACGACAACAACCAGTTACAGAAGAAGTTGCACTTTATCAGAATCTGCAAAAGTGGATTCCAGATCAATGTCCCTTCTGGTTTTCCTCTCCTCTTCCGTTAAATCAATATTCCATCCAACAACTCAATTCAATACGTGATGCACTCTTTCATTTAGAACAGCTCCTACGAATAGAATATGGGTAACTATTGTTGTATTCACCTCATAATAAACATTATCACGACACGCGTTTTTTTACACAACACACATTAAAAATGGACATATTTCGATCAAAAATGACATACTAATGTGATGTTTAGTTATTTTAACAGTAAAAATAACAATTTGTCATTTTTGTTCTATTTTTTGTCATTTTTATTCCTTCTTACGTAAAATCTATCTTATTATCCTATAATACACCTATTTTTTCTTCTTATAATAGACTACCAATGATAATATTGATTATTTTTACTTCATAAACAAAATCAATATGGAAAAAAACACAAATTTTGAAGTAGTCATTCTTAGTCAAGATGATGACAAAATCAACACCTTAAAGAACTTATTATCAAACTATTATTTAATCAATATTTCTAAGGTGTGTCGGCATGAAGCCGAAGCTATTGAGTACTTGAACAACCACAAAATATCATTGTTCTTTCTTGACATAGAGCTTTCTCACATTCTTCTTGATATACAAAAACCACCTTTCATTGTAGGTCTTTGCGACAAAGAATACGTTAAAAAAGTGAAAAAATATATGAAGCTGGGCTTTTTTGAGTTTTTTTATACACCCTATAATGAACGAGAGCTCAATAGCATTATGGGCAAGGTCATGAACATTTATGGTTCCTATAACAAAATTGACCGTCAACTTGCACAACGAGTGGAAGAAGAAAATATCAAATATAACGCAGAAGACCCTGCTCAAAAATCCATTTTCATACAAGGGACGCGCAACGAGGAATCCATTCGTATATATTTTGACAAAGTGCTATATTTTAAGAAAATAGATAAACAAGTCTGTGTCTATTTTTTGGAAGGCTATCGAAAATATTTCCATAGTAACCTGAAGATGTTCCACGCCAAATTCCCAAAGTCGAAATTCAAGAAAATAAACCGTTCCACGGTGGTCAACATGGACTATGTAAATGGATCATTCAAAAACCGCATTGTGATAGCCGATAATTCCAGTTTTGAAATCACACGCTCATTCAAAAAAGCTTTCAAAGAATCCATGCCGAAGAAATAAAAGGCTCATCCTCGTCGCCGCCAAATGCAAAAAGCATTTGAAAGTAAAGAAAAAACAACAATAGTGCCAGTTTTTTTGTACTTTTGCCGCCTTTTTGTATTTGGACTAAATTATATATGTTATATCCCGATAATTTTGAAGAGAAAATCGGCTTTGACACAGTGCGGCGGCTTATTCTGGCGCATTGCCTGAGTCCCCAAGGCGCGGAAGCGGTAGATCGTATGCAGTTCATGACGGACATGTTGCAGATTCTGCCGGCTTTGGAAGCTGTAGAGGAATTCAGGCAATTGCTGCTTTTCGACGAGCCATTCCCCGCACAGGACTTCTACGATCTGCGGGCGGTGCTCAAGCATCTGCGCGTCGATGGAACATACATTGAACTGGAGGATTTAGCTTGTCTGCGCGGTTTTGTGCAATCCATGACCAACATTTTCGTCTATTTCAAAGTGCGGCACGAGGACAACCGCTACCCGCGACTTTGGTCGATGTGCGCGGAGATGCCGCTGCAGCGCGACTTAATGTCTGCCATCAATCGCATTATGGACGACAAAGGACAGATGCGCGACAACGCCTCCGACGAACTGGCGCACATCAAAGGGGCTATCAATCGTATCTCCCGCGATGCCGACCGGCAAATTCGTAAGATTCTCTCCGCCGCCAAGCAAGACGGCATTGTGAAGGAAGATGCCGAGATGACCATTCGTAACGGTCGTCTCTGTATTCCTGTTTCTGCACAGTTCAAACGTCGGCTGCGCGGCTTCGTGCACGACGAATCAGCTACCGGACAGACTGTTTTTATCGAGCCTACCGAGGTTTTTGATGCCAACAACGAACTCAAAGACTTGCAAAACGCGGAGCAACGAGAAATTATCCGCATCTTAACGGAGATTTCCACCACTATTCGACCGCTCATTGACGAACTTTTGGAAGCGCAAACGCTGATGGGACGTTACGACTTCCTTCGCGCCAAGGCACTTTTCGCCATTGACATTGACGCTACCGTACCGCATATTCATCCCCAAACGGTCGCGCACTGGCACCAAGCCGTGCACCCGTTACTACACCTCAACTTCAAGAAAAACGGCAAACAAGTTGTGCCTTTGAACATCGAACTCTTTCCGGAAAAGCGTATTCTGATTATCTCAGGACCTAATGCCGGCGGCAAATCTGTATGCTTGAAAAGCGTTGGTTTACTGCAATATATGATGCAATGCGGACTGCCCGTCTCCATGCAAAGTACCTCCGACATGGGCATTTTCGAGCATATTTTCATTGACATTGGCGATGAGCAATCCATCGAAAATGACTTGAGTACTTACAGTTCTCACTTGCAGAATCTGAAAGTGATGGACGAGAACCTCAACGCGAAATCGCTGTTCTTGATTGATGAATTTGGGAGCGGCACCGAGCCTACTTTGGGCGGTGCATTGGCGGAATCCATCCTCGAAAAATACTATGACACAGGAGCTTTCGGCATTATCACCACGCACTATGGCAATCTAAAGATGTTCTCCGACTCGCACCCCGAGGCGGAAAACGGAGCTATGCTCTTCGACACGCACGCGCTGAAACCGCTCTATATCCTCAAAATCGGTAAGCCGGGCAGCTCTTTCACTTACGAAATTGCCCGTCAAATCGGACTTAATCCGCAAATTATCGACAACGCTATCCAAAAATCGGGCACCGCGCAAATTGATTACGAACGAAAACTGGAAGAAATCGAGGTAACGCAGATTGAGACGGAACAAAAGCTCAAGATGGTACGTGCCGCTGATAACCAACTCGCCCTGATGATTGACGAATATGCCGAAAAATTTGCGTTACTCGACAAACAGCGAAAGGAGATTCTGACCAAAGCCAAGAACCAAGCTAACAGTATCGTTGATAGTGCTAACAAGGTGATTGAGAATACGATACGCGAAATCAAAGAGTCGAAAGCGGATGCCCAAAAGACAAAACAGGTTCGTGAAGAGGTGAAATCCTTCAAGAAAGAACTGCAGAAGGAAATTGAGAACGTCGAGAAGGCGGAAGCGGAAGCCGTAAAGCCCATCGTGCCGATACACAAGCGCAAACCGGTAGAACGCAAACCGACCGTGGAAGAGATTCAAGACAAGACCATTCGAATTGGAGATTCCGTCTATATGCCTGATTCTCAAATTGCTGGCGAGGTCACACAAATTGACGGCAACGATGTGATGATTTCTTTCCATTCGGTCAATTTCCGCACCAAGCTGGACAAACTCATCAAAATCAGCAAGAAGGAAGCCCGAAATGTGGAGCGCGGCAACGTTTCGCAATTCAACACGGGCTCTATCGCAGATGCGCTCAACAAGAAATTAGCAGATTTTAACACTACTTTGGATGTGCGCGGTCAACGGGCCGAAGAGATGATGCATAATCTGGAAGAGTATTTGGACGAAGCTGAAATGTTGGGTATCAGTAATTTGCGGATTCTTCACGGCAAGGGGAACGGCATCTTACGCAGTGTCGTTCGACAATATTTGGCCAAACGACGGAGTGTGGCAGAGTTCTACGACGAGATGCTGGAGCTGGGCGGCGCCGGCATCACGGTGGTCAAAATGAAGAAATAACGATTTTTTTTGTATTTTCGCCGCTTTGCTTAAATTGTGAATTATGGCTCAGAAAAAATTCGCCGTCATTGGCGCAGGGCAGTTCGGTCAAGCTATCAGTTTGGCACTCTCGGAAAAGGGTTTCGAAGTGCTGGTGATCGACAAAGACATGAAGAAAGTGCAGTACATCAGCGATGATGTCGCGTATGCTGTGTGCACGGATGCCACGGACAAACGCGCACTGCTCAACGAAAACATCAAGGATTTCGATGCGGTGATTGTGGCTATCGGCGACGACTTTGTGGAACGTCTGCTCTGCATCTCCAACCTCATAGATTTGGGAATTGAGAAGATTTTCTGCCGCACAAAGGGCAAACACCAACAAACCATTTTGGAAAAGATGGGAATTACGGAATTCCTTTCCCCTGAAGACGAGTTGGCTACCTTGTTGGCCGAACGCCTCAGCAACCCCAACATCCTTTCCTACCTGCAACTCCCTGACGAATACCGAATTGCGTCCATCATCACACCGGACCGACTCGAAGGACTCACCCTCGGCGATGTCAACTTCCGTGACAACCACCACTTGAGCTTGGTCACCATCCGTCGTAATTTTGAGGAAATTGAAAACAAGGAACTGACAATGAAACAGCACATTATCGGTGTCCCTGACAATTCTACGGTAATCCGGAAAGGCGATGTTTTTGTTTTGTTCGGCAAAGACCGTGACATAGATAACTTCATCAAAATCAATTTGTAATGCCCATTTTCGGAAACCACGACGAATACAACGGCAAACGTCGAATCCACATTGCCACTTACAAGGACCGCATCCAGCGGATCTTGCAAATTTGCAGTTTGTTGGTTTCCATCGTGACCATTGCGTGCATTTTCTGCTATCATGGTCTATATATTACTCCCGCAGTCAAAAATCTGATACGTTTCATCATCCACGGCAGTCTTTTCTTCTATGTAGCGAAATATTTCACTTTAATGTTCTATTCGCTGCACCGAGGGCAGTTTTTGAAACATTCGTGGGTCGAATTTATCATCATTCTCATCCTGATTATCCAGTTTATCTCTATCAATGTCTTCCATGTTGACATTGTGAATGCTCATAACTTCGAAAATCTCTATCTGATATTCATTCAATTCTACTTTTTGATTATTGTTTTGATAGAGTTGGCCAAAATGAGCAGCTCTTTAGGAAATTATCACCTCAGTCCGCCCATTTTGATGGTCGTATCGTTCCTCTTTTTGATTACGTTGGGTACCATTTTGCTGATGATGCCACGTATGACGACGAACGGAATCTCCTTCATTGATGCCTTGTTTACGGCAACGAGTGCCAGCTGTATCACGGGGCTTTCGGTGGTGAGCACTTCCGCTTGCTTCACCTTCAAAGGACAAGTGGTAATCTTGGTACTCATACAGTTAGGTGGTATGAGTATCCTCTCCTTCGCTACTTTTTTCTCCACTTTCCTGTCTCGTTCCTTAATCGGCTTGCGCTATCAGTACATGATTCGCGATATGATGTCCTCCGACCGCCTCTCCGACTCAGTATCCTTGCTGCGAAGCATCGTGTTAACGACTTTCATCATTGAAGCAGCGGGCGTTGCTTTAATGTTCACCTATTGGAAATCCACCGGATTCTTCCTTTCCGACAAGCAAAACCTGTTTTTCTCCATCTTTTACACTGTTTCAGCCTTCAATAACGGTGGCTTTGTGCTAATTGACGACAGTTTGCTGAATTTGGGCAGTCAAGGCAGCTACTTCCCGCAGGTGGTCATCATGGGGTTGGTATTTCTGGGCGGCATCGGATTCGTTACCATCCGTGACTTTTTCAGTTACCGTTACATCCGCGAGCGCAACAAATACCAATGGAAAACACTTATGCCACAGACCAAAATCGTGCTTTATGTCACTTTTATCATTATTGGCGTGGGTAGCATCCTTTTCTTCCTACTGGAATACAATGGCGTACTGAAAGACATTAACGGTTTTGGAAATAAGGTATTCACTTCCATTTTTCAGATTGCCACCTGTCGTACTTCTGGATTTAATGTGTTGGATATCAATGCCATGCATCTATCCACCATCTTTCTGATTCTGTTGGCAATCTTTATCGGTGGCTCCCCCAGCTCCACGGGTGGCGGTATCAAAACCACCACGCTATTCATTGTCTGGAAATCCGTGATCGCCACCATTCAAGGTAAGAAAAACATCGAATTTGAACGTAAGTCTATTTCACCTTCATTGGTGGAGAAAGCCACCACAATTATGATGATGACGGTTTCGTTCATTGTTTTCTCATGTTTCCTCTTGACGGTTGTGCAACCAGATGTGGAACTGCTGCCTGCCATGTTTGAAACGGCATCGGCATTCACCACTTGTGGTTTATCCACCGGTGAGTGCGCTAACTGGAATTGGATGGCTAAATTCATCCTCATCATCAATATGTATTGCGGACGTATCGGCACCTTGACGATGGCTTTTGCACTTACCCGTCACAAGAAAGAATCCCCTCATCAATATCCCGACTTGTATATCATGCTGGGTTAGAGGATTTTACGGGACACCGTTACCTCCTTTCTCTCTGTAAGCGAAATTATTGTATCTTTGCCGCCTGAATTATTTGACAAAATGGACTTTGAAGATATACGGCCTTATACGGATGCTGAATTTAAGGAAGCCTACTATCGTCTGATGGACGATAAGCGTTTCCAAGATGCTATACGTATCTGTTTATCAGATTATTCCATTGAAGAATTCCGCCGCGATTTTGAAGATTACAACACCATTGAAGAGGTGCAGGTGGTTTTTGACAAACGTTTCATGGATGCTTTTTTAGGTCAGTCCTCCACTGGTGTGACCTTGACTGGAATTGAGAACATCGAAGCGGATAAAGCTTATATGTTCATCGGTAATCACCGTGATATTACGTTAGATCCTGCCATTTTGCAGTATTATTTCTTCATTGAGCATCGGAAAACTTCCCGTATCGCTATGGGTGACAATCTTTTCACCACGCCTTTATTGGGTGAAATCGCGAAGTTGAACAAGATGATCAAGGTGAAACGGAGCGGCACTATGCGCGAAAAACTACTCAATTCCAAACATTTAGCCGCTTATATTCAATACTCTCTCTTTGAAGAGAATGAATCCGTCTGGATTGCCCAACGCGACGGTCGTACCAAAGACGGTAACGACTACACCAAACAGGGTCTTTTAAAGATGATCACCATGGGTAATGACAAGCACTTGGTGGAAACGATGCGCAAGATGAACCTCACGCCTGTGACGATTAACTACGAATATGAGCCTTGTGACAAAATGAAAGCCCGTGAATGCGCTCTCAGTGAGGCCGGCCCTTACCAGAAACAGCCCGGTGAAGATTTCGCCAGCATCAAACAAGGCATCTTCGGTCAGAAAGGTCGTATCTCCTTGCATATTGGAAAACCTCTTCAAGAAGAACTGGATACGGTGCCTGAACAATTGAACAATAACGACAAGCTACATTTTGTATGCGAATTAATTGATAGACAGATATATCAGAACTATACGCTCTACCCTAACAACTTCATGGCTCACGATTTATTGTATCACAATCAAGACTACTCCAACCAATACACTGCTGAACAGATGACGAAATTTGAGCAATATTTGCAGATGCAATCCAAGACGTTAGATGTGCCCGAGGAGAAGATGCGTGAGAACCTTTTGAAGATATACGCAACCCCTGTAGATAATCATTTCAAAGCAATTTTAGAACAGAATTAATATTTTTTAACGCAGTATGGATGAGTTACAACCCCCGTCGCAACCGAAAATTTTAATTATCCGATTAAGCTCTATTGGAGACATTGTGCTGACCACTCCCGTCGTCAGAGCAGTAAATGAACAGATTCCTGAGGCTGAAGTTCATTTTTTAGTGCGCAAAGAGTACGTCTCCGTGATAGAAACCAACCCTCATATTCACAAACTGCACACCTACGATTCTGATAACGTAAGTCAGGTCGTGGAAGAACTACGCAATGAGCAGTTTGATGTGGTGATTGACTTGCAGAAAACATTCCGTTCCCGTCAGGTAGTGCGCCAACTGAAGTGCACCTCTTATACATTCCAAAAGCACAATTTTTCCAAGTGGCTGTGCTATCGTCTGAAGATGAACGGACTGCCGGAAACACACATCGTGGAGCGCTATTTTGAAGCTGTAAAGATGCTGAACGTCCACAACGACCACAAAGGTTTGGAATTCTACATTCCTGAGGATCAAGGTTTTGAAGAGGATGATCTTCCAATGTTGTTTGATGACGGTTTTGTAGCCATCGTGTTAGCCGCCCAACATTTCACCAAGCGCATTCCTGTATCCAAAGTAGTGGAAATCGGCAGCATCCTGCACAAGCCCATCATGCTTTTGGGTGGCAAAGATGTTTATGAAGAAGGTGAACAGGTAGTGGCTCAATTGGGCGAACGCGCAACGAACGGTTGCGGCAAATACACTCTTTACCAATCAGCCGCCATCATTCAACATGCTGATTGTGTGATTACTGGTGATACCGGACTGATGCATATTGCAGCGGCGCTTCACAAGCCTACGGCGGTTATTTTTGGTTCCACCATCCCTGAATTCGGATGCTATCCCTATATGCCTGGCGAACGAAATCTCTTTCGTAACTTTGAAGTTTGCCCGCTCCATTGCCGGCCGTGTTCCAAGCTCGGCAGCTCTAAATGCAAACGCAAGCACTTTAAGTGCATGAACAACATTTCCGCGACGGACGTGGCAATGTGGGTGAACCGGTTTTGATGCAGAACGTGAGGAAAACAGTGCCTTTGCGGGAGTTGTATTAACGAATGACCGTGATTGATCCGTTAAATGTGATGGTCCGTAATTTCCCAATACACTGGAACAAAAAATAATAAACCCCGTCGCTAAGATTGGAGGCATCGAAATACTTTTCCCCGCGAAAGACAATACCGTTTCTGGCATACGAATCGTAATTGCTGACGTCATAGACCTTCTTACCCCACCTGTCAAACACCTGTAGGCGGTTGTCCAGGATATTGTTGTTATACCCCGCAGCCATATCTGTATTCAATTCCTCAATGACAAAAAAATCGTTAATCCCGTCACCATTCGGCGTGATTACATTGGGGAAACGGCAAGAAAACACGACCACCGGAAGCATCAGAGTAGTGTCCAAACAACAGTATTCCCAACAAGTATGCATCGTGACGGCAAAACTGTCGGCGACATTGTCCTGCAAACGACAGCGCAGATCAAATCCGTCGAACTCCCTACCATCCTCAAGCGACCACCGACTAAGCGTTGCGTCGGACGAACAGTTGTCGATACTGACGTAATAATCATCGAAATCGAAAATGGTGGGCGTATTGACCTCCAAACACAATTCTCCAGGCTCAGAAACCAAAATGGTGACGGCTGGACCGTCGGGGAGATTCTCCAGAAGCGAATAGGTGGTTGTGACCGTAGGGCTGACGGCAATGGTGTGAAGGTTGGACTGGGTGTCAAGGGCGGGATCGTATGGGGTGGATGTCCAGTGACACAAAGCATTGTCAGGCGTGGCCGTGAGATGCACCGTATCTCCCAGACAAATGCCTCCGCTGAAATCTTCAGAAGTGATCTGCAAAGGTCCATTTCCCAGAACTAACAGGTTAAGAACAAACACACTATCGCAACCATTCGCTGTGACCAACGTGTCAAAGTAGATACCTGATTCTGTCAGCGAAAATCCATGCCAATCATAGGCTTGCCCTTGCAGGATTGTATCCGTCTCAACGATAATGTGTGGCGGAACAACAGTGATGTATTCCCAGATGGTGTCCCCCGTCGGGACAACCACGACTGCCAAGCAATGAAGCCCTGTACTGTCGAAAGAAATCTTAAGCGTGTCACTGCTGTTATTAAGTACTTGCCCATCCACATACCACTCAACACCAAGCGTACTGTCAGGGGTGGAGAACACTATGGTGACGGTATCATAGAGGCAGGGTGAATGTGTATTCGCATAAACATTATACACAGCGCTTCGGGCCGCCATACCCGCAATATAAGCATAGCTATCATCCCATCCAAGACCATAAAAAGTGGCTAGAAAGCGTCCTGTATCCGCATCTAATATGTGCACGCCCTCACCAATGGTAAGACGGGCATAACTGTACCCGCCAACGCTTTGGGTAAAAGAAGAGGCTATATTCGCCCCATCTAAAGTGATTCCTCCGACATCAGGGGTGGGTGTCACCACATTGACATAATGCGAAGTAACCATCTCAGAATTATAAACTGGGGCAATGGTTCGACTGATACCTTGTTCCACAGGCGGCACCACCACTACGGCCGGATCGCCGGGCCTACCACCATAACCGGAACTGGAGATATAGAAGCAAACCATTGCAGGTGATGAAGTGCTGAGCAACAAGGCATCGTACTGATACAGGTCAATGCCAGACGGGTAGTGGTCTGGTGTGTGATTGGTTAGTATAAACTCGTATGATTTTCCTGCATTAAGTTGAGCCACAGGCTGATTATCAACAAACACCGTACAGTTATCATCGCGGGCGGTAACCTTTACAAAATCGCCCACCCAATCGTGATAGTAATAAACACTAGCGTTGGGTACACGACCGGATGTAGGCACAATGACGTACTGACAGCCCAACAGATCAGAGGGAAGCGTCTGCTCGTAAAGGTGGTCGCAAGGCGACGAGTTGTCGGGAACATTCGTACATCTATGCCCTTGAAACACGGCCACCGGTTTCGATGAGGTAAAACGAGTACCTGAAAATCCTGGTTTGGGCAAAAAGTCGGAATACACATTTCCCGCATTCATCATATAAACCATACCTCTCATCAGTATGAGGTCCACCGTGTCGCCAACGTTGTATGTGGGCGACCAGTAATTGCCACCTGTGTACACTGCCTCAGCAAACACGACCCGCAATTGAGTACTGTCATAAGGGGCCACAACCGCCACCTGCGATCCTGAAGGGCCGTTGCCGTATGTTTGCGTCATATAGGAGTTTCGCAAGACCGATGTGGGCAAGATGGAGGTCATATCAGAACTCTGGCTATGTTGGTTGGAGGCATACACAAGAGCGTGTGTTGATGTGACCACGTGCAGACCACTAGAGAAAGTGCCGAAACCACCATAGGGAGGAGTGCAGGAATCAGGCACTATGACTCGAACAGTCGTGTCCGCAGGAACGAACACGGTGGTATCCCATCCCAATAAAGGAGCCTCCACGTGGGCAGAACAGTCGTATTCAGAAGCGATGAAAATCGTATAAGTATTAACACTACTGCTATTGCCATTATTTAAAAACGTGAGCCAAAAGTCTGTACCCACAAGTCCAGGCTCTATCTGCTGTGCCTGTGCCACAGACGCGAGAAACAGAATTAATATGATGAGCCACCGTCTCAACTTTAAGACATTTAAATGAGTTGCAAATATACAATTTTTTTAATATCTTTTGCCTTTGAAAGCTCGTTTGATGCCTTTTACGACAGCTATTCTCTCTGACACGGAAAAAGAGACTTCGTAGCCATCGAACGGGAACCCGTAGATGCGGGTTTCGTCGTGGTGGTAGGCGGGGCGCGGGTCTTGCGCTAATACCGCCCGCAATTTCTCCACCTTTTCGGGTTTCAATCTTTTGATTATTGGCTCAGGAATATCAACAAGTAGCTGATAATCTTCATGTTCCTGTGTAAATCCTTTAGATGCCTCCGGATGGCAATCGGTGGTGAGCAAATAGGGTTTAATGTCGTAAATGGGAGTGCCGTCCATAAGGTCGGCGCCGCCCACGAGAAGCGTAGGATTTTTTGGATTAAGGTCAACCTCAATGAGTTCCACGCAAGAGAGCCCGATGGGATTGGGGCGGAAGGGCGAGCGCGTGGCGAACACGCCCATGCGACGATTGCCGCCGAGTCGCGGCGGTCGTACCGTCGGCGACCACTGCTCCTGATGAGCTTCCGAAAAGTCCCAAATCAGCCACAGATGCGAAAACTCTTCGATACCGCGCAACGCCTCCGCATTCCGGTACTCGGGCTCGAACACGATGCGCGCACGCAACTCGGGAACTAGCCCACTTTGCCTCGGAATCCCAAACTTGGTAGGGAACTCGCTGTGTATTCGAGCAATAATTTTCAGTGCGTCCATAAATTTAAGCCTGTAGAGACGCGATTAATCGCGTCCCTACATAACAAATTATCTCTTCTCGATCTTGCACCCCACCGTGGCGAAGAACAGGATATATGCATAGCAGACGAACAGGAGAGCATAAGCAGCGTGCGGGTTCACAGCGTCCGCAATTCTGCCGTAAATCAGCGGCATGATGGCACCGCCCACGATAGCCATCACCATCAACGCGGAAGCGAATTCCGTGTGGTCGCCTAAGTCGTGGATGGCCAACGGCCAAATAGCCGGCCACATGATGGCATGTGCAAAGCTCAAGCATATAATAGCGATAATAGATACAATCCCATGCGTGGTCAATGCCACCACGACCAAGACAACAGCCAACAACAGCTGTATAATCAGCGCATTACGCTGGGAAATATATTTCGGGACGAATATGATGCCACAGAAATAACCCACCAACAACGCAATCAAGGCGTAGATGCCGAAATAGTGTGAAACGGACGTGGGAATTTCGTAGTATTCACCGTAAGGAATCAAGGTGTCGATGGCAATCACCTCAGCTCCGACATAGAAAAAGATGGCCAAAACGCCGAGCCACATATACGGATAGTTGAAAATGCTGGTTTTATGACCGTCAATCTTCTTTTCTTCTTCGACGATTTCCGGCAGATGTGCCGTTTTGATGAAGAGCACCAACGCAATGAGCACAGCTGTCATGATGAGATAAGGGACGATGACACCGTTAGAAAGTTGCTGTAACATAGCCTCTTTTGCAGGACCAGGCTCTGCTACCTTGATGCTCTCGATAAGCTCCTCCTTGCCGCCGAACAGGGCATTGTAGAGAATCAGTATGCCGATCATACCGGCAACTTTGTTACAGATACCCATGATGCTCATGCGACGTGCCGCCGACTCGATCGGGCCGATAACCGTCACGAAGGGATTACTGGCGGTCTGCAACAGCGACAAACCACTTCCCTGCAAGAACAAACCGAGCAGGAACATTGGATAACTGCGCATCATTGCCCCTGGAATGAACATCATGCAGCCGATGGCCATGATGACCAAGCCTAATGCCATGCCGTTGCCATATCCCGTCCTTTTCAGCACAAAAGAAGAAGGAATTGACATCACAAAGTAGGCAATATAGAAGGCAAATGTCACAAAATAGCCCTGCACTTGCGTAGTCAACTCACAGGAAGTGCGCATGTAAGGAATCAAAATGTTGTTCAACCATGTCACGAAACCGAATACGAAGAACAACGATCCGATCACGAACATGCTGTAGGCTGTACTCCTCTGTTTTTCTGCCATAATTCTTGATTTTTATTTTATGTATTTCATTAATTCTGCCTTTTTAGCGTCATATTCTTCCTGAGTAATGATTTGGAGATCTAATTTCTCCTTCCATTTTTTCAACTCCTGCAAAGCAGCTTCGGAGGCCATGTCTTCCGGATTGGCTTTAGTGACAATCTCCTTCGTGGCAATCGCCTCTTCGAAATTGGTACAAGCCAAACCACCGCGATTCAGGACGAGGTAAATCTTGCAACCTGAAGTCGCTTTATTAAAACCATCTATCGGCAAACACTGGATTTTCTTGATGGTAGCCACACCGCCGGCGCGGTTTTCCACACGCTCAGCAGCCTCGCGATCAGCACGACGTTCTGCGGAAGATGCATTTTCATCCTCAGCAAATGCATTCACCCAACTGGCCGTAACATCCTTAAAGTAAAGATAATATTTACCGTTTGTAGGATAACCGTATGTAATAGTGGAACCGACTGTATAAGTAACCCCGTCAGAAGCCACGTAAGACGTGATGTCTCCACCTATTTTCTTGCCAGTCAACTCCTTAGCTGACTTCTGTTCCAAGATGTCTTGGTAAGTTACGTTTTGCGCATTAGCAAACAGACATAAACCTACAAAAAGAAGGACAAAAAACTTTTTCATATTAGGCTTTTTATTATTAACTTCTTCGCGTTACCACAGATTTTGATACAAAATTCGTTAAGAAAACCATATCGGCAAATAAGGCTGCAAAAATAAAAATAATTTCCATTGATAGGCTGCAAAAAAACCAACATGAAAACACCGTTCGACATAAGGCATTATTTGCATATTTCAGAAAAAAAAAGTATTTTTGCGGAATAATTTGAATCTTGGTATAAATGTTGACAAATCACTCAACAATGAAAAAAATATTATGCCTTATAGCTATTGCTCTGATTATGGTCTGCGCAACGGCACAAAAAGTGACTGTGAACGAGCGTTCTTTGACCAACATCCTCAAAGAATTGAACATGGAATTGAAGACGTTGTGCGATCAAAAAGCTGAAACACAGCAACACTTCAATCAAGAATATGAGAGTCAGCATCAACGGATGATTGATGTCATCACGCGGACAAATGAACTCTCGATACTGCTCTATTCACAGGAGCAGAAGAGGACATTTGACATGGCATACGCCTTGAAGAAAGTGACGAGCAGCTATAATGATTTCAATCAGGGCATGCGACCATACGATCAAATCATCAACGACTTTAGTTTTGAAATAGAACGTTACGCACGTCTTATCGAGGCGCTCCGCCGTCTTCCACCGGAAATGAAGGAAATAGAAATTGAGATAGTGCCGGACAGCCTGCTATACCATAGTGAGGAGTTGTTAGATTCTAATTTGCTGGATAACGAATCCTTCTTGGAAAAGGAAATTATCCAGATTGCTATTAAGGATAGTACCGGAGCACCGTTTGTGTTGGACGAAGCGGGGGAACGGTACCGCACTTCCTGTATTCTATATGCCTCCGAACTGCTGAAAATGTACGCGGATAACCGCGGTGCAATCGTTGCTGACAGCTCGCACTATCGGCAAGCATTCATACGCACAAAAGAGGCCTACGATTACGCTGAAGCCCAATACTCCGTGTTGGACCAGTATGTCTTTTTTGTTGGGCAAACGCCTTTTTGGGAAATCTTCTCCAACTTCAAATCCTATTGGGGAAAGATGAAGAAAGAGATGCGCAACGAGTATGATTTTGATGCGTTGCGCAGGGCGAAAGAGGAAGACGACCAATATTACAACAAACTCTCCGGACGGGCGGAAAAAGCCTTTTCGGTCATTGCCTGTGGCATCCAATTGGGCTCACTTTTCCTTGTATGGCTTTTGATATTTGGAATCCTCTGGTTGATAAAACGTTTCTCCAAAACCCCAAAAGCTGTCCTGAATAAGTCATTGCCGCTGTTTTCCATATTCGTGAGTACCCTTTTGTATTTCCTGACGTTCGGCTATTTTTGGGAGGGAAGCGAGTATGTGCATTACGGCGTGAAAAACATCAACACCTTCCTTTGGCTGCTTGCGGCTATTTCCGGCTCATTGCTGCTT
>Ga0310786_10002951_pt1 | contig 25297 bp, 14 predicted proteins | sample AusTroGonzalo_MG_FD_203881 | JGI IMG/M metagenome (GOLD analysis project Ga0310786, IMG submission 203881) | Bovine rumen microbial communities from tropical cattle in Woodstock, Queensland, Australia - Gonzalo_03 (v2) (version 2) | ecosystem: Host-associated > Mammals > Digestive system >...
AGTAGAACCCATGGCCGTACTGAGCCACTTGTTGATTGCGGTCATGTTGTAGTTCTTCCTATCGTCCGCGTATTCCTCGGCAATTTCCATCTTCTTCTCGGGATCGACAATACCATCCGACCCGAGCACTTCCTTGCAGAAGTCATCGACTGACCCGGTAAACCCGATACCCGATAGATAATTGGAGAACATGTTGCGGCGGTTCTTGCTGGACTTCACGTCAAACGATGCAAGAAGCTTCCTGACGGATTCCTTGATCGCTTCCAGATTTTCGGCCTTGCCCGGTGCAACGAAGCTGGTGCCATAATCACCGCCGACTTCGCGCATCCTACGGGACTGTGCATTGGTCGAACCCACCATGGCGGTATCCATCGGCTCACCGAGCAGTTCCTTGTCCTTGGCTTCCTTGCGTGCGGCGGGACCTTTCAGGCCACTCATCTTTCGTGCATGGCGTTCGATAAGTTCCGGATATGGGGACTTCGAGGACCTCAGGTCATCAAGCAGCGACTCGATCGTGTCCATTGATTCGTCCGGTTTTACGTTCCGTTCCTTCAGTACGTCCATGGCATTGTTGATAAATCCCATAGCAGAGTCACCGAACAGGCCCTTCACGAACCGGATGCCGTTCTCGACAGAATCTTTGGAGCCGTTTACATATATATCATGCAACGCACCAGCGAGCATAGCGTATGTCCTAGCCTCAGCACTCTGTACCTGCATGGCAGTATCGTATACCTTCCGCGGGTTCACGGCGACAATACCGATCACCTTGTTCTTGAGCGCGTCGACAAGTTTATTCTTCTTGTCAGAGTCGTCACTTGTCAATATGTTGATCCCCTTCTGGGATGCCAGGTAGTTTTCGACATAATTGACTGCCTTTTCGCCGGCGACCTCCTTCAGCAACGAATATGCAGCTTCCCGCTTGGCCTTTGCCTTCTCAGGATCACCGGTTTCCGGATCAACGATATCGGACAGGGCGCTCTCAAGTTTCTTCACGTCCCCAACCTTGCGGTCAGGATACTTACCGGACAGTTTCTTCATCGCCTCGTCCTCGTCATACAGGGACCCGAGTGTCGCCTCGTCGTCCATTTCCGACTTGAGTTTCTTGATTCGGGCATAGTGGCCGGCATTGCGTTCAGCCGGGTCGAGCGCGGCGAAAATCGTATCCGTGTGGCCGGAATCCAGGTTCTGCGCAAGCGAGAAGAAGAGTCCGGACATCTGTTCCATTGCATCCGGACGGTTCCTTTTCAGCCAATCGAACGAGCGGTTGCCAAGGAGACGGTCGGCAATCTGCATACGCAGTGCCTTCACGTAGCAGTCCATACCACGGCGAGTATTGATCAGACGGGCAGCATCCACGTCGGCCGATGCATCCACCATGTCATGTCCGAACGCGGCATCCGCATATGTAGTTCCACGCATCGGGCCGTTCTCGATCTTGTCGTACAGTCCGCTACTGGAAAGCAGGTCATCCACGGTATCGATTTCGCCCGACTCGCACTTTTCATTGACCGCCTCGGCAACGGAACCATATGAACGGTCACCACCGGCCTCGTCGTCCATGACGTGTCCGTACATTTTGGCGATATCGTCATTCGGGGCAATGCTTACGCTGATCTCACGGTCGGTGCCGTGCAACTTGTTGTATGCATTGTGTATGGCCGCCCTGAAGAAATCGAGATAACGGTCGGAACCTTCGGTCGCATTCATGCGCAGGTCATTGTATATCGATTCCAGTTCCCTGGCCAGGGTGTCGTCGGTCTCCAGGCGACTGGCCGCCGCACCCGTTTTCATCCGGGCAGCGTCCTTGGTAAGCTCGCTGTTGCCGAGCGAACGCTGCTGGGCGATGTCACGAAGTTCCCCCGGGATACGGGAGGCCGGCGCTTCGCGACCCGCAAACGGGTTCGGGACCGCCGTTTCACGGGTAAGGTCGCCGAGACGGAGGATGATGTGTGCCAGCGCGGTACTCACCTCGGATACGGATTCGAGCGTCCGGCCGTCACCTACCTGCAAGCCATCATCGAGGAACTTGCCGATTTCGTACCTGATCGGGGCGGTTCCGGGCATCCGACGGGCACACCTGGTCTTTATACCGGAGAGCACTTCGGATACCAGTTTCCTCCACTGTTCAGCGCTGTCCGGGGTGACGGCAATGCCGTCAGGACCCTTACTGAGCGCGATTCGGTCACGGGATTCCATATATTTACGTCCGATGTACTCGATCAGCTCGTCGGCCCACAGGCGCTTTGCCGACATCGCGGATATATTGGCGATACCCTCGCCGTGCTTTTCGGAAAATTCTTCCAGGTCATCGCGGGCCGACTGGATATAGGCTGCGCACTTGTCCACGGCGCCACGGTCAAGCCCGGCAAACGCGGAATCACCCGAAGTGAGCGGTGTGATTGCCGAAGACATGGTGCTACCCTTCCCGGCACGGATAGTATCGAACCCGAGCATGCCGGTAAGTCCGTTGTATACCCCGGTAGAATCCGGTTTCCATTCCTTGAGAGCCGCATCCACCAAATCGTATGCCGATAACTTGTGTTCAGGCGCCTCCAACGGTTCATCCAGGTCTTCCAGGCTGACCGTGCTGTCTTCACCCATACTGGATAACTTGCGCGGGTCGGTCTTGAAGAACTTCGTCACGGAATCCTTGAGATCGTCCGTATCACGGATGCTCTTCATCGCCCCGACAGCTGCGGCAGCCAGTTCGGCATATGCAGTATGTTCCTTTTCGTCACCGACCGCCGTACCGCGGAACGCATCGGTAAGGCCCTCTATAAGCTTACCGCCATCAGTCAGCTGGGCCAGGGTTTCGCGGATCCTTTCCAGCTTGGCAATTGATGCACGCGCCGGTTTACCACTTTTTCCCGTATCATACAGGATATTATATATTTCCTCGTCGATTTTATCCAATGCCGCATTGCCACCGATGGAACGGAACATGCCAGCATTGACGTCACGGGTCACCGGTCCGCCCACTATCAATGACGCGAGTATAGTATACAGTACTGAATATGTGTATTCCAGGAACTTGTGCTCGCTATCTTCATGCACCAGTGCATCAACGGCACTGCGGCTGAACACTTCCTTCACATCAGTCGGCACATTTACATATCTATCAAGCTTCTTTGCAAGTGCAAATACAACCCTCATACGATCAGGGTCGGATGTGACAAGCGTGCTGTCATCCAGTAGTTCCAATGCCTGCTTGACTATAGCAATACTCGTCTCGCGGTCATTCTCGATCTCGTCGAATCCGCGCATTTCACCCGCGCCCCCGAAATCGAAGATTGGTTCATTCTCATCCTTGGCGTCATACTGCACCATAATCCGGTTCCCGGAGGTGTACTTTCCGCCGGAATAGGTGTTCGTCACGGTAAGCCCGTGATACCCGTATCCTTCGGATATGGCCATGGCCGCGACAGCAAGGTCCATCAGTAACGTCCTGAAAGCAGTCAGCATGCCGCGTTCATCGGCGCCGTATGCCTTGGCGAATTCGGCAGGTATATCCATATTGAGATTGCTGAAAAGTTCGTCAGCCAGTTCCTTGCCGTATTCCTTGATAATCGCACGACCTTCTGCGAACTGTTCCTTCTGCCCCTTGCCCTTGATTCCGATTTCCAGTTCACTTCCCTGCTGGGCCTCCATGTACCGGATGGCCTTCTCGCGCACCTGTCCCATCAGGGCATCCTGGCTCATGCCGGATACCATTGCGGGAATGTTCCCAAATACGTCACGGAAGGCATACTTCACCGGGGCTACCGCACTGTCGACCTCATGGTGCATGATATTGTTGAATGCGCCGTCGTATGCGACAATGTTAGCCATCACCGAATATCCGAGTAGGGAAGGCGGATCGAGCATCTTCGCGATTTCACGGTTGCCCATCGCCTGATTCTTTACTTCAGGCGGAAGTGTCTCCAACAGGTCGGACTTGTCAAGGTCATCGAGGTCCCCGGTACCCTGGAAATCCTTTTTCCCGGTGAGAGATACCGCAGGATTCCTCCCTATTCCTGACGAAAGCACGCTGCCTGCAAGTTCGGGACCTTCCTCTGCCCTGGCCGCATACAGTTCCTCGTCCTCGTCATTCAGGTAATCGAGCTGGTTGTCCACCATCCTGGAATAAGGCACGATGCCTTTCCACACAGCATACGTAACAAAGGAGGATGTGCTGTCGAGGTACGGGAAAAGGGTGGGGCGTGTGTACCCGTGTACCGACTTCTCGTCATTCCGGTCAACGGTTGCCATATCGTTACCGAGCTTCACGGTCATCTTGCCGGAATCACGGTCGTCGTCCTCGACCTTGAATTCGTCGGGGAATCGTCCGAGTGCACGGCGGATCCTGGCTGTAATGTTCCCCGTCGCAACACCGGTACGGCGCAGCAGTGTCTCGTCACCGCTACCCGAGACACCAGGATATGACGGCACCTGGCCGTCACCCATTACCTGGAAGACCTGTCTGCGGATCTCGTCGATGACCTTGCGTTCATTGCCCGAGCACGAGACAGCCTTCCTGTCCAGGAAAGCGACAGAACTGTCATGAAGTTTCATTGCACCGGCAGCATCTCCCACTACGGACATGATGCGCCCGTTGTTCAGTTCGCACAGGTAGTCGAAATAGTCTCCAAAATCCCTGTCACCATCCTTGATGTACTGGTCATACGGGGTATGCTCGATACCGAGGGCATCGGCAATTGTCTCGATGCCGAACTTTACCAGCTTTCCGTCAGTTATCCGGTCGCCCCCGCGCCTTTTCATAAATACCGAGCAGTCCTTTGCGAACAGGGGGACAAGGTATTCCGGTGCAACAGGGGCACCGGAAAGGTCGATATCCGGGTTCTCGATGTCAATGGCGAGATATTCAGTGCTCCCCTCGCCCGTCTGGTATTCCCTCGTGTCAGGAAGGCCGTTACCCTCTATCCAGCCCTTGATATAGGCCACCGTGTCATCGACAGATACCATGTCCGTACGCTTTCCACCGGCAATCTCCTTGGCGGATTCCTCGATGCCGGCACCATAATCCTCGGACATGCGGCATGCCATGTACACGTAGATCTCGTCCATTCCGATTTTGACATCCGCCTTGGGTGAAAGGTACTTGATTTCCGGCCTGTCGGTACCTTTCACTAATTCCCCGGTCTTGATACCCTGGTCGGATACGAGTTCCGCACGGTATTCCTTGCCGTACTTTTCCAGTATGTGCGACAGGTCATCAAGCAGTGGAGTCTCGCTACGCCTTGATTCCATATGGTCCATCAGGTCATAGAGGTGCGTACCGAACTCCTCGCCGATCCTCTTGAGCGATTCGGGGTTATTGAGTATACCGGCAACAACCTTGCGGTATTCACGGTACTTATCCGCCCCGGCTCCGCCGGTTCCACCATAGGCCGGGGCCTTGGTGGACGACGAGGCCAGTTCCATGCGTTCGACCGGAGTGGACACGTGTCCAACCGGTACAATTCGTCTCGAAGCGGGGTCGTATCTCAGACCGGCATCCTTCTCGACGTCCTTGCCGACCTTATCCACATATGACCGGCCCACGTTTCCCGATGTCGCTTCAGCCACGATATCAAAATAGTCCGCATCGTCATCCTTGTGGAATGCCGCATAGATTACCGATGCCAGAGTGGGTGGGAACCTGAGCGTATCCATGGAGCTGTTGTACCTGTATACGGGGGAGTCACTGTATGACTCGGGAAGCACGATGGCCAGGTTATGGAGAGTGGTCAAGGAATTGCGGATCCCCTCGATATCCTGTTTCGGGGCATTTATGGCTTCGAGCATTGCATTTATATTCATCGGAAACCCTAGCATCAAATTTATTCAACATCAGTTTATAGGGAATGGCCGTTTTTTCTGTGGCCACTTGGTACCAGAAACCAATCCGCTATAAACTGCGTACATGGAAAACAAGACCCCCTTCAAGCTGATAAATCCGCACCTGGATTCCAACCCGGCATACGAATGCAGTTACCCGGACATACCCGGTAACGACTCGCCGGTATGGAAGTCGATGTACCTGCAGATGGTACCCACCATGTGCGGTCAGGATATCGTAGACACATTCTTCATGAATCTCGGTATCAAAGAGGAATCTTCCGCAACCTTCGTGAAGCTGAAGGAGCTGATTGACCCAGCAGGCACATACGCCGACAGGATCCAGCTGGCCGACTACCTGCTTGGCAAGTACAGGATTATCGAACATTCTAAACTCGATACTGCCGAAGACTACGCTGCATGGTTCATAGATGTGCTGGAGACACTGTATGGCAAGGTCCCCGTGCCGGAACAGGAAGGCAACACGGTATGGAAGGCCGTGGTGGACAGGGTACACTCTGCCCCGGTAACGTTTTCCATGCTTGGACTTTTCACCCGCCCGCTCTCCCGCAACAGGATAGGCAAGACGCTCATGGAGCAGGTACCGGCCAAGACAGTCTACAGCAAGCCTGGAATGCCCGAAAAGGCGGAACAGCTGGCCAGACGTGCGGCATATTCGGCAAAGATAGCCGTGCTTGCCAACGCGGCCGATTTATGTGAACGCATATTCATGAAGGGGGAACATGAACCAGACCCGGATACCATCAGCGAGATAGTATCCGACATTATCACCCCTTCCTGCATGAAGCCACATGTACCCGGATGGGTCAAGACCGAGCCGCACGAGCTCCCGTCCGAACCTTTCGACAAAGCAGATACTGCCTTCGACAAAATCCCTGGACAGAAAGAAACCGATCCCGCGCAGGCACCCGGTTCAACGGAAGCCAACGTCCCCGAAGTTCCCGCGGCCACTCCGTCCGCATCGGGGGACAATGCCACCACCCCGCAAAAAACGGTATCCGAAACGGCCCCTGGACAACCGGAACCGGCCCAGGGACATTCCAACGGAACTGAACCAGCACCGGGAGGAGAAGTGGAAGATGTTGTCACTGTAGATGAGGACCCGGAACCGGCAGGACCGGAAAGCCCTGAGCCGGAAGAACACGGTGAATTGGCAGGACAGGTAGATGATGAGGAACGGGGAGATGACGAAGATCTTGCAGGCATCATCACGAGTGACCTGGATACAGCAACGAAAACTGACGGGCCAGTATCCGTAGACACCGCAGAAACCCATGTAGACAGGGAAGAACCACCCGAAATGGACATACCCGGCATATACCACACGGATGTCGCGCCGGGAACAAGGCGTCCCACTGTCCCCCAGAAGGTCCTCATGGAAATTTACTCCCATGCGGGCACCACTGACCAGATCAAGGAAGCGGTACACATGGTCGAACAGGACATTGCCGACAATACCCCGAACGCCCAGTTCCTATCCCGCTATGTACCCGGAGTCACCCAGGAAATCATCAAGGACATCCTGGTGAACAGGACCGCGAGCGGAAAATACATCAACAGGCAGATGGGAAAGCCCGGCACGGCCATCCCGCATACGAACCTGTCGGGCGGAACCACGTTCACCTCCCCTGTCCGTTCCAGGACCATCGGGCCTGTAGAGGTCCCTCCCGGATTCACCCAGGAGAACTCATCGGTCCTGTGGGACGAACCAGTCATCACGACAATGGGTTTCCCATTCATCAACTTCGGCGCCCCCGAGATTTACACTATACTGAAGGACAAGGACGAAACCAAGGTCAAGAAGGCGTACAAGAAGCTGAAGGCACAGCTGAAGAAAGTGGGACTGGACTCCCCGATCAAGGTGTTGAAGGACTTCAAACATGCCAAGGGAGTGCGCTGCGCACTCAACCGCATCACGGTCGATGCCGACGAACTCCTTGCCGAGGGAAACGCCGACGTGATTGCGTCCGTATATCCCAGGGTATCGGTCGGCATGCGTTCGGCCATCGGTTCAGTGTCGCTGACGAGGGACTTCATCGTAGAGATGTACAAGGTCCTCTCCCCGACCAAGGGTGCCCGGATCTACATGGATGCTCTGGGAATGGGCGAGGCCGAGTATGCCGACACGCTCAACCGAGACGGCAAGCCGCCCCTGTACATCTTCATCCCGAAAGAACAGCTGGCCTTTACCAAGGCACCGGCCGGGTTCATCGCCCGCCTATTGACCAGCGGTAACAAGCCTACGCTGGTTGAGGCCAGGATAGGGACGCATTCCGGCGGATTCGTGATGCCGTTCAAGACGACGAGGCTGCTCTTTTCCGAAATCTGAGGTAGTTTCTAGACATGAACGCCATCAAGTACATAACGTCGGCAGTTTACGGCTGCATCATAGGGAACTGGATAACCACCATATTCAGGACCTTGGTCCATACCGGGGGCGGCGAGCATCGATTTGTCGTCCTTGCACAGTTGGAGACGGGCGATTTCGTGAAAGTGCTTGAAACCGATAGCGAATCGATAGCGCTCGACTTTGAAAACCGTATCGACGAGGATACTGAACTGATGACCGGATTTGTTTTCGACCGCCTGTATCCAGGGGACAAGAACGAACTCGGCGAAATCAAGATAGTAGATCCGGTCCCCCAGGACATCCAGCAAAGGGACATGCTGCTAGGCATCCTGCACGAAGCACGGAAATACTGGTAGGAAATTTCATTTTGCTATAAACTCCGGTAAAAGAACCGGAGTTTTTAATATGGTTTCCAAGGAATTGCAGGGAAAGTTCTACGCAACGCTCGAATCGTTGAAGGATGGAAAGAACGACTATATCCTCGAGGCATTGAAGGCCGGCGCCAAGGCCACCTTCGAAAACTTCGACCGCGGATATGAAGGAACATTCGGTCCCGACACGGTCGAAAAGAAGGACGAGTATGTCGAGGAGCCGGAACCGCAGTACCAGTCCGAACTCACCGTTGACGACGTGAAAAAGCTTGTCCACGACCCGGATACCGAGGAATCCGAGGACCCCGAGGAACTCGACTTCGACAAGGTGACCGGCAAGAGCTTCCCGACCTACCGCGGCCAGTTCTCCAATGAAGACGAATACTCCATGGTTGCAGAAGCCGTTACCAAGCTGGACAGGACCATCGACGCCATGAAGGACGACAGCAATTCCGCCTTGGTCGAAGCGATCAAGGAAGGATGCAGGGCCTGCTTCGCACTCTAAGCATGGATTGGCTTTCTTGAACGGCAGGCGACTATAGCCTGCCTGTTTTTGTATAGTTTTCCGGCATGAGCATATATGTCGTAGGGTCCAGGAGGAACAACTTCCTCGAACTGGACGAAGGTAGAGAAAAATTCCTGGTCGACGTACCCCACAAGGGAGACAATATCGACACTCTTAACCCATGGTACTGCGAACTCACCGCGCTGTACTACATGTGGAGAAATTCAACCGCTAACATTGTCGGCCTGGAACACTACCGGCGGTTCTTCGCGAATGCCGACAACAAGGGATGGTCCCGACTAACCAAGGACCAGGCGAACGAAATGCTCGACAGGTCCGACATCATCGTCACCGAATACTTCCACCGCAAGGATTATTCGGCATACATGTGGTTCGTGGATACCAAGTATACGAAGTGGCTGGACATCTTCCTGTCCGTACTGGAGGAAACCGAGACGAACCTGGGTACCCGGTTCGCCAATTACCTGAAAGGCCCGTCACTCATCCAGTGTAACATGTTCATCGGCAAGAAGCCACTATTGGACAAGTATTGCAAGGACCTGTTCTCGCTACTCCAGAAGTATGACGAGAGGGCCGGACTGGACGAAAGCAACAGGAGAATGGACGGATATCTCGCCGAACATTTCTTCGGGTTCTGGCTGTCCATCGCAAACGCCAGGATGACCAAGGTACCGAAACTGGAACTGAGGTTCCTGAGAACCGGGGTGCCGGAAGGCGAAAAAATCAGGACAATCTACTAAGCAACTAATCCATATGTTGCCAAATATCCGCGGATGATTGCATCAAAGATCGCGTTGCAGCCGGATTCTTTCCATTTAGTGGATAGAAATTTAAGGAATCCGGCAACCTGTTTGTTTGCAATCATTATACCATCAACATATATGTCATATGCGGTTATTTCCTCATTAATTGTTTCCCACGTCGGATTTCCATAAACGGACTTGACCGTACTGAACAACTTTGGTTCCTGCAATTCCGAAAATGCCGGCATATCCAGCCATTCACTTGCATCATATAGCACCCACGCACCATTACTAAACAGGTTCAACAACATGTTGTCCGGCAATGGATATGTTTCCGAAATTTTAACCGAGTCGCTCGCATCATAACCCTGTACGTCATCACCAACTGATTCATGGATTGCCGCAACTGGCTGCTCAGGAGGAATCACATCGGAAATCTTCTGCGGATGTTCCCCATTGACGACCCGTTCCCACGCGACATCCAATTCATTGCGATGCGCACGAATCCACCGTTGAATTTTCTTCATATCCTTATTCGGAATACCTGTATCCCCTGGCACTAATACATTACCATCAAGATCAACCGGCACATTAATGTCGGCCTTGATGATATGGATATGGGGAAGATTGTGCTGCGAATTCTTCTCGCAGTACATATACACCAAATAATCGTTAAACAGCGTGCTCAATTTCGGCATGGTTTCCTCGTTTCCATAAATGTAGCAATAGAATACAAAGATGGCAACTATTCGCCATCCGGATGGAAAATTGGGTCATTCACGGCATCTTCCAGGTCATACATCAGGTTGTCCTTCTTCGGCTCATTGAGCCCGGGGATCTCCGGTACCTTGTCATCTTCCGCAGTTTCTTCCCTTTCTTCAGGAACCGGTGATTCTTCCGGCTTCTGCGGTTCGGTGCCGTCACCGTTTTCCAGTACTCCTGCCAGCGCATCCAGAGACTCCTGTACCTCGGGTATCTTGACCGGGTTCAGTCCTTCCATCTTCGGTATGGCGTTGTCGTCGCGGATGACCTTTTTTTCGGAAGGGATCACTTCCGGTGCCTGGCCCGGTTCCTGTTCGACCTGCTTCTTGAACAAGTCCGGGTTCTTTTCGGGCTTCTGTTCGACCTTCTTGCGCCTGGTGAGCGGACCGACATCCACGTTGTCCATGTCGGCCTTGGGGAACTTCGCGCTCCTCGCATCCTTCATGATGGTGCCGGCGTTTGTCAGCATGCCCTTGAACGCGGCGGCAAGGTGCTTGCATATTGTACGCTTCCGTTCCGGGTCGCGGACATCGGGCGCCATGTCGGAACCGGCATCACCGTGACCCTCCTCGAAACCGTCATGGAGATGCGACATGTTGTATGCGGCACCCGAGTAGCGAAAGTCCTTGCATGGACAGAAGCACTTCACGTCGGCTTCCTTCAATGCCAGCACCCTGGAACGGAGGTCGCGGACATTGTTTGCGACCGCGAACAGGGACATGCCCTTCGGCTTGATGGACACGTAGCATTCGTACACGGTCCCGGGATTAGACTGCGACGGGATGTGCCACTTGATGACTGCATCGCCGGACTGGTTCCGTTCGATGCCGGCATAATGGTGCTGCAACTTGAGCGCACGCCCGGCACGGCCGGAATCCAGCGGAGCCGTGAATTCCTGCATCGTCCCTTCAAGGAAGGCACGGAGCCTTTTCTGCAGCATCGACTTCAGCATTATCCCGCCTTGAAGAGGGCTTCGGCAGTTGCTTCCTTGAGAATCATGCCGGCCTTGTGACCGTCCACGTTCATAGTCACCATCTGGTAACCGTTGGCCGCATCCTCGTCAGACCACCTGTCGAATTCCTTCGGATTGCTCTTCGGTTTCAGCAGGTAGAACGGCGGGTGCCCATTTTCCCTGATGTACATAGCAAGTTCGCCCATCGCGGAGGTTTCGGCACTTGCCTGTTCCACATCGAGTTCCTTCTTTGCACTATGTCCGAGAAGCGGAATCTTGCTGAGCAGCTTCTTTCCGGCTGCAGCAGCGGCATCACCAAGGCCCTTGCCTGCATTGTCGCTCTTGGTATTCACTTCGGCCATTGCCTTCGCGTAACTCTTGAACGAGGCCCTCGGATCGACGACACTATAGAATGTGCTGAGGTGGACCATGGGGACAGAAACCGACTTGTTCTTGTCGACAAGTACGCCCCCGCTCACACCGAGCGGAATTACAGTCACGGACTCGTTGCTGTCACCGGACTTTCCCTCGATGTCCTTGTACATCACGACAAGGTTGTTGCGGCGACATGGTGTACCCTTGTTCTGGGCAATCGACTTCAACACGTCGACTGGACTCTTGAGTGCATTCTTGATGTCCGATATCGGCCCTTCGACAAGGACATTCCCGCCCTGCCCGGTGGATTCGGCCTTGGCGTCAATCCTGGCATCCGTATCGGTCTTGGCCCCTTCCTTGCCGCCACGGAGACCGAGGGTACCGAGCAATCCGATACCGAGCGCCTTGGCGACATCGGGATCGGACTTCAGCTGCTTCTTGAATTCCTTGTAAGCGCGTTTCTGCTGGCTAGGATCCTGTGCACGTACCATGTCGCGCACTAGCGGGGAAGTCAGGTTGATCATCGGGAATCCGAACCCGGTAATCAATGCGTTGTCCCATTCGGAATCGTCAACTTCCACGTTGAATGCGTCCGGTACCTCAATCTGGCCCACAATCTGGCCAATCGACTTGGCCAGTTCGGTCTTCTGTTTCACTGAAGCGGCATTCTCTCCCTTTCCGTCGGAATTCAGGAGTCCCTGCTCTTTCAGTTTCCCGTACAGTTCCGGGTCGACCTTCTGGATTACACCGAACACCATCTTGCCAACGGTCATCGGGTTGTCTGCCAGTTTCCGGTAGACTTCGGATGCATCGGCACCGTTCTTTGCAGCCGTCGCGTCGATGAACTTGGCGACCCTCGTCTCGACCGTCTTCTTCATCCGGTCATCCAGTCCGAGCAAATCGACCTTTTCGGCGATGTCCGCATACACTTCTTTTCTGTATGGATCTTCCGCCCGTTCCTTCCGTTCGGACTCCACTTCCTTGGCGACCACGCCACCGGGCGTCCCGCCAGTTCCCTTGCCGGAAGCCTTTTCCGACCCGGGCACCCCGGCAGCCTGTTTTTCATTGCTGGAAGAATGTACGGCCTTACCGGTATTCTTGGTCTTTGCCCCTTTACCGGTGGCCGGTTTTGCAACGGGGATGCCGGTTGTGGAACGATCCCCCGTTCCCGACTCCTGGGTCGATGCTGCCGGTGATGGTTCGTTATCCTTTCCGTCCGCGGTATTGGAGTCGCCGTCGGCTTCCATCAGGGGGGAAATGATTTCGTATTCCACCAGGGACTCGGCGAGCATCCTTGCCGCACCGTTGTCCTTTCCAAACATGACCGTGGAACCGTCGACAGTGGCACCTGCGTTCTCCATCGTAACGGCGAAAGATGAGAAGGTACCCGCGTCCTCGATACTGTACTTGAATAAATCCATCAAAACCTCGGCAAAAATCTTTTCAACCGGAGTTTATAGCAAAACTGAAATCCCGCCCATCTTGATGGTCGGGATACCTGCACATGTCGCATTTTGCCACTACATGGCCATGGCGAATTCATCGGTGACCCTGTTGTCGGCCCGGTCGCCCCAGCCCTGGATCTGTATCATCGCCTCGTAGCATGAATTCGTCTCCGCGTCCCACTGTGCGTCGGTAGGTTCCAGGAGGCCGCCCTCGGCACCCGTGGTCGTGGGGATGCCGAACCGTCCCAGCTCCACGTGCATTATCTCCTCGACGGAGGCCACGTGTTCCGCGGGAACTATTATCTCGTCGTGCACGGTGCAGTACGGGCACCCGATCTCCTCCCGTATCCTAGGCACCACGTGGTCGAACACGAAAGTGCTCTCCATCCTCTGCAGCTCGTACGCCATTGCGCGGTAATTGTCCCTCTTCAGCCAGTTCACTAGCTGCAACAGCCTGGGCCACCGCTCCTCCCAGACACGGCGACACGCCTTCCAGGTCGGGTTCGCATTCTCGCCGAGCTCGATCCCGGCAAACAGGGTTGAAAGGAACGCCTTCTTGGCCACCTCGCGCCCGTCATTCTCCCAGTCGATCGGCTTGCTGCCGGCTTCATCCAGCTCGATTTCCAGGTCGCAGTCCTCCGACATCTCCCGGGCGAAGAACTCGTAAAGCCCCCGTCCTTCCAGCAGCTTCCTGTACTCCATGTACTCCCGGGTCAGCGCCTCCCTCCCTATGCCGTCGGGCACCCCGGCCTCCATGTCGATGAAGGATTCCCTGTTGCGCCCGAGGACACACCTGTCACCCCTCAGGCACGCTTCCAGTATGTAGCCGAGGAAGGCTCCCTGGCTGCTCTTGATGTCCACGCTGCCGACCGGCTTCCCGTCGCAGTCCATGGCGTGCTGCCTGACGCACTTCTTCATCTGGGTGACGTTCGTGTGTACGCGGCCGTAGTCGTCCCTTACCACGAACAGGGAAGTCTTCGATCCGGTGTCGTTGAAGCGGTCCACCTTCTTCAGTTCCCGGTCGAGGTTCTTCCCCTTCACGCCGTCCTTCTCCAGTGCCCTGCGGGCCCGCCCGCGGTCTATGTGGAAATGCTTGACATTGTCGTGCGCGTCCCTGACCACCGGGTCGTCCAGCTGCACCTTCTTGCGTTCCTCGGCGCACTTCTCGAGACGCTTGAGGAGCACCCTGGACGTGAGCTTCGACGAATACATCGTGCCGTACCTGAACTTCCGGGCGTTCCGTTTCTTCCTTTCCTCCTCGGCTTCCTTCGTGGTCATGAGGTCGTAGTCGGGCTCCGGCTCGCTCTCTATCTTGCCGAACAGGTGCACCACGTCCTTGAAGAAGCAATATTCCTTGAGCGCGAGGCCGTATTCCTCGGTGAACCAGACGGCCTTGCACTTCCCGGGAAGCCCGTCACCGCCCTTGCAGTAGGACCCGCCGCGCACGAGGACGCCCCACTTCACCAGGTTGTTCAGGACCTCTATGTACTTGTGGCCCATGGCGTCGTTCATTATCCTGGAGTAGAGGCGGCAGAACCATTCTCTGAACTTGGGCGGCTTCTTGGTCACCATGTAGGTGTCCTTGTACGCCTTCAGCATGCCCTTGGTCACCCAGTGCAGCATGAGCCAGTAGTAGTCGTGCTCCCGTTTCGGGATCCCGTTGGCCTCCAGGAGGGAACGCACCGGCTTCCTGAACCTGTTCAGGACACGCACGGTGTACTCGAACTTCTGTTTCTTCCGCCTGTCGGCCTTCTTCGGCATCTGTGCCACCAAAAAAGAAGGCGTGGCGCCCCGTCGTCCCCGTTGTGCATCCTGGACGGTCATGGGCGCCACGCTTGTTTAAAGTCTCCCGGGAAAAACGGATGCACGGCATTTCCCCCTGTCACCCTCAGCTTATATCGTTGCCGCTTTCGGTCGAGGGTCATTTTTTACTACGAAAAAGATACAAATTCCGTACTTCCCTGGCAAGTGCCGGGGGTGGATATTTTCGTAAAATTTTGTTTAGGTTTACATAATCCTAAAAATGAATTGTAAACAAAAATTTAGTTTACATAATGCCTGTAACATTCGTAAACTTTTGTAAACGCGTTTCCTAAAGGTCACCATGCACCCGCCGCCCGACGCCCGCGAGAAGAAGAAAAGGCTCGGCTTCGCCCTTATACATAGTTAGTACCGTAAATATGTTTACGAAAACGGGGGTATTTTTAAGTTCCCTCATTTGTAGCTCAGCCGTTGCCTCGCTTGGAACCGGGGGTGGCCGGTGATCACGTGGTTTTTGGATGATCATAGGCCCACCGTGTCCACGGCAGTCCCCTGGGTGCCCGTTGTGACCGGGCTCGATTCGTGTTGTGAACTACGCACACCCTAAAGGGTGTGAGCTTCTAGTCTTGCCATCACAGGTCAAATTCGGCACGTCGTGGACCGGATGGACACGGGGGTCACCGGGGCGGTGTATGCCGCTCGCAAGTCGCAACCGGTTTGTAAAGTTTCATAAACAAATATTATGTAAACTTTTGTAAATACATTTTCTAAAGGTACCTCGAGGCAACAGCTGCAACGCCCGCCCGCGAGGAGAGGAAAAGGCTTGGCTTCGCCTTTATACATAGTAAGTACCATAAATATGTTTACGAAAACAGGGGTATTTTTGTCCCCCCAGGTCCCAGTGCCCCGACGGGTTCCACGCGTTCCACCGTTTTTCATCATGGTACCTGGTCCAGGTACCGGGGAAACCTCGGGACCTGGTTGAACCGGGTGGGACACCGGGGGGACAGTTTGGAACCGGAATGTTCCACTTACTGTTGACAGCGGCCCGGCCGTTTGCTACATTTATGACATGCTGGAAATCCATGAAGCAGATAAAAAGTTCAAGATAGGCATCTTCACACCGGGGGAATGGAAGGCCGGAATTTCCCGCCCGTCCGTCACGGTGGAGATGTACCCGATTTTCAAGGACGCCGATGTGAGTTTCGAGGCCATCCCGATGTCCGAAGTCCCGGAAGTCGTCGACGGGATGGACCCGCTGTATGTCGTCGGCAAGCTGTTCGAGGCGATCAAGGCCGAGCTGGATGCCGAGGGCGAAATGAGTCCTGAGTCGAGGATGAAGGAAGGCGACTGGATACTCTGCGGGGACCGCGGATATGTCACCCCCGGCCACGAGTACCGGGCGATAGCATGGTTCGTATCAGAACGTCCGGGCACCATATCCGCGATATGGCTGGTCAATGCCGACTCGGTACCCAGGGACCGAGCTTCCATCGATGAACCCAGGGGACACAGGTACAGGGTCTGATGCAGGGAAAGTCAGCACAGGATTACGAGTTCGTCGTCGAGTTCGCCGTGGGGGACGCATCCCACACGGCCGTCAGGGTGTACCCGGTCAAGGAGGGGTTCGACCCGAAGACCGTGCACCGGTTCCTCCATTCCGCCTTCACCTACTACAACAAGACCAAGAAGTATTCCTGGGAGGCCAAGCACCATATACGCGGGTTCGACTGCAACGAGCGCTTCTACGACTTCAACCGCGGCTGGCTCCCCACCGGGATGATTCCCAGGGCACGCGACTACCTGAAACTGCAGTACGGCGAGCGTGTCGGGATAACGATTTCCAAGGACATCCGCAACATGTTCTCGGCACCGTTTGGCCAGGTGACCCGGGAGGAGATCGAGGAATATGCCGAATCGCTGTACATCTGGAACCGCGGGGATTACGAGAAGGACCTGAAAAAAGGTCTCGACGTGACCAGGGACATGTACCGCATGACCCCTTACGAGCACCAGTACCGGCTCGTCGAGCTCGCGCTCAACCGCAGACGAGGGTGCCTTTTCGCGTGTACATCGGCGGGCAAGTCCGTGTCCATGATGATAATAGCCAGGTACCTCGTCGAGAAGGAACACAGGAAGGTGCTCGTCATCGTGCCCAGCAAGGGCCTGGTGGAACAGCTGTATGACAACTTCTACACCGATTACGGGTGGGACGAGGCGAAGGACCACTGCACCCTGCTGCATGGGGAGTCCTCCGACAGGATATCCAAGAAGAAGCTGGAAGAGCTAAAGAGGCAGTCCATCGGGGAAGAGAAGCTGCTGAAGGACATAACGATTTCCACCTGGCAGACGCTCCAGCACAAGCACGAGGACTTCTTCAAGGTGTTCGACGCGGTCCTGGTCGACGAGGCGCACGGGATGCGCGGCGTGGTAATCAGGTCCATCCTGGAAGCGTGCGTCAACGCGAACAACTTCAAGGTGGGCGTATCGGGTACCCTGCCGCTCGCCAAGCCGAGCAACGACAACAAGGGCCGGAACGGCGAAATCGGGCTGAACCTGGCGCCGAGCGAGGTGACGGACAGCGCCGACTTCATCGACGCGTGCAACATCGAGTCGCAGCTCGGCCCGGTGTACGACGTGGTGCACCTGAGGGACCTCATCGGGAACGGGACGCTGACGCCCGCCCGGATCTACATGGTCTACATACCGTACCCGTCCAACACCCGGTACGGCATCTGCTACGCCGACTACAAGACCGAGAGGGCCCTGGTTCTCGGGAACAGTTCCCGGAAGGACGTGGTGTCGATGCTCATTGACTCGGGGCTGCACCTGAAGGAGGACCAGAACACGGTCATCCTGTACGACGGCATCGAGCGGCTGCACGACCTGCACGACTACCTGAAGGAGAAGTACCCGCAGTATAGTTACCACATAATCGAGGGGGAGGTGAGCGCATCCGAGCGCGAGGCCATCCGCCACGAGCTGGAGGACAGCGTCGGGAACATACTGATAGCGACCTACGGGTGCATGAAGCAGGGCGTGAACATACGCCAGCTGCACAACCTGGTGTTCGCTGAACCGGCGAAGTCCATGTACAAGGTGATGCAGTCCATCGGGCGCGTGGTGAGGAAGCATCCCTCGAAGGAAGTGGCGAACGTGTACGACCTGGTGGACGACGCCAACTGCTGGCGCAGGACCCGTGCGGGTGCCCCGGAACAGATGTTCAACTACATGATGGTGCACGCCCGCTACCGCATGACCTACTATGCAGCCGAGAGCCTGCCCATCGAGGAACAGCACCTGGACGGGCTGTACGAGGCCACGTTGACTCCCGAGGACATCAGGAAGCACAGGAAGGAGGCCGCGGAGAAGGCGGCCAAGCGCATCGCGAAGCAGAAGGAACGGGAGAAGGACCGTGCGCCGTACGTGCCGAGGTTCAGTTTGATATAGGGGTTGTTGATAAGATGTGAATAGAATGTTGATAGATTGTTGGTAGAATGTGAAATAATTGTGAATAAATAGTTGATTTTGTTGATATGTTGGAAAAGTGGATTTCTTGAAGAAAAAAATGAGGAAAAACTTGAAAATTCGAAGAATCAGTTGCTATATTTTGGATATTGGATAGAAGCAGGTAAATTAGCTAGAAGCAGATAGACATTGGAACAGAGCAGATGGAAGCAGAGAATAGAAAAGTACGTAGATATAAAAATTGGACATTGTAATTGAAACCAAGCAGATAGAAGCAGATATTTTCCATTCACAAAAAGACGGACAGAATCCGCAATGGCGCTTTTCCACTACAAACAGGAATTCAAACAGTATCATTGTTCGGCAGGAAAATAAATTAAATCATGGCCACGAGTAAATCAGACGACATATTCAACAATCCGCCGCTCAGGTCGTACAGGTCGGTCAACAACCGGTACCTGGTGATCGACTGGGCCTCGATGTCGTACCACAAGATGTTCTCGCTCAACACCGCGAAGAACCGGGAAAAGTACGGTTTCCAGGGTGCCGAGGGCGAAATCAAGCTGTGGCGCAACTTCATGCTGGACGAGCTTTTGAAGCTGGTTGGCCTGTTCGATCCCATGCACATTGTGTTTGCCCTCGAAGGCAAGGGTTCCTGGAGGCAGCAGTTCGTGAAGGAATACTATGCCGAACATGCCACAGTGTACTATGACAGCAGCGCCTACTATGTCAAGTCCGACAATACCGCATACGAGGTGAGGAAGGCACAGGACGGCGGGTTCGTGGTCACCCCAATCGAGGTACCCGACTTTCCCAAGCTGGAATCCTTGAAGCACAGGAAACTGGGTGAACTCCCTCCTGACAAGCAGTACATGCTGTGGGGAGTGTACGCCCCCAACGGCAAGGACCCCATCCTCCCGGCATACAAGGGCACCAGGGGTTCCAACGAGTGGCCGTTCTCGGTAGACCGCAAGGTATGGCGCAAGTACAAGGAGGACTTTGCACACGAAGTGGCCCCGCTGTTCCGGGCCAGGGCGGTCGCATGCGACGGTGCCGAAGGTGACGATGTCATATATGCATCCGCAAGGAAGTTCTCCGGGGTGGGTGACGATGTCATAGTTGTCACGCACGATTCCGACATGCTGCAGATCAACTTCCCGAAGGTGAAGATCTTCGACCATATCAAGTGCAACTTCATGACTGTCGACGACCCGGTGAAGTACCTGGACATCAAGGTCCTTGCCGGCGACACCTCCGACAACATCAGGGGCATGTCGTTCGTCAAGTCGAAGACGGGAAAGCAGGACTTCACCGTCAAGAGGCGGTTCGGTGCAGGTACAGCGGCGACTTTCGTGGAAAATTTCCCGAACGTGTATGACGTGGCCAAGAACAACGGGTGGGGCGAACAGTACATGAGGAACCGAAAGCTCATAGACCTGTCCTGCACGCCGGTCGAGGTGACTTCGCGCCTGAACGGGATGCTGGACGAGAAGGAACCGGAACTTTGTGGGTTCGAGCTACTGGATTTCTGGGATGTCGAGCCATACTACAAGGACCTGATGCAGAACATGAGGTCATACGGATACCGATCGATGATTCCTGAAGGAATTGCCATGAAGAAGGCGCCAGTGGCCATGCCGGAAGTTCCGGCAGGCGGCCTGGACAATATGTCGTTTATGGCCATCCCGCAGGGTGGACAGCAGGCACAGCGTCCCATGATGAATGGATTTACATTTGCGGACACCGCCGGAATTGACGATGTTGGGAACCTTTTATAGCAAAACGAAAACCCACCCATCTTTAGCCGGTGGGTAGTTCATAAGGAGATAGTATGGCTACACGAAGCAAGAAAGTTTTGAAAACGCTGGCGAAAACGCTGGGTAATGATGATAGCAAGAAGAAGACACCGTCCGGATATAACAAGGACGGGTCCCCGAAGAACTGGCAGAAGGTACTCAAAAAGGTGCCCATGAACCGTGACGTGAAGATAAAGGACTTGCCGCCTGCTCCCGTGTTCAGGGATGAAGAGGAAAAGCAGCGTTTTATTGAAATGCTGCACGAAGCGTCCAAGACCGTGGACTGGACCAAGGAATTCAACCAGTCGGTCAAGGATGACGTGGTCCAGATTGATTTCACCGGATGCGGTGAGGGGCGCGTGCATGAAAGTGAGGACTGTGTATCAAACATGCTGACTCCAAGGGAATCCCAGCGTATCGGGAAAGCAATAAACTTGGGCGTGCAGAAAGTAAACAAGTCGTTCACCATCCCGGGACAGGTCACCGACGACCCGAAGTTCATCCTCCCCGTTCCAGCGAAGGATTCCGGGACTAAGATCGACGAGAACGACATCCCGGAATACGTACTTGCCGCATTCATCCACCCGGCTCCAGGTTTCAGCCTCGAAAGTGAGATCGAAATCGGTTGTACAGTACGCATCGCATATCAGCGTGACCCGGAATTCTTCGCGGCGACTATCCGCATCGGCGAACTACGCGGACTTGGGGAACAGATGTCCATATATTCCCTGGTCACCAAGGATGGCGCAAAATATGCCGTAAACGGAGTATTCACAGCGGAATCCATGGCCAGCGGCAAGCAGCCCCGTGCATTGAAGCTATATAATTATCTTCGGGAAAAACTCGGACTGGCATAGCTTCTTCCAAAAGACAACCTTCCATGCGTCCGTATCCCGGGCACATTTTTTTGATTTTGGACAAATAATGTAGTTTTTTCCTGAGAGGCGCATATGATTCGACTGAAAATTAATAAGGAACTGACAAACTTCACCGTCATCGACGATTCCGAAAGCACTCCGGGGAAAAGCCGTCTGATGTGTATGTTCAGGCAGAAGGTGGTTCCGCAGGTATCCCGGTTCGTATCGAGGGGACGGAAGGATTACCTGTCGTCTGAACTGGAGCTGATTGCAGGGGACCTGATGCAGGAACGGTTCCATGTTGGCAGCATTGAATTCGCGGTAACTTCGGTCGAACAGGAAGACGGCGGAATAATGGTCGAATTCGTTGCATGCATAGAGGATTCCGCTGCGTCTGAAACGGGAAACTGGACCGATGGTTTCTGGGAGTATGTCGCGGCATTTGTCGCAGGCTGTGCAGTCGGCGTACTGCTGTTCTTCATTTAAATGCAGGGGAAAAGTGAATATGCGACGCGGAAGCTCCCTAGAAACTGAAAATTTATAAAAATGCGGCGGGAAAACTCACCCATCTTTAGTGGGTGAGATGAGAGCCGCAAAAATATTGAAAAAAAATACTTTGACAATTCAAAGTATATAAGCTATACTTAAGGTTAGTGGAAATACCCAGGGAACCTGGGGAAGCGATAAATCGCTCAAAGCCTGTGGAGAAGCCTCTTGCGGATGACCGTCCGTTAGGACCTAAAAAGCAATGCCTCTAAGAAGCAGGAAACCTTGCCTACGAGGGACGGTTGGAAACCCACCCGTCTTTAGCGGGTGGGTAGTTCATAAAAATACACTTTTGGAGAAAAGCATCAACTACCCACGGGCTAAAGACCCGTGAGTTTGGGGTAACTCAGGCTCATAGTTGATTAGACTCAGTGATGCAAGTAGAAATACTTGCTGAACTACGTTAGGAAGGTCACGGCACCCTGGGATGTACGGTCAAGTCCCCCGCCCTGCCGAGCGTCATTAAACAGTCCTGATGGGTAGGGACAGTGTGGCGTTCATGACAAGCCTCCCTAACATTGTCGATGACCACCCACAGGGAGTAATCCCTGCATTACCTATTAAGTTAGGTTAAAACATAAAGGATAACGACTAGATGGTCTATGTACTGAACAGATACGGTAAACCTCTGATGCCTACCACCCGGTACGGCAGGGTCCGCCGTCTGCTCAGGAAAGGACTCGCGGTCGTTGTCGATTACCGTCCATTCACAATCCAGCTTACTTACGACACGCCGAACGGCGTGCAGGAGGTCAGTCTAGGCGTAGACGCGGGAACCAAGCACGTTGGTCTCTCCGCCACTACCAAGAAGAAGGTGCTATTCGAAGCAGAATTACTTTTAAGGTCGGATATCGTGGATAAGATCTCCACGCGAAGGGAGTTCCGTCGGACCAGAAGGAACAGGAAGACTCGCTACCGCAAGTCCAGGTTCCTGAACAGGGCCCGCTCCAAGAAGCCGGGATGGCTTGCACCTTCCGTACGGCAGAAGGTTGATTCTCACATCTACTGGATTTCGAAGATACGCAAATTCTTGCCTATCAAGAAGATAACCGTGGAAACCGCGCAGTTTGATACCCAGCTGATGAAGGCTCAGGAACAGGGGCTTCCGTTGCCACAGGGCACCGACTACCAGAAGGGTGAACAGCTCGGATTCTGGAATGTGCGTGAATACGTGCTGTTCCGGGACGGCCATAAATGCCAGTGCTGCAAGGGGAAGTCCAAGGACAGTAAATTGCATGTCCACCATATCGAGAGTCGGAAGACAGGCGGCGATGCGCCGAACAACCTCATCACCCTGTGCTCGAAATGCCATGAGAAGTACCATCTTGGAGAAATCGAACTGCCGAAGACCGCAAAGCGTGGTACCTCGCTGCGTGACGCGGCACAGATGGGTATCATGCGGAAGTCCCTATTCATCCGGCTGAAGGAAGAAATTGGAAACGAAATTCCTTGCTACGAGACGTACGGATACATCACCAAGAATATTCGCACCACGGCAGGCCTACCGAAGGAACATGTGAATGATGCCCACTGCATCAGCGGCAATCCCGGTGCATGTTCTGATGGCAAGTACTTGATCATCCGCAAGTTGCGTGCGAACAACAGGCAACTGCACCGTGCAACCATTATGCCGGGCGGAAAGCGGAGAAACAACCAGTCACCCCGTGAAGTAAGGGGCTTCCGGCTGATGGATTCCGTCAGGTATGCATACAGGGAGTGCTTTCTGAGCGGACGTAGGATGTCAGGCTCGTTTTCCGTTGCGGATATCACCGGAAAAGTTCTGGCAGATTCGGTCAGTTACAAGAAGCTGACATTAAGACATCACAACAACACTTACATTATGGAGGAAGCAGCGCTCCTCTCACCCACTAAAGATGGGTGAGTTTCCGCGCTGCATACATTTATATGAACATTCATTGCCTTGTACAGGTAAACGGAAACGAACTCGATTTCGCCGAATGGCTCGACTACCACATCGCGCTAGGATTTGACGCGATTTTCGTGTTCAACAATGGAAATCACCCCTGGCTCAATGCTGTCTGTGAACGCCGTGCTGACAAGAACGTGGTCATCGTACCCGGCGACGACGACTGGTCCCGCCAGTCCACCATTGTCGAGAAGTTCGTCGCCCGGCGCAAACAGCCGTCCTGGGCCATATGCCTGTCCGACGACGAGTTCATCTGGCTCGATCCGAAGCTGTACCGCGGTGTCAAGGATTTCGTGTTCGGTGAGGCCGAACGTCGCGGTGCGACCGCATGTACCCTCTACACCAAGTACATCTCCTCCAAGGAACCGATGAAGAGCCGAGTGGGCACACAGATCGACTGTTTCACCCATGTCCGCCGTGAACCGGAAGGATACGTGCCTCCCATGGAGGTATGCCCGAACACCGGCGCCACTTTCTTCAAGATTACCGGTCCGGAAATGCCTCTGGTCAACAAGCTCGTGCCGAGGGATGTCGGACGCTGGATGGACGGGAACGGCAACCGTCTCCTCCCGGAAGAAATGGACCATTATGTCCATTCCAGCCAGTTCTTCCCGATGCGCTACCGTGCCAGGATTTACCGTTTCTGTCCGAAGAGCGGGTTCGAGATGAATTTTGCGGAGAATGCCGTGCCGAAGGGTTTCGACATCCAGGACCTCTCCATGCAGGAAGCCCGCAGCCTCCTCATGCGGGTGCCTGTCAACCCGGATACCGAAAGCCTCTTCGCCAAGGACATCATCCCGGTACCTCCCGCCGTAGTGGAGAATTCCAACGGGACCACGAGCGAAATTTCCAGGGAAGAACTGGCTGAACGCGAGCTCCCGGTGTCCAAGGCGAAAATCTGCAAGATGATCCTGTCCGGCAAGTATTTCGAGGATATCCGCGACGAAGTGACGGCCAAGTTCCAGGATGTCGACGTGGAGGCACTGGAACGCGTGTTCAACAAGGAACGCGAAGCCATCCTCCAGGCCGACACGTCATACAAGTGGTTGCAGGAGCTACTGGACGAGGGCAAGACTGAAGAAGAAATCTGCAAGACGATGTTCCTCAAGCACACGGCGTACACCCGCATGGTGAAGGCCCTGCCGGTACTCGACATCCCGAGGGAAACTTCCGGTGAAGAAGAGGAAACTGTTGCCGACCCGGGATTGAAACTGGAAGTCGGTGAACCCGAAAGCATGGAAGACCTGGCTGCCGCGTTCAACGAGAGCGTCGAATCCACCAAGATGACCGAGCTCGAAAAGCAGGAAATCGACAACTTCGAGGAAGCCCGGAGTGCAAAGAAGGCTACCGGGAAGAAGAATCGGAAAAAGGAATCCAAGAAGGAAACCAGGAAGCCGAAGGTGGTTGCCGTCGAGGTTGATGAAACCCAGGACGAACCGGACGGCAACGTTATAATCAATGACGTGGTCCCGCCCGGTTCCGATGCCGATGATTTCCATATCGATGTCGATAGTGACCTGATCGACAGCGCATCTTCCGATGCCATCATGAAGCATGTTGAAAAACAGGGGTCCGAA
>Ga0310786_10002952_pt1 | contig 25280 bp, 19 predicted proteins | sample AusTroGonzalo_MG_FD_203881 | JGI IMG/M metagenome (GOLD analysis project Ga0310786, IMG submission 203881) | Bovine rumen microbial communities from tropical cattle in Woodstock, Queensland, Australia - Gonzalo_03 (v2) (version 2) | ecosystem: Host-associated > Mammals > Digestive system >...
GCTGAAAAATGTAGGTTTCCATGGACGAAAATATACAAAAGCTAGTTGCTGAATTCTGCCTGCAACCAGAAACGCCTCCTATTAAGGAGGCGTTGTCGGGCGCAGCAAAAAACGTCATATGTTCTTGTTGCGATAGTTTTTTGCGGAGTCTTACTTGCCGAATTCGCTAGTCGGCTTCATGACCTGCCAGAGTACAGCCTTGTGAGCGTGCAGGCGGTTTTCTGCTTCTTCGAAGCTCATGTTCACGTCGAGGTTGTCCATCACGGAGTCCGTGATTTCTTCGCCGCGGTGAGCGGGCAAGCAGTGAGAAACCTTGCAGTGAGCCGGAGCGAGCTTCAAGAGTTCGTCGTTGATCTGGAACGGCAAGAAGTGAGACTGCTTTGTTGCCTTTTCGCCTTCTTGGCCCATCGAAACCCAAACGTCGCTATAGAGAATGTCGGCGTCCTTGACGGCTTCCTTCGGGTCGTTGAACACGCGGTATTGGCAACCGTGATTCTTCAAAAGCGGGAGAGCTTCTTCGACGACGTTCTTGGGCTGTTCGAATCCCTTCGGGCAGGCGAGCGTGAAGTTCATGCCGACCTTGGCTGCGAGGGCGAGGAAAGAGTTCGCAACGTTATTGCCGTCACCGATGAAAGCGACCGTTTTCGGCTTGCCGTCGGCGTTCTTGAATCCGCCGAGGTTTTCGTTAATCATCTGGGCAAAAGCGATGGCTTGGCAGGGGTGGCAGTCGTCGGTCAATGCGTTCACGACCGGAATCGAACCGAATTCGGCGAGTTCTTCGACGAGCTGCTGCTTGAAGCAACGGACCACGATGGCGTTCACCCAGCGGCTGAGGCAGCGGGCGACATCCTTGACGCTTTCGCGCTTGCCAAGGCCGATAGAATCGGGGGAGAGCAATACGGCGTGGCCGCCGAGCTGGTTCATGCCCACCTGGAAAGTCGTAATAGTTCGCAAAGACGGTTTTTCGAAGAACATGCCGATGTTCTGGCCGTGGAGACGGTCGGAGACCTTGCCCGCATGAACTTCTTTCTTGAGCTGCGAGGCAATGGCGACGGTTTCGAGAATGCGTTCTTCACTCCAGTCCATGAGGCGGAGGAAGTGTTTGTTGCGATCTATCATTTCTTTTCCTTTGGGCGAAACCCTTTTTACCAAGTTGTTTTGCAATTTTTTTTGATTTAAAACACGTTTTTTCGAGTTTTTCCGGGCACTTTCCTAAATGAAAAACGAAAAAACGGAGCTTTTACACTCCGTCTTTTACAGGAAATCACAAGAAAATGCTAACGGATATTAGCGAAGTTTCTTTTTGTGACGGTCACGACGACGGCGTTTCTTACGCTTGTGAGTCGCAATCTTCCTGCGCTTTCTTTTCTTTCCGCAAGGCATATTGTATCTCCGTTAAAGGTTAAACTAAAAAATACGAATCCAAATAGAGAAAAAAAAATTCAATTTGTCAAGGGGTAGGGGAAAAATTAGACGAAAGGGCTTGGCTATGAGGTATGAGGTCGGACCTTCGGTCCTTTGAGGTTGGTACATCATGCTTTTTGGAAACGTCATCCTCACGAAGGTGAGGATCTAGATCCCTCCAGGATGACAATTCTTAACGACGTCCTACTGTTTACTAACCACTAACCACTGTCTTTCGTCTATTCCACCACCATATCCATCGCTTTCCTGATTAACGCTACTGCTCCGCCGTATTCTTTGGCGCGGGGACTTTCGTTACTCAGCATGGCGCGGTATTTGCGTGCACCGGGGAGTCCTGTAAAGAGTCCGTAGAGGTGCTTTACGAGAATCGTCGCGGGGCAGCCTTCGGCGGTCTGCTTCTCGACGTAGGGGAGGTAAGCTTCTAAGAGTGCTTTGCGTGTAGCGGGACGGGCCTTTCCGGCGATGATTTCTGCGGGGTCTGCACTTTCGGGGCGGACATCGTTAAAAATGCGAGCATCGGCGTCGCGCAGGAACCACGGATTTTCGTAGGCTTCGCGACCGACCATTACGCCGTCTAAATCTTGGAGCTGTTCTTCGATCTGGTCGAGCGTCTTGATGCCACCGTTGATGCTGATGTTCAGGTCTGGCATTTCTGCCTTGAGGCGGTGGACAAAGTCATAATGGAGTGGCGGCACTTCGCGGTTTTCTTTGGGCGAGAGTCCTTTGAGCCACGCTTTGCGGGCATGCACAATGAAAATGCGGCAGCCGGCATCGCGCACGGTTTGAATAAAGTCTGTGAAGAATTCCCAGCTGTCGAGGTCATCAACGCCGATGCGGCACTTAATCGAAACTGGAATCGAAACAGCGTCTTGCATTGCTTTGAAACAATCTGCGACAATTTGCTTTTCTTTCATGAGGCATGCACCGAACTTTCCGTTTTGCACACGGTCCGAGGGGCATCCGCAATTCAAGTTGACTTCGCTAAAACCGGCTGCTTCCACGAGTTTCGAGGCTTGGGCGAGGTAAGTCGGGTTGCTTCCGCCAAGCTGCAATACGGCGGGGTGTTCAATCGGTTCGTGCCCGAGGAACATGTCGGTATTGTCGCAGTGCAAAAGCCCTGTAGCGACGACCATTTCGCTGTAAAGCAAAACATGCTTGGAGAGCAAACGCAAAAAGTAACGTTCGTGGCGGTCCGTGCAGTCGAGCATCGGAGCGATAGACAGTCTTCGATTAAAGTCGATGTTCATGCACGTAAAAATAGAATTTTACGATTGCGATTTTTTGTCGCTTTTGTTCTCTAGCTCTTCGGTCCAGATGACAACTTTGTTTCTGCCGGTTTCCTTGCCGTCGTAAAGAGCCTTGTCTGCAAGTTGGATGCAGCGTTCCGCACCGAGGGTGCTGTCATACTGCGCAACGCCAAGAGTAATCGTCGCTTTGATTTCTTGGTCGCCAAAGAAAATTGTCTGGTTCTCGATTTGCTTGCGGAATCTTTCTGCGACGAGTGCCGCGTCGTTGACTTCTGTTTCCGGGAGGAGCGTCAAGAATTCTTCGCCACCGTAGCGGGCGAGAACATCGTATTTGCGCAGCAAACTGCGGATAGTGCTCGAAACGGATTTGAGCACGGCATCGCCAGTGGCATGGCCGTAAGTATCGTTGACGTTCTTGAAATGGTCGATGTCGATAAAGATGACACTGAACGGTTTTCCGGTGCGGTTGGCACGTTCCACTTCTTTTTCGATGGTCTTGTGCATATCGCGGCGGTTCGGCAACTGCGTGAGTTCGTCTGTTCTCGAAATGATGTCCAACTTCTTATTCGCTTGTTCAAGCTCGTAAGTGCGTTCCTTGACTTCTTTTTCGAGCAAATCCCTATGTTCGTTCAGTTCCTTAATTTGCCTTTTTATAGTCGCATGCATCTGGTTGAACACTTTGGCGAGTCGCCCGATTTCGTCCTGACTCCTCTTGGCCTTGAATTCTTCGATATCGAGGTTGCCTTCGGTGATTTGTGAAATGTGGTCAATCAAGTTGTTCAGCGGCTTACAGACAATCAAAATCTGCCAAAGGGACACGAGTAAAATGGCGATAATCGAGCTGTATAAAATAATTCGGCTAATGTGCTTGACCGACGAAACCATGGCGTCGATTTCGCTCTTGGGCTGTAGAGATATCAGTCCAAGGTCGTAGCTGGGGTTGAACGTCCTGTTGATGAGGTAGGTCTTTCCGTCTTCAAGTGTCAAAAACTGGATGTTGTTCTTCTCGTCTTGCTTGATGTCCATGTCGCCAAGACCAAGTTCGGACATCTTGTGGACTCCGTCAAGCCATGTGCGCATGTTAGGGTGGTAGAGAATTTCTCCCTGACCGTTACAAGCAATGAGAATACCGTTTTGCCCTACTTTGTATTCAGAGAAGTATTTCCAAAGACGGCGGATTGAAAAGTTTGATACAAGTCGCCCGTCTCCATGAGCTCTATCCGAAACGACGACACCGAATGCACGTTTCGGGGTTCCGTCGGTATCGCGGTACCAGGGTGAAATCGTGGGTTTGTGCGGCGAGATGCGGTTGAATTCAATCGGGTAGCTAATCTTTGCAGTACCCAGCATGGAGTTGTTGCAGACAAGATTATAGCTTCGGTCAAAAAGCGAGATGGATTCGCCAGAAATGAACAATGAAGAAATATTGAAGCTTTTGAGATAACCTGCTGCTATGAGTTTGTCCATGCTTTGGATTTCGGAAGTCTTTGCCAACAAAGTCAGACGGCTCGCAAACTGTTCCATTTCGTTGTTGACCGTGTTTGCAAGCTGCTGCAACTGAGTTTCGTTTGTGTCGTAACTCAGTTTGAGCGTCGTCTTCATCTGTTTTTGTGTAAAGATGTAAGTTCCTATCATTACGATCATAAGCATCGAAATAATCAAAAGTATTAAGCTTTTGATGATGATGCTATTCGTAATGTTTGAAAATCTTAAGCTACTCATAGCGGGGTCTTATTTAAAGTGAGGCTACCGGATTAGCGCTTCTTTTTGCGGATGACGGCAAAGATGAATCCGACAAGCACGGCTATGGCGAAAATCCAAGGCGTGCGGCTAAAGTCCGAATCAAGTTCTTCTGTCGGTTTTGGCTGTTCGGTGATGTGGCGTGTATTTTCTTTTTCTTTGTCTTTGATGTTGAGGGCCTTGTGCCAAGTGGAACGGAACTCAGCAAATGTCAGGTCGTCTGAGTTTTTGTAGTTCAAGCGCTTGTTGATTTCGAGCGAGTATTTCGAGAGTATTTCGTAAATTTTTTCTTCGGAGTAGAGGGCTGGGATTTCGAGGTGATCCCAGATGGCGGAGAACATAGAACCGAGAATCTGTTCGATATCGCCCCATTCAGGAATGGCTGTGTAGGCGCGTCCTGTTTCGAGCATGGGGACAATCGGCCTGTAATCTTCGTCCTTGGACCAGTTGGCGAGCACCTTCTTTGAAGCGGGGAGCATGCCTATCTGCTTGGTATAGGCATCCAAATTCTCGTCGTTGGTGAGATAAAGTAAAAGGTCTAATGCTTCCGGCTTTTTGTTGCCTGTCGGGATGGCGAGGTTGCTTCCGCCGATGAAGCAGATGGATCCGTCCGTGCCCTTCGGTATGGGGAGCGCCATGACACTGTCGTTACCGATTCTCGTGTTTATTAGGCCGCCTTTTTCGCCTTCGATGCGAGTCTGCATGATGACTTCGGAGGTGTTCACGATAAATGCGAGTTCGCCGGCGTTAAAGTGCTGGACGATTTGGGCTGTGTTCATTTGTAATGCATCAGTGCTGACTAGGGTGTCCAGAACGAAGCTCAAATACTTGGCAATACCGTAAATAGTCTTTGGCGAAAGGACGTTTGCTTTCCACTTGCCTTCATTGTCTTTGGCGATAAAGTCACCGCCGTTGCTCCAGACCCACGGGGCGAAGTTGTGCGGGATGTTCCAGTCGTTCTTTCCCGGGAATGCGAATGCACGGACCTTGGTGCCGTCGTCAAGCGTTTCGCGGCTCTCGCTTACTTTGCGGATGGCTTTCACGAATCCGTCGAAAGTTGAGACATCTTCGGGTTTGATGTTGTTCTTCTTGAAAATGCGCTTGTTGGCCAAAATTGGACGGATATCTATAAACCACGGAATGGAATAGATGGTGGTATCGGAGTCTATGTGCGTCGTGTTCCAGCTTACGGGGACGAATCGCGAGGGATCAATCTGCGGAAGCCACTCGTTCAAAGGCTTGATTTCGCCACGGGAGGCAAAGTAGGGAATCCAGGTAGTTCCGAGCTGCAACACATCCGGAGCATCGACGCCGGAAGAAAGCGCGGTCGTGATGCGGTTCCAGGCTTCGCCCCAGTCCAAAACGACAACGCTCGTCTTGATGCCCGTTTTCTTGGTGTAAAGGTGCAACCTCTGTTCGAGTTTTTCTTGTGGTGACGCGCCGTTCGGCATAATCCAGACTGTCAGGCTATCCGGTTTGGCTGCGCGTTTTGCTTGAGGTGCCTTTGCTGCAAAAATGGTTGATACAGCAATAGATGTAATGATGCAAATAAGTTTGGTTACCACCTTCATGGTTCTACTCCTTTTCCAAATCGACAAAATGTATCTATCATGTATGATATTTGTAGATTTAATAAAAAGATAAAAGAAATCAAAATAAAAAGTTGTGATAATAATCGCAAGAAGGGGTAAAATGCTAGCTGTTTGCGGTATTGTAAGGAAAAATGGGAGAATTTTGATGTGCAAAAGGTCTGCCGGAACGCTTTTTCCGGGATTTTGGGAACTTCCGACGGAGAGTCTGGAAGGAGAAGAAACGTTCGAAGATGCTTTGGAAAGAGCCTTTTTTGAACGCTTGACTGTCAATGTCCGGCAGTCATTCCCTATCGGAGCTGTAGATTGTGGTTCGGTAAAAAGCGGATTAAATGGCGAGGACGTTCGACTGCTGAGTTATGAAGTGGCGCTTGAGAAAAATTTTATCCATATATATGGATACGACGATTTCCGCTGGGTGAAGCTATCGAACTTGAAACACATGAAAGTTTTGGAACCTTATGTGACGCTCCTCACAAGGGGGAAGTAGGTCATTGTAAATTTGTGGCTTACAGATTCTTGTATTACTAGCAATTTGGAAAAATGTTTCTTATATTTTGCGAAAATCAAAAAGACACCTAAATATAAGGAGTTTGTAAACATGAAAAAAGCAATCCTCGCCCTTATCTGTGCAGGAACCCTCGTTCTCTCTGGATGCCATGGTAGCTATGGCCTCACCAAGAAGTTGCTCCGCTGGAATGGTTCTTTGGGCAACAAGTGGCTCAATTCTTGCGTCCACTTCCTCATGTGGGTTGTTCCTATTTATGAAATCAGTATCGGCCTTGTGGACTGGCTGGTCCTCAACACGGTTGAATTCTGGACGGGCTCCAATCCGCTGGCGGCAGACGACTCTTACTACCAGAAGGATGAACAGGGCAACTCCGTTGCTGCAGTGAAGAACGAAGATGGTTCTCTCTCTGTGCAATATACGACCTCCAAGGGCGAAACCACGAACCTCACCCTCCAGCGTGACGAAAACGTTGTCCGTGCACTCGATGCCGAAGGCAACCTCGTAGCCCAGTACGAAATCGACAAGTAATAGATAAACGAATTTTATTTTACATGTCACCCCGGCCTCGGCGCTGGGGCTTTTTGTATAAAAGTAATGAGCCATGAGCTATGAGCAATGAGAATAATATTAGGCGGCGCAGCCGCGATTATTCCACTTTCGTCTAAATTTGGCGATAGAATCCATAATTGTTTGCTTAAAAACTCAAAGGCCCGACGCCCCGACCTCAAAGCGAAGCGACCTCACTCCTCACGCCCCACAGCCACATCCTATCGTCTAAACTGTCCCTGTCTATTTCCTATCACTTACTTCCTACAAATCCTAACCACTAGCCACTAACCACTAACCACTGTCTACTTCCTACTTCCTACTTCCTACTAATCTATCGTCTAAACTGTCCCTGTCTATTTCCTATCGCTTACTTCCTACAAATCCTAACCACTAGCCACTAACCACTAACCACTGTCTACTTCCTACTTCCTACTTCCTACTAATCTATCGTCTTTCGTCTAAACCATCCCTGCCTACTTCCCACTAATCCTAACCACTAGCCACTAACCACTGTCTACTTCCTACTTCCTACTTCCTACTAATCTATCGTCTATCGTCTTTCGTCTATCGTCTAACCCCTAAATCCTATCCCCTAACCCCTAACCCCTAAAACCTATCCCCTAAATTTATATATACTTATAACATGCTGTGCTGGGTTGTTCATGGACGCTTTTTCGGCGGCTTGAAACTTTTGTTCGCGATGCTTGTCGCGACAGTTTTTTGCGCATGCAACGAAAATCACCTGAATCGTGGGGATGAAGCTCTCCGCATTGGCGATTACAAACGGGCTGTTAAGAATTTCTCGAAAGTTCTGGATGTGGAACCGGCGAACAGGGATGCCCGCTACGGACTTGCGATTGCTTATTACGCTATGGCCGAGGATAAAGAGCGCCTCAAGGAAAAGACGCTTCCTTTGTGGAAACGCACCGTCCGGGAATTCAAGATTTTGTCTGCGGTCGATAGCAGCGAAAAGATAAAGCCTCTGTATTCGACATCGTTATTTTATCTTGCACGTGCGATGCTTTCGGCAAATGACCATGCCAAAGTACTTTCTCTTTTGGACAAGTCTATCCAGCTCGACCCGGAAAATTACTTTAGCTATAATCTCAAGGCTTTGATTCTTGCCGGGCAGGGCGATGTTGACGAAGCAAAGAAAATTTATGCGTACATCGTGACGCGAGAACCGAAATTTGCATCGGCTTACGTGAACCTCGGAAACCTTTACTGGAACGCTCACGACTACGAATCCGCATGGGATATCTGGTCGATGGGGCACGAGGCGTTGCCGCAAGATGCTGTGCTTGCCAAGTGGACCGCCATTGCGGAAGATTCGCTCAAGGCGATGGTTTATTCGGGTAAACTGTAATCTGGCAAACGGTGAGCGGGTAAGTTATGGGAAAATCCGAAAAGTCGCTCTTGGATTCCGTGAAAGGTGGCGCTTTGCTGCATCAAGGCGGCGAGGCTTCCATTTACCTTTTGAATGTAGGCGGAAAACCTTTTGTGCTCAAGTGGTACAAAGACGGCTTTTCGTTCGATGAAGATGTTGTAAAAAATGCATATAAAGTACATGTTCCGGGATTGTACCGCATTGAAGAATGGGGCGAACGCGACGGAACGCCTTATTTGATTTACGATTTTGTAGAAGGTGTGGTTTCGGACAAGTTGGGGAAAATCCCAGTGGCGGTTGCGATAGCTTCTCTCCGTCAGGTCGTGGCTGTGCTTGCTGCTTTGCGTAAACAGAACGTGTCGCATGGGGATTTGACCCCCGCGAATGTGATTTTTGCACAGGACTCTGGCTTGCGTACAGTCGTGATTGATTGCGGAATTGTCGGTCCCGGAGCGTTGGCGTATGCGGCCCCGGAGCGCTTTCAAGGCAAGTCTGCGGATGAAAAAAGTGATTTGTTCAGCTTGGGACTATTGCTGTACCGCTGGATAGCGGGCGAAGAACTTGTCGTTGCGGATGGTTACGAGCAGTTTGCCGAACAGATGGCGAACATCGAAAACGTGAATGTCACGGAAAAGCTGTATGCGACAGGCTTGTTCAATTCGCCGGAAGGTGCCCAACAGCTTTCGGCTTTGGAACCGATTTGGGCAGGACTTCTCCGTTCTGATGTCGCGGAACGCGTCGAAGACTTAGACGAACTCGATGAACTTCTCGAAATTGCGTTGGACAAGATTGTTCATGGAGATGTTGCTCTTGCGACTTGCATAGCCCAGTTCGTAAAATCGAATTTGACATCGGCGGTTGACTCCGATTCGAAAGATTCAAAAACGCCCGGGAATGCGGTACTAAAAGTTCCAAACCACTTGGAAAATGACCTTCCGTTTATTGTCTGTAAGAAAAAAAATTGGCGAAAATGGGGCGTTTTAGGCGTTTTGATTCTTATATTAGTTGTAATAGTTCTGTTGCTTACGAGTGGAACAATGCGTTTCGGTATCGATGCGACAGGTGAACGGCTGCTAAAGCGGTCTAGGATCATGGAACCTTCTACGGAAAGTGAAAAAGCGCCTAATTTAAAGGTTGATAGTTTGCTTTTGGAACTCCCTGTGCCTACTGCCGAATAACAGCGCAAACTACAGGGTTTTATTATGAAATCGGAATCAATGCTTGCCACTGAAAAAATGCTCGATGTGGTCAAGACGCTTTTGGACGAGGAACAGCCAGAGGCTCTTTTCCCGAAGATTTTGGATGTGGCGAAGGATGTTTTGCATGCGGATGCTGCCGTTATAGATATTGGTGGCGAAGAACCGCTCCATTTCTCGAACCCTGAAAAAGTTTCCATTTCCATTTCGGCGGTCAAGTTGGCAAAAAACGAAAAGCGAGCCGTCGTGTGGAACCAGCTGGACGATGAATCGGCGGATTTGTCCAAGTCGATAGTGCAGAACCAGCTCACGAGCATCATGGTTTCGCCGTTTAGAACGCCCGATTCCGAGGCGGGGTATCTCTATTTACAGCGTGCCGCCCGCAAGGAACCTTTTACCGACGAAGATAGCGCTCTTTTTGATTCTTTTGTCGCGGTCTGCGAAAAGTTTGCGTTTGCCGCTTATGACCGTTTACGTGACAAGGAATCGCTTGACACCTTGAAAAATGTTGTCCGCAAAGACGGTATCGTTTATTCGTCAAAAGCCATGGTCGATGTCGTTGCGATGGCGGATAAACTCTCGCCGCTCCCGCTCCCGGTGATTATCCGTGGTGAAACGGGAACCGGCAAGGAAGTGATGGCGCGTTACATCCATAAGCACAGCCCGCGAGCCGAAAAGCCGTTCATTGCGGTGAACTGCGGCGCTATCCCTGAACATTTGATGGAATCGCTCATGTTCGGCCATGCGAAGGGTTCGTTTACCGGTGCAATTGAAAATAAGAAAGGATTTTTCGAAGAAGCCGACGGCGGTACGATTTTCCTCGACGAAATCGGCGAACTCCCGCTGAACATGCAGGTGAAGCTCTTGCGAGTGTTGCAGGAAAAGCACATTACGCGTGTGGGCGATAACCGCGAAATTCCGGTGAATGTGCGCGTGATTAGCGCGACGCATGTGGATTTGGAGGCGGCTGTTCGCGAGAAGCGTTTCCGCGAGGATTTGTATTTCCGTATTCAGGTGTTGCCGCTCGAACTCCCGCCGTTGCGTAATCGTGGTCAGGACGTGGTGCTGTTGGCGGAAAATTTTATACAACGTTTCGGTGCGGAATATGGTCGCGGAAAATTCCATTTGAGCCGCAATGCGGAAAAGGCGTTGCTCGGGTACCATTGGCCGGGCAATGTGCGCGAACTGGAAAACCGTGTGCAGAAGGGCTTGGTGCAGGCCGTTCACGGCGTGATTCAGCCCAAGGACTTGGGACTCGACGATATGCAAGTGCAGGCGAAAGCCTCGCCGCGCACGCTCAAGGAAGCCCGCGAAGCGGTCGAACGCGAAGTGATATCGCAAGCTCTTAGGGATTCTCATGCTAATTTGACGCTGGCGGCGACCATCCTTGGCATCGACCGCAAGGTGTTGCGTGAAATCATGGAACGCTTGAACTTGAAAAAAGAAGACTTTAAGGTATAGCGATGTTTGGTAAAATGATGCTTAACTTGAGGAGTGTGGTCATGAAAAAAATCGTAATGGCATCTGCGGTGATGGCGGCGACAGCCATGGCAGGTGGTATGGATTCTCGCCCAGAAGCAAGCGTCCCGACACCTGTTGAATCCCGTGAAACTTTGAACAAAGTTTCGAATATGTCGGAAAAGGAAAATGCCGATTGGCAAAAGCTGCGTGAAGAACGCCGTGCTGCCCGCGAACAAATTCTCAAAAACTTGAGGGAAAGTTCGGCTGCCGCGAAGAATGAAATTCGCGAAGCGTCTGTGAAGGTTCCCGAGCCAGAAAAACCGACTTTGGAAAAACCCGTGCCTGAAACGCCTGTTCTAGAAAAGCCAATCGAAAAGAATATCGACAAGCCGAAGAATGAACTTGTCCGTGAAAAGAAACAGGAAGAAAAAGAACTGCTGAAGGGACCTTGGGGAAATCAACCGCTTGGTCCGTCGGTGGAACGTCCGGGCAACAAGAAGGTGATGGAACCGATGCACCCGATGAATCCGCATCAGCGTGAAAAAAATCCGAAGGAACCGCTTAAGCCAATAATGCCCGTGACTCCCAAAGGTTGGAATAAAGGTTAATTTCGAGAACATAAATGCAACGTTTGTTTGGTTTAATCGTTTTGCTGATGGCGACTGCTCTCTTTGCCGAGACGCAGGAGGAAGCGTATTATCGTGCGATGAAACTTGAAGAAGCCGGGGACATTCCGGCGGCGCTCGACGCTTTTGAAGAGGCGGTAGCCTTGCCGGGTGAATATACCGAGGAAATTCAAGAAATTATCCGCGATTACAAAGCCGCACTTGGAAAAAGCGATGACTCGCAGACAGATTCGATGAGCGCGGAGAGCGATGCGAAACCGTGGGAATTCCATGTTGCCGGGGAACTCGGATTTTATGGCATGCACTATAAAGCGACCGGCATGGATGAAGGCGAAATTGGCGGAGACCTTTTTTTGAACGTGAATCCTTATGTGGATTACGAACACGGAAATTGGTTGCACACGTTCTCTGCGTATGCCCAAGGCGATTATTTTATCAATAACGATAAGATGACGATGCTCGATACAAACGATTGGAATCTTATACTTGGACTTGAATATACGTTGTTCGGAAAAGGCTTCCTTTTGGATTTGGGTTATGACTTCAATATTGAGGATGATGAACGTTCATCGGATTTTTACGCATGGGTAGAAAAGGATTTGTACCGCTTTGAAAAACAGCGCTTGGGCGTTGTGGGCTGGGCGTATTACCAAACGTCTGGGCCGAAGTCGTTGGCTTTGTATGGCGCTTGGCATAGGAATGTGAGTGAAGGTTTGAATGGAACGGTTTATGTAGGTGCAAAAATTGATGGGGATTCTATTTATTTTTGGCGAGATTCATTAGGAGTAGATCCAGATACAAAGGATACTATTATAGAAAAGGTTTATGAAGAAGGTGTTGGAAAATGGTTTGGGCCGTTGCTCCGTTCCCGAATTTCGTACAAATTTAAAAATCGCCTTACGCTTGAAGCAAAGATGAACTTATTCTACGGCTTTCCGATAGATGCTCCCGATGCGGAATATGGGAAAATCAAAAAATTTACTGGATTGTGGGGTGTGACTGTTTCGTGGAAGCATTGGATGATGAATTATTATTTAGGAATAGAACGTAGCTGCACTCGCTATGATGCTCCCCCGCTTTATGAAGGATTCTTTAACGAAAGAACCGCGATTACGCAGCTAAAACTCGGCGTGAAGTGGGATATATAATAGACGAAAGAAAATTCGCGGCTGAAATCAACGCGGAGGTTGCAGAGAAACAAAAAAGGCAAGCGGTTGCTTGCCTCTTTTGCGTGGAGATAGTGGGAGTCGAACCCATGACCTACAGATTGCGAACCTGTCGCTCTACCAACTGAGCTATATCCCCATAGCTAGATAGTGGCGTGAATATAGTTAAAGAACACCTTTTTGGCAAGTGAGATTGCCCCTTTTTGCTGTAAAATGCGGTAAAACTTTTTAAGGGTTAAAATATTATGCATGAGGGACTGTTCTTTGGGACTGCGTATTTTTCGTATTATACGATACGTATAGTATGGAATTTTCTATTCCTAAAAAATTATTATTTTTATTGATTTTTGATTATAAATCTTATGTTTGTATAATCTAGAATATTGACTTTTGTTTGGCTGATATCTATTTTATTGATGTGGAAGTCAAAGAATTGGCACGAACAGAAAAGGAGTTTGATTATGTCTTGCAAAAACTTTATAACCACAAATATTGCCGCACTATGCTGTGTCTCGTTCATGGCTTTTGTCGGTTGTTCTAACGGTTCTAACTCAGTGGCCGCTGAAACGGAAGGCAAAATCGAAAAAAAAGACCCGCTTCTGAGCGATGTGAAAATTAACATCGAAGATCCGGTTGCTGAAATTGCCACTTTGGAAAATTACGTGAAACAGTTCACGGATGACCCGAATGAGCTTTCGTTTGACAGCCATGTACTTGCGTACAACGGAAATTTCCCCAGGATTGTCGTGCCGCAGGATTCGGTGGATGCAAATCCAAACATTATATTTATCGATAGTTCGCCGATTAAGGAAATCAGTACTTCCGAGGTTGCAAAATATTTCCCGAATACTGCTGAGGTTGCAGGCAATCGACTGAATCAAGAAAATTGCAAGCTTTATATAGTTCAAACAGACGATGCCAATCAACCGACGGGCCATGTTTTGACCAAGGTCTCACAAGGGAATGTTGAGGTGACCGAAGTCGTTCGCGGTGGAACTTATGCTGTGACGAATGCGTATTTCCCGGTTGCGTTCCTTGTGCAGGATTGCGAAGGGCTAATTGATAGAAATTCGGAAATTACGCATAAAAGTTTTATAAGCCGGACTTGGTGCGGTGATATCATGAAATCTCGTGAAGAAATGATGGTTGGTGATTCGTTGGATTTGAACCAGGGCTATACCAAACCGAATCCGGACTGCGCCGCAAATGCTCATACCGATGCGAATGCCTACGACGAATGGTTCCGTGCGAATCTGTTGCAATAAGAGTGTTTTGTGAATTTTTCTCTTTTGAGTTCTCTTTGATTGAAGATGAAAGTAACCTCCGTTTCGACGGAGGTTTTTACGGTTATGGGGGATGTAAGGGGTGTTGGTTTGATTATCTTTTTTAACGAGGAGAAAAAAGTTATATGAGGCTGAACGCTATCGCTGCTTTGTTAATAGTTTCTTTTTGTTTGGTGTCGTGTGGCGACAACACCTCTTCTGCGGAGTTTTTGTATTCAAACAGCGAGGTCAGCGTTCATCCACAAGAAGTTTCATCAAGCAGCGAAGCGTTTGGTCTGGGTCGCTCATCTTCGGTAGAAATGTCCAGTAGTTCGGTGGAATCGAGCTGTTCCGGTAAGCTTGTTGTGTCAAGTAGTATCAGCGAGTCCGTTAAATCCAGCAGTTCTGCCGAATCAAGCAGTTCTGCTGAATCAAGTAGTTCTGCCGAATCAAGCAACTCAAGTGAGCTTGTTAAATCCAGCAGCTCCAGCGAATTGCCTGTAGTGAGTAGCAGTAGCAAAAGCCTGGAAGGCGTTGTCTGGTATGTTGTCGGTGACAGCTTTAGCTCAGGCGATTTCGAGGGACTCGACCCAAAACCCGCCATCAAAGAGGGGAAATATGCCGGAAAGTCTCCGGTCTATTCTTACCTTATTGGGAACAGGACCGGTTGCGACGTACGCAATATCGCTGTTGGCGGAACCACTATCTGCTATTACGATACCTACGGTTTCACCAAGCCGGAAAATGGAATCATGTACAGAACGGATTTTTCGGATGCGGACATCATTACAATCTACTACGGAATCAACGATTCGCACAACTATATTCCCATCGGGGACATCGACGACATGGATCCGACCACATTCTATGGGGCGTTCAACGTAGCGCTTGATTACTTGACGAAAAACTATCCGAATGCAAAGATCGGAATTATTGTTTCGAACGGTTGCACGACTGCGGATTATCCCGAGGCGACCGAACAAATTGCAATCAAGTGGAAGCTCCCGTACCTTGATTTGGATGGCGGCGTGAACGGGATTACGATGTTGCGCTCTAGTTCCAGGAACCCGACTTCCGACGAAGAGAAAAAGGAAATTCTTAAGCGACAGTGGGTTCATGAACACAACTGGCACCCGAACGAATATGCCCACGAACTCGAAAGCCACTTCATCGAGGAATGGCTTTTGACATTGCTTTAACTTGCATTATTTTACCAAAAGTAACGATTTGCCTTGCGGTGTTTTGACTTGCACGACGTGCGGCCTTTTGCTTGCGTTTGAATTGAGGTCCAGTCTGTATTCGCTCCCTGTAAACGTTGCTGTTGCAAGCGTTTGTCCCTGCACGTCGAAAACATGGATCGTCTTTAATCCAATGTCATCGGAACTGATGAGGAGCGTGCGGCCTTCTGTTGCGATGCGTACTCCGGTAGTCTTTTGAACGTTTTGATGCGTGAATGTTCGCCTTTCGCTGCTCGACGAGACCGCCTGCGACGAACTCGATTTGCGTTCTGCGCTGCTCGACGATTCGGCTTGCGACGAACTTGAACTTTCAACATACACGCAGTCCCCGTCTTCTATAGTGGCGAGCGGATTTAACGTGAAGCATACGAGGGAATCTTTTTCGATGATGGAATATATGGCGTTAACGGCCTTTTTGTTGTCCCAAGTATAGATGGTTCCGTATTCTGTCACGTTTTGGCTACCGGGGAAGGTGTCGTCTTTTAAGTTTGTCGTATATCTGCCGTTTGCTGTTGTATTGACTCTTAGTGTCCCGGCTTCGATGATATCGACTCGCTGGTGGGCTGCACTGTCATTTAACCGCCCTCCCGACCATGCTCTTATGTCGAATTCTATGTGCCATATAAGCATGCCGTGATTCGGGAGGTGTGCATCCCATTTCACCTTTTGGCGGTTTTCGAAAACAAAAAATTCGCGGTTGTTGGCTTTGTGGTAATAGGCGACATTGCTGGAATGTAGCGGCGGCAGGACTTTTATTTCGGAGCTTGATTTGAGGTCTGTAAAAGTAATCCATTTCATAAAGCCTCGCTCGAATGCACTGTAACCCGGCGGTGTTCTTCCTCCGTTTATGAAGGTTCCACTTGCCATGACATCCCAAAGGAATGCTCCAGGAGCTTGGTATTCCTTGTCGCTGTAGTTGAGGTCGCATTCGCTGCTCTTGGTGGTGCAGTAATGATCCCTGAGACCCATCGTATGGCTGAATTCATGAATGAAATTTGCTAACAACTTGTCTTTTTGAGGGATGATAAAGCCGTTGTTGAACAATTTGCCTTGACCCGCGTCGAAGGCGAGCGTGGAATCTCTTCGAGCGAACCAAGTCTGGAATCCGCCTAAACGTATTCCGTTAGAATAAAAATTCTTGCCGGAAAAAAGTACGCCGAAGGCATCAATTTCACCATCGTTGTCGGAATCGTAGAGGCTTGCGTCGAACGTCGGATATTTTTCTCGCATAGCAGCGATTGCCCTTTGGACCATCTCGCCTTCGTTTTTGATAAAATCCTTGTAGGGTCTGCTTTCGCTTACGAGAAATACATCGAACGAAGGGGCGAATACGCCAAAGGACTGATCGATAAAATAGTCCCGGACCGAGCCGATGTGGGAATTTTGAGAGAACCCCTCTTCATTGAGCAACGCATAAACATATGCGGAGTCCATTGTCTTGTTGCCGTTTCCTTCTACGAGAATAACCGGGAAACGCAAGTTTCCTTTAGAAAATTCAGGGGCAGGAAGAGAAACGAGGCTTTTCGGAGGTGCACCCGGAGCATTGCCGACAAGCTCTGTACCTGTTTCGGTTGCTGTCGGAACCCATGAGGAACGCTCTTCGGGACCGTTGTCGCGGCTTGTCAAAAGCGGATTCGAATTTTCGTTTTTTTGGCGGTGTGATTCGAGAGCTTTTTCTTGGTCGATGTTGTTCAAAAAAGTTTGCTCTGCGGCAGAGCGTTTGTCTGCATTTTTCGCCACGAATTTTGACGCATTTCCGTTTTCGTCGGCGTAGTAGAATGTCTCGGAGCTGTCGCATACGACGAGAAATCCGTCTTCGGTGAGTGTTCTGCTGTAGTATTCGTCACCGATGAACCTGAGCGAAAGCGAGTCGCCGCCGTTATAGACGGTGTAAAGTTCCGAAGGGTCGAATGGGTAGGCGAATGCAGAGGCGGCAAACGACAAGAATGCAGAACCGAGTAAAAACGAAAACTTTTTCATATCCAACCTTTTTGCTGTCTAATTTTTACGTGGATAATTTAATATTTTATGCAACAAAAAGTTTAAATTTTGACTAAAAACATTAATTTTTATAAAATTTTATATATTTTCTTTTTATATGATACGAATTGTTGCATATACCGGGAAGCGATGGAGTTGATTGAATCCGCACTTGTCTTTTTATGCGAATACATTGGAATCAATGATTTTTTTTGTTTCTTTGTATTTTATATTGTCGAAAACAAAGAATTGCGTTAATCCTTCGTAATCTGACTTGAAGAAATCCTTGTTGCAAATTTCTTTTAAAAGCTGATTTATGTTGATTCCGGGTTTTGCCGAAGGGCAAATATCCAATGAACTCCGTATTTTACGAACTTTTTGCAAAAGTTTTCTGAATTGTTCGTTAAAGTTGATAAGCGGAAGTATCGCGATGCTCCGATATGCTCCGAAAAAGAAATGTCGATATCTTCTGAAAATCGGTTAATGGCCTTGAGAGCTTTTGAAAGAGATGTACCTCCCTTAAAAACAACTTTGTTTGAAGATGTCGCGATCTCTTCTTTATAAGGTACTTGTAAGCATAAACCAAGCTGATTTGCGAAGGTGTAACCTGAATAATAGCCGTAGATTTCATCGCCATCGGTAATGTACTTGTACTCTGCAACCATATTGGACGAAATCGAGTAGTATTCGTGATTGGGGTTGGGCAGAAAATAGACGCCAGGCTCATAGCGAAAAAGTTCGCCGGAATCAACTAGTTTCTTGAATTGTTGACGCAGATTTCCAGCTGAAAGTCCGAGAGGTTCGGCATTTTCTGTAAAAATGGGTTTTCCCGGTCCGAATTTTGTTTTTAGAAATTCCAAAAGTATAATTGCCCCCTATTAACAGAATTTAATATATAATCAATTTCCGTTTGCCAATAGGGGTGATTTTTGCCAAACGGCTCAACTATGTTTGTGCCTTTATAACGAGACTGAGATAAACCGTTTTAAAACAACCCGTCTAGCGTAATTTGGTGCTGTTAAAACGGATAAAGAATCTATGATTTTATATCCGAAAGTGGTATAAAAATATACGAAACGGATAAAGAATCGCAATGCGTGGTGGCGATAGGTGTTATGGGGGCTTGTTTTTTGAGTGTTCTGTCGAACGTGGTATGGTATTTTTCGAATCGTGAATTTTTTTATGTTGGGGAAACTATTTTATAATTTTTTATTATATTGTAAACGACATAGCCTGTGGTTCAAATGGCCATAGGCGCGAGTTTAACGTTGAGTTAGCTCTTATTCTCGTAATGGAAATCTGGTAAATTTTCAAAAAATCCCGAGAGTAAGGCGAAACACTCACGTCCAGCAATGGGCGTGGGTCGTTTGTGCTTATTGGGATTATAGGTTTACCAGAGCCTCCATTACGGTAAGTTCATTCGACGCCACGCTTTTTTCATTTTCCGACAAATGCGTGGAACGGGAACACCGTGCGTCATGCTGAGGCAACGCCGAAGCATCCAGGCCTGGATTCTTCGCTGCGATGCAGCTCAGAATGACGATGCAGAGAAAGAACATTGATTAAGGGCCGACCGGAGGCCCTTATGTTTGAGCAGACTTTTAATAATATCGATGACATCCTCTGGAAAGAGGGTGGTTGCAGCAACGAACTGGATTACGTGGAGCAGACCTCGTGGGTCCTGTTCCTCAAGTACCTGGACAACCTCGAAGCCGAGCGCGAAGAAGAAGCCGAACTCAAGGGCGAAACCTACGAGCGGATTATCGAAAAGAAGTTCCGTTGGAACACCTGGGCCGCCCCGAAGACCAAGAACGGCGAACCCGACCACGCCAAGGCGCTTACCGGCGACGACCTCACGGACTTCGTGAACAACAAGCTGTTCCCTTACCTCAAAAAGTTCAAGGAAACCGCCACAACGCCACAATCGCTGGAGTACAAGATTGGCGAAATCTTCGGTGAACTCCGCAACAAGATTACTAGCGGCTACAACCTCCGCGAAATCCTGTGGTATGCCGATGCGCTGAGTTTCCAGAGCAGCGAAGACAAGCACGAGATGAGCCACCTGTACGAAGACAAAATCCGCAGGATGGGCAACGCAGGCCGTAACGGCGGCGAATACTACACGCCGCGTCCGCTTATCCGCACCATCGTCCGCATCATCGACCCGAAAATCGGCGAGACCGTGCTCGACCCAGCTTGCGGAAGTGCCGGGTTCCTTTGCGAAGCCTTCGCCTACATGAAGCAGAAAGTCAAGAGCGTTGCCGACAGGGAAACTTTGCAGAAGAAAACCTTCTATGGACAAGAGAAAAAGGGCCTTGCCTACATCATCGGCATCATGAACATGATTTTGCACGGCGTGAACGCCCCGAACATTCTGCACACGAATACCTTGTCCGAAAACATGGCGAACGTGGAACAGAAAATGCGTAAGGACGTCATCATCGCGAACCCGCCCTTCGGTGGCAAGGAACGCGCCGAGGTCCAGCAGAATTTCCCCATCAAGACAAGCGAAACTGCCTACCTCTTTATGCAGTATTTTGTCAAGCTGCTCAAGGCGGGCGGCCGCGCGGGCATCGTCATCAAGAACACCTTCCTTTCGAACACCGACAACGCTTCGGTCATGTTGCGCAAGGAACTCTTGGAAAATTGCGACCTGCACACGATTCTCGATTTGCCGAGCGGCGTGTTTACAGGCGCAGGCGTAAAGACCGTGGTGCTCTTCTTCGAAAAGGGTCGCCGCACCGAAAAAATCTGGTACTACCAGCCGGACTTTGGCCGCAACCTGGGCAAGACGAATCCGCTCTCCGAAGATGACTTGGCGGAATTCGTGAAGTTGCAGAAGAAAAAGACCGACAGTGAAAAATCGTGGACCGTGAACGTCAAGGATTTGAACCCCGAAACATACGACCTCTCGGTGAAAAATCCCAACAAGAAAACCGAAGTCGAACTCCGCGACGCCAAAACCATCATCAAGGAAATGCAGAAACTCAACAAGGAAAACGAAAAAATCTTGGAGACATTGCTTTAAGAAGAAACGTCATTGCGAGCAACGCGAAGCAATCTAGTGCATTAAACAAAGTGTCACCCTGAGTCCCGGAACAAGTCCGGGATAAACAAAGTCGAATGGGTCTAAGCAACTGGAGAATGTTATGAGCAAATGGGAATGGAAGAAACTTGGTGAAGTGTATGATTTCACACGTGGCTTGACATATTCAAAAAAGGATGAGGTTGAATCTTCATCAAACTGTATTCTTCGTTCAAATAATATTGATTTGCAGACAAATTCTATAAATCTTGATGAATTGAAATACATTAAAGATGAAATAGATATTCCGCAGGAAAAATACGTTCGCAAGAATACAATTCTCATCTGTATGTCAAATGGAAGTAAGGCTCATTTAGGTAAGGTCGCTTATATTGATAAAGATTATGATTTTGCATTTGGTGGATTTATGGGCCTACTGAAACCCAAATGCGAAATCAATGGAAAATTCGTACATCTTTATTTATGCTCTGATGAGTATAAAATCTTTATAAAGTCATTGTCTGATGGTGCGAATATCAATAATCTTAAATTTGATGATTTAAGGAAATTTGAAATACCTTTTCCCCCTCTTTCGGAGCAGAATCGCATAGTCAAATTCCTTGACGAAGAATTCTCAAAAATAGAAACGCTCAAAACAAACGCCGAAACCAACCTCAAAAACGCCAAGGAACTATTCGAAACCACCCTTGAAAAAGAACTGAACCCACTATCACGTCATTCTGAGCGTAGCGAAGAATCCAGTGCAGATTTACCCTCCGGCTGGGAATGGAAGAAAATTGGTGATTTTTGTGAAACATCTTCTGGTGGAACTCCTTTAAAACAACATAATGAATATTATGAAAACGGGAATATCCCTTGGTTGAGAAGTGGAGAGGTTTGTCAAAAAGAAATTTTTGAAACAGAAATGTATATAACGCAAAAAGGGATGGAAAATTCATCAGCAAAGTATTTCCCCGAAAATAGCGTTGTTGTTGCAATGTATGGAGCCACGGCAGGACAAGTTGGTATAGTTCGTTTTAGAACAACAACGAATCAGGCTGTTTGTGGCATTTTCCCAAATGAAAAATATAAAACAGAATATTTGTATTACGCTTTGTTGAGTAAAAAGAAAGAGCTGGTTGCTCAGGCGGTTGGTGGTGCTCAACCCAATATATCGCAAATAAAAATAAGAAATCTCCAAATCCCCCTCCCGCCTCTTTCCGTCCAGAAAGAAATTGTCGCTCGTCTAGACAAACTCACCGAGAACGTCAAACGCCTAGAAACAAACTACAAGCAAATCATCGCCAACTGCGACGAACTCAAAAAATCCATCTTGAAGAAAACTTTCGAGGGGGAATCCTAAGTTATGAACGAGTCCGATACCAGAAGAAAGAAGATTGACCCCAAGCTGAAAGAAGCCTTGTGGGAAGTGACGCCGGACAGCGCCATTTATACGGAGCAGTCCGCTTACGAAATCGCACCGGGTCGAATCGGCCATGCCGAACGCAACCCCAAGAAAATCGACTACCTTCTGGTTTACAAGGGCATCAAGATTGCCATCGTCGAGGCGAAAAAGGACGAACTCGATGTAAGCGAGGGAGTGCCGCAAGCCAAGGAATATGCGGAACGCATGAACATCCGCTTCACGTATTCTTGCAACGGCGATAAAATCTGGGCAATCGACATGCAGACGGGTGAGGAAGGCTTTGTCAATGCTTTTCCGACACCGCAGGAACTCTGGAATCGGCTTTATCCTGAAAACAATCCGCTCCGCGACAAGCTGAATGCAGTTCCGTTCAACAGGGATGGAGGCAAGTCTCCCCGCTACTATCAGGAAATCGCTGTCAATAACGTCATGGATGCCATCTCCCGAAAACAGGACCGCGTCTTGCTCACGCTTGCAACGGGAACCGGCAAAACATACATTGCGTTCCAAATCTGCTGGAAAATTTTCAAGGCGCATTGGAATGTCGATGGAACGGAACGCTTGCCGCGTATCTTGTTCCTTGCCGACCGCAATATCCTCTCAAATCAGGCTCTCAATGATTTCGGACAATTTGACGAAAATGCCATGTGCCGGATTACGCCGGAATCTATCGCCAAATCAAAAGGCGTGCCCAAGGGCCCGAGCATCTATTTCAGCATTTTCCAGACGATGATGACCTCGTTGAATGGAAAATTCGTTTATGAAAATTACCCCGAAGATTTCTTTGACCTTGTCATCATTGACGAATGCCATCGCGGTGCCGCCAATGACGAAAGCCGCTGGCGTGATATTCTTGATTATTTCCAACGGGCGTATCACTTGGGCCTGACCGCGACACCCAAGAAAAATGAAAATGCCAACACCTACGAGTATTTCGGAAAGCCTGTCTATGTGTATTCTCTGAAGCAGGGAATCGAAGACGGTTTTTTGACGCCCTACCGCGTCCGGATTTCTTCTAGCAATATTGACAACTACATCTACGATCCCGAAGACGATGTAGAAAGCGGCGAAATTGACCCGAATAAAATTTATACGGAAACGGATTTTTATCACGGCAATATCAAGATTCGCGAACGCGATGAGTTTAGGGTAGAAGAATTCCTGAAGCAGATTGACCCCGACGAAAAGACGATTGTGTTCGGTGCGACGCAGGCCCACGCGGCCATTCTGCGAGACCTCATCAACCAGCATTCTCGCAAGCCCAACGTGAATTATTGCAAGCGAGTCACCAGTGACGATGGCGACAAGGGCGAAGCTGATTTGAAGACTTTCCAAGACAATGAAAAACTGTTGCCTACAATCCTTACGACATCGCAAAAACTCTCGACAGGTGTAGATGCCAAAAACGTCCGCAACATCGTGCTAATGCGTCCTGTGAACAACATCATCGAATTCAAGCAGATTATCGGTCGCGGCACGAGACTTTTCGATGGAAAGTATTTCTTCACCATTTACGACTTCGTGGGCGCAAGCAGGAACTTTAGCGACCCCGAGTGGGATGGCGAACCGATTGTGGATACGCCGGAACCGCCTGACGGTGAAAATCCTGATGGAGGCAACGGCTCTAGTGGCGGGCCACGCAAACCGAAACCTTGCAAAATCTGTGGCAATCTCCCGTGTACATGCGACGCAAACGTGAAAGAAAAAAATTGCGCTGAAATTAAACTTTCCGCAAATCACGTGCTTCGTTTGCAGGCCCAGTGGCAAGAAAAATTCATGTTCGATGGCGAACTCATCACGCTCGAACAGTTTATCAAGATCCTCTTCGGCAAGATTCCGGAGTTCTTCAAGGATAGTAAGGATTTGCGAGCCCGCTGGTCTGACCCCACGACTCGTGAAGCCTTGCTCCAGAACTTGAGCGACAACGGATTCAGCAAAGAAAGGCTCCGCCAAGTGCAGGCTCTGACGCAGAACGAAAAATGCGACCTGCTCGATGTGCTGGAACTTATCGCATACAACAAGAGCCCCATGGAACGCGCTGAGAGAGTGCGTTTGATGCACGAAGAAATTTTGAACGAAATATCTGAAAAGCAAGTTCCCTTCATGGAATTTGTCTTGCAGCAGTATGTGGAAAATGGGGTCGATGAACTATCGCTGAACCAGTTGCCCGAACTCGTCAAACTCAAGTACGGCACCATCAAGGACGCATGCGATAAAATGGGCGTGACCGGCAAGGATTTGAAGAAACTCTTCACCGATTTTCAGAAAACACTATACGTGGCGTAATTTGTGCAAGTCTCGCTTGCAAAATTTGAAGTCACAAGTGATTTGTGGTTGAAATTTTTGTCTGCAGAATAACGGTTTGAGGTATTGCTCTTACATTGACATAGGATTAGATTTACAGAAAACGAGACAAATCCTATGGCAAATGATGTTTTACAGACAAAAATCGATAAGGCTACTAAGGCCGATATTGAGATTTTTTCTAATCTCACGCTAGACGCTATCGAAGAGGCAAAAAAACTTGCTAAAAATTCCAAGGCGAAAAGATATTCTTTTGCTAGAGAACTCCTTGATGATTGTGTGTAGTGGTTTATAAGTTTCTGAAAATCACACATCTGCAGTTCATAAATCCCTAATTATGTAAAATTTTATTGCACCCCTAGCCAGATATTTTAATAATTAAGTACATTAATGCATGACGTGTTTCTCTGTCGAATGGAGAAATGCGTTTTTTTATTCTGAAATTTTGGAATAAGGGGACGCCTCTAAAATCTAACAGCCGTAAAATGCGGCAAAATGGAGGCTGAAATGAAATCTAGAGAAATCAAGAAAAGAAAAACTGATTGCGATAACTATATCGCTGATTTGCGGTCTATTGTTTCGACTGCTCGAAAAATGAGTTTTCGTGCGGCAAACTTGATGCAGGTGGCTTGTAACTGGCTACTAGGTTGGCGAATCGTGGAGCAAGAACAGCAAGGTAAAGCTAGGGCGGATTATGGGAAACGAATTATTGAAGAAGCTTCAGCTTCGTTAACCGAAAATTTTGGTAATGGTTTTTCTGAGACGCAACTTAGGAATTTTAGAAAATTTTATTGTTTGTTTAAATTTCTGCAAATTCAGCAGGCATTGCCTGCTGAATTTAAAAATGAGATTGTAAAGATTCAGCAGGCTTTGCCTGCTAAATCCGTAAAATTAGAAAAAATGCAATCACATGTTGTTGAATCTTCGATGATAGAACAACCATTGCTTCCTCAATTATCCTGGAGTCATTATGAAAGCTTGATGCGTGTGTCTGACCTTGAAGCCCGTCAATGGTATATGCAGGAAGCTGCTACAGAACAATGGGACTATCGTACATTGAAGCGCAACATTGCTTCGCAATATTATTATCGCTTGATGCAAACACCGAAGGCTAAGAGGACTCCTGTTGTTAATGAAATGAAAACTTT
>Ga0310786_10002953_pt1 | contig 25276 bp, 13 predicted proteins | sample AusTroGonzalo_MG_FD_203881 | JGI IMG/M metagenome (GOLD analysis project Ga0310786, IMG submission 203881) | Bovine rumen microbial communities from tropical cattle in Woodstock, Queensland, Australia - Gonzalo_03 (v2) (version 2) | ecosystem: Host-associated > Mammals > Digestive system >...
TGATCCGGCTGATATTGGCGATGCTTATGCACCGTACTGGCCGATGGACGATTATGAGGACAAAGTGACCTTTGTGTGGCCGAAGGTGGAAAAAGTTCGCCTATTATCTAGTAAGGATGTCGTTCCGCCGGCTATTTTGAATTACAATAATGACACGTATGAAATGATCTTGTATTATGTGTATGTATGCCCGGCAAATGCCAAATTTGGTAATAAGTGTGGAATGGCTATTTCAAGTGGTATTTCGTTGGCTGAAAAACAACTGAATAGTTTTGAGGCTGTTCTTAAACCTGTCAGAGATATTATCAACAATAGTAATGGAGAAGAAATTCAACTATGGTACAAGATAGTTGAAAAAAATCAGAGTGTTGAATACTTGCCGCGGGTGGAGATTGGATTGTTTAATAGTAATGCTAAAATCAATGTCTCCGCATACGGTTACAATAATGGTACACTTGCTAAGGTTGATTCGTATGAACTAGGAAACTCCAAACCTTTACAATCTGGAGTAGATGTGACCTCGAAGTATGGATTCAGTGTGGCTGAACGAGGCTTTGCGGTGAATAGTTGGAATGTTGATTTTTGGGTCGGATTGGACGAAACATCTACAGACGTGATTAAAGAATGTTATAACGAAGGAAGCCAAACGGCGAAGTGCTCCGAAGCGAATAAGTATAGAGATGACACCAAAAATTATTTCAATAGTGAATCAGTTATTGAAAATCAGGTGAATGCAACTGTAACCAGCGGCACGCATCGGTTAATGAAGTGGTCGACGAAACTTGGTGCCGATAAAATGTTGGATTTGGATTCGTTGATTCAGGCCTTGGCTATAGCCGCTCCTCTAAAGGCTCCGAATGCGTCAATGTTCTTGGGCGTGGAACCGAATCTGACTGCAATCCCGTACAAGGTTACTTTTGATATCCGTGCGGGTGGTTCAGATGTGTTCTTGACGGACAAGTTTGTGATTAAGGAATCTTATTCCCGTGAAAACGGCGAAACAGCAAAACTCCCTGGAGGTATACTTGCGACGAATGCCTGCTTTAACGGCTGGGATGACGGCCAAATTAGCGTGATGGGAGCGAAACATTATACTTCTCTTGATGGCGATCTTCTGGAACGGGCGAACCCGAGTGATGAAGCATCGTTTAGCCTGTATGGATTCTGGGATTCTGCAGTTAAAGGCAATAAAGTTGCCTGTGAACCTCAAAATACCGAGATGATTTTGAAGGTGCTTGACAAAACGCGTGCCGAAGTAAATTATGGAACGGTTACTTTGAATCAGCCTTACCAAAAGCTCGGAAAAGATACCGTGATTGAGCATGAGTTCAACTCTGGAAAACTTGAAATTCCTGTTTCCGCAGATGCAATGACGTTGCATGTGGCATCTGTCCAGACCAATAAAGAATACGCTCTTGCAACACTTACGTTGAAAGCGGCTGATGGAACTGAATTGCCGATTAAGTTTAAAACTGGCGACGCGTTGGAATCTGGCGACACGTCGTTCCAGATTGCGCCTGCGGCGGGTATGACGTATACGCTCGAGGCCGTGTATGCAGGCTATATCGATGTCAGTGTTAAGGTCGGTCGAAACGATGTCTTTTATGGCTCGGAATCTAAAGTGGACAAGATTCGCTTGAAGGAAATCGGAACTACGCCTTTGCCTAAGTGGGTCTATACTCCGACGGAGTGTGTGCTTGGATGGTCTGTAACGCCTGATGGCGCAGATTATGATCATGGCGTTGTTTCGAGTGAGGATTTGATTGCTAAGGTGACTAGCGAAAAGACTTTGTATGGGGCATGGGGCAGTGCTGATGCTTGCGTGGAAAATGCGGGTTATCGTCGCCTGAAACTGGAATCGGAACATGGGACTGTGGAAATTGTCGAAATTGTTGAAATTAATAAGATCAAAGTTTCCGAAAAGACGCATGCCTTTGCTGAAGATTCTACGATGCTTTTACCGCAGGATTACGCTCATTCCACGTGGGTGGTTCGCGGTGCTCCAGAAAAGGGGTATAAGCTTGATTCCGTTGTGATTGACGGACGCATTAAGCTTGTCGAGGAAGATGAATTGGCTGATTCAATTCAGGGCTATTTGCCGATGAAGGCCTACTTCTCGGAAGATAAAGCGCCGGTGGTTAGCCCAGATGGCAATTTTGTGTTGCCTCCTCTCCATGATCCGATTCTGTCTGGAAATGCAATGCTCATGACTCTTGAATGGGAGGTGAAACCGGGCAAGGTTGCAGAATTGACCGCGACTCTTGTGGATGCGCTGGGAGTGCCGCTTCCTAATCCAAAGATTGAAAGCGTTACAGAAACTGGTTCTCTCGACTGGGAAGTGTATCCGCTGTTGCCGGGTAAATATAGGGTCGTGGTGACTCTTGGTGATGGTGGTGAGCCCGCCTCGTCCCAAACGGATTTGTTTGTGGTGCAGCCTGAAATTGCGGCTGCCCCGGATACCTGGAAGATGGTCTCGCTTTCGGATGTAGATCAAAGTGCAGTCGTGTGGGACGGGGACCCGGCATTCTATTACTGGGATGAGTCGGCTGAATATGGTTATGCTTGGAAGTACCAGAAGTATAATGGTGGTGCAGTGAATGCTCTGCAGGGTTACTGGTACAATTCCTTGGAAGGTCGTCCGCTTGTATTGCGCAAGGATGCGGTGACGGGTAGTGACGTGGCTCATGGTGCTCATGAAATGGTATGGGAACTGGATAGCGGTTGGAATATGGTAGCCAATCCGTACGGCTGGAATATTTTGCTGGACGAGTATGCCCTTGAACTCTATAAATGGGATGCCAGCACCGGACCTGTGCCTGTGTCTGTATTGGGACCGTACGAAGCCGTGTGGCTGCCATCCGATACCAAGAAAACGCTTCCTGTTAAAGCTGAACCTTGGTTCGGTGCGAACTTGAATGCCAAGGGCTTGCAGAAGGCCGCTTTGGCGAAGGCTACACGCGAAAGTTGGACTTTGCAGGCCGTGCTTGAAGATACCAAGGGCCACCGTGATTCTTGGAACGTGCTTGGAGTGGGCGAGGCTAACGAAAGGTTGGAACCGCCTGCAGGCATGGGTGACTATGTGAACCTGTCGGTGGTTGAAGGCAAGAAGGCCCTGCTGAAGTCTATCAAGAGTGCCGACGATGGCGTTTATGAATGGAATTTGGCCTTGAGCGCGACAACTGACCGCGTGGGCTACCTCAAGTTCGAGGGCGTAAAGGCCCTGAATGAGATTGGACTGAGGGTTTATGTGACGGTTGACGGCAAGACGACTGAACTTGGCGCTGGGGATTCCCTGAGGGTCATGCTCAAGGCCGCAGGCTCTACGGCGACCGTCCGCGTCTCGGCGTCCGAAATCCGGACCGTCGCCTCGAAGCTCGAAAATCTGCGTTTCCAGCGCGTCCCGGGCGCCCTCCAGGTCGGATTCGACGTGTCTAGCGACCTGGCCGGCGCAAGCTACCGCGTGCAGCTCGTGGGCATAAACGGCAAGATTGCCGCCACCTACCGCGGCAAATCGACCGCTGGCCACAACACGCTCGCACTTACAGCCCCGAAACCGGGCCTGTACCTGCTCCGCGTGACTCTCGGCGGTCACTCCGCCGTCCGAAAAATTGCAATTTCCCGCTAAATCGGGTTTTTAAGGGTGGAACCCTTAGGCAAAGGGGTAACATTGCCGTAATCTTGCCATTGAGGCGGCTTTTTTCTAAATTTGGCCGCACTATGACAAAGGCTAAATTCATCAAGTTCATCATCGCGTCGGTGCTCGCCATCGCCGCTCTCTTCTTGCCCTACGAATCCCTCGGATTCGATGCCGCAAGTCCCATGGGAATCCTGAATCCGCTCGAAATTCGCGTTATTGGCGTTTTCGTGATGGCGGCCCTGTTCTGGATCCTGCAACCGTTCCCGATCTGGTCGACCTCGGTGCTCGTCATCGTGCTCATGATCGTGACGATGTCTGACTCGTCCCTCTCTCCGTTCCGCGTGGACGGCGTGACCATGATCAGCCATAAGTCCATTATGGCGACCTTTGCAAACCCGATCATCATGCTCTTCTTGGGCGGCTTCTTCCTTGCTGCTGCCGCTACCAAGTACAAGATGGACTTGAACCTTGCCCGCGTGCTCCTGAAGCCCTTCGGCAAGAACCCGAAGTTCGTGCTTCTTGGCCTCATGCTCATCACCGCCGTGTTCTCCATGTTCATGAGCAACACTGCTACCGCTGCTATGATGCTTGCTATTCTTGCTCCGGTGCTCAAGCTCTTCGACGAAGATGACCGCGGTAAAGCTGCCTTTGCTCTCGCTATTCCGCTGGGCGCCAACATCGGTGGTATGGGTACCCCGATCGGTACGCCTCCTAACGCTATTGCCCTTGGCGCCTTGAACGACGCCGTTGCCCGTGGCGACCTCGTTGCTAACCCGGTGAGCTTCGGTCAGTGGATGGCTTTCGGTATTCCGTATGTGATTATTTTGATGGTGATTGCTTGGCTCTTGCTCCTTAAGATCTACCCGATCAAGATGAAGGAAATGATCCTGAATATTGAAGGTGCAGGCAAGTTTGATACCAGCCCCAAGGCCATTATCGTTTACATTACCTTTGTCGTGTGCGTTGTCTTGTGGGTGACCGGTAAGGGTGTCCACGGCATTAACGATAACGCAATCGCTATGATTCCGATGGCTGTGTTTGCTTTGACCGGCGTGATTACCAAGAAAGACCTGAACGCAATGAGCTGGGACGTGCTCTGGCTCGTGGCTGGTGGTTTCGCTCTCGGTGTTGGCCTGAACGCTACTGGCCTTGCCGCCCACTTGATCAAGACGATTCCGTTTGCAAGCTGGTCTCCGATTGCCCTCATGATCGGTTGCGGTATCATCTGCTTGTTCATGGCTAACTTCATGAGCCATACCTCTACGGCTACGCTCTTGGTTCCGATTCTTTGCGCCGTGGGCATTGCTTGCCAGGACAACCTCGTTGGCCTCGGTGGCGTGACCGCCCTGCTCGTTTCTGTTGCCTTCGCAAGCTCTCTCGGTATGAGCCTCCCGATTTCGACTCCGCCTAACGCCCTGGCCCACGCTACGGGTTACACCGATACTAACGGCATGGCTAAGACCGGTGTTGTGATGGGTCTCTCCGGCCTCGTTCTCTCCTGGGTGATGATGATCTTCCTTGCCAAGGTGAACTTCTTCGGTACTCCGGTTCCGAAGGCCGCTGAAGCCGCTCCGGCTGCACCTGCTGCCGCCGAAAAGGTGGTTGAAGCTCCTGCCGCTCCGGCTGTCGCTGACAGCGCTGCCGCAGTCGCCGCCGATAGCACCGTTGCAGTTGATAGCGCCGCCGCAGCAAAGGTTGAAGTTGCCGCTCCGGCAGACTCTGCTGCCGCTAAGTAACAGACCGCTCGGCTTTATCGCATAAATAAAAATGTGATATCGCCTCGCTCTCGCAAACGCCCTCGGTTAACACCCGAGGGCTTTTTTGCTCACGTAATCAGAGCAATTGTGTTTTCTTGATTCCGGGTTTTTAAGGGCAGGGCCCTTAGGCGAGAGGGTAATGGAAGACCCTGCTTCTGATTTCCTGAGACCGGGAGGGATGTTTCTGGCGAGCGCCCCGGTTCGTTGAACGAAGTTCAGCGGCCCGGCTAGCGAGTGAGTGGAAACATCGCGACGGTCTTTTGCAATGAGCAGGGGCTGTAATTAGGGAGAGCCATCTCCCTTTTAAATTTAAAGAGATGAATAAAAAAGTCTAGAAAACAAAGAAGCCTCGCTTGAAGCGAGGCTCTTTCAGTGGTCGATACAGAACTCGAATCTGTGACCTCTACCATGTCAAGGTAGCGCTCTAACCAACTGAGCTAATCGACCGAGGTGAGACCAAATATAGTAAACCGTTTTAGGCTTGTCAAGGGGTAAATTATCGCTCTGAATCAGGAACCCAATAACGCAGGCGACCGGTTACATGGAGCGGGGGAAGCTTGTCGCTACACAGTCCCGAGCGGCAATCCTTGAAATAAAGGTCCAAATCGGCCGTCCACAGGGAATCTCCGATGATTTCGTCGAATTTGATGGTGCTGCTGTCCGCGATAAGGGGGGCCTCGTCGGTCGTTTGCGCCCTGAACCACGTAACCGTCTCGTAGTGGCCGTTTATGCTTGCGCGGCTCACAGGAGTGAGGAATTTGCCCGTTTGCGGGTTGTTGACCATGAGCGCTAGCTGGTCACCGCGGTCGCTTTCTTCTAGGCGAGTGCAAAGGTAAAAGTAGTGGTGGCTGTTGTTCACGTAATACGGGGGTTCCACGTCGTTTTTGGCCAGTTCTATGGTAAAGGGGCCTTCGTCGTTAACGCTGTACTTGATGTAGCCGCCGCCTTTGACTTCCCAGCTGCTGTTGATGTCGCCGCAGGCGCTGAGCGCAATCGCGATTGTCCCTAGGGCGATACAGGCTTTTTTGCGGAAGGTCAAGTTCATACCCCTAAAGTAGAAATTATCTTTGTGCTAGACTTATCATGAACGAAAATACCGCCATAGACAATGCTCGCGAAATCCATAAATTGGATGTGGAAACTCCTCTTGGGGTGGTCCATTTGGCGGGGTTCATGCAAAAGCCGGATCACCGGTCTGTGATATTCAAAATTCTGTCGGATTACGTCGGGCGCCCTGTAACCGCCGCCGACCTTGTGGAGTCTAAAGAAGATTCTCGGCCGTGGTTCCCGAGCTTTGATTTCGATGTGAACTGGACGCATTCCGACGGCTACTGCGTGTGCGCCTATGGCAGTCGCGGCTCGCTTGGAACTTTGAAGATTGGGGTAGACCTGGAACGCTTTTCGCCGAAACGCTTGCACCTTGCTGAAAGATTCTTTAGCGAAGAAGAATCGGCGCAGCTTGCTAGCCTCGATGGCGATTGCGCGATGCAGGAATTCTTTAAACTCTGGTGCCGCAAAGAGGCCTTTTACAAGTGCGTGGGCGGCGAATTCTTTGAAGGCTCGCTCCGCCGGAATATGCTAAAAAGCCCGGTGCAATTTGATGCATCGGGCCATGAAGTTCATTTTGTGGATTTAGACGCGGCCGAAATCGGAGCTTCGATGCGTGCGGCTCTTTGTGTCGCGGTATCTAAGCTCTAAGTTCTGCCAACGGAGTTCTAACTAGGTAAGATCCTGTTCACCGCTTGCAATCGGGGCATCCGGTGCAGCCTCACCCGGCTGGTTCGGAGCTTCGAGCGCATACAGCGGCAGGCTAATGAGTTCTTCGTTGTCGACCAGCAGGCGGATGATGTACTTGTCCGGGCGCTTAATCTGGAAACGCTGCAGATTCAAGACCATGTTCACCGCAGCCGTGTCAAAACCCTGGGCCACAGGTTCCAGCGGAATCTTGGACTGCATGGGCGGCACAATCGGCTTACCGCATACGTCTTCGAACACGAGCGTCAAGTCATGCACTCCCGCTTCGCTACGCATGTAACGAATGCGGAAAGCCGTTGAACACTGCGGAATCACAAGCGGAAATTTTGCAAAAATTCGGTCAAATGCTCCAAGGATATTCAGGCGCCCGCCAACTCCGTTCGCGGTCGCGGCATCACAAATAGAAGCAATTTCAATATTCATTATTTAATCTCCCAGGTGTCGGCCACGTACTTCATAACGAGCGGGCCGTTGTTTTTGGCTGTGTGTGATTCACCATACGCGGTTTCGCGGGCAAGCATCGAAACGTAAACCTTTCCGTTGCTGCTCGTTGCAATTGTCGGGCTCGAACCGCGCAGATAGTACTTGTTCATATTATAGAATACAGAGCTGAAGTAGGGCAGCTGGTTTTCACCATGCAGGTGCCATTTGCCGCCTTCGAGCCTATACACGTGAACCTGCGACAGGTTGGCACGTCCGGCGTCGTCCATGGCGACGTACAGAATGTTTCCAGAGACGGCGAGACTGATGTTGTAAGCAATCAAGCCTTCGTGGATGGACTTGCTGTAGACTCCGGACTTGTCGAGGGTGAGACTATTGTTGGTAATCGTTCCCTTGTACAGGTACGGACCATATTTGCCGTGTTCCACGTCGCGGTTTGCAAAGCCTAAGTACAGGGTGTTCGACTTTTCAGCGAGAGAAATCTTGCTCATGTGCTTGTCGATTTTTTCGGCATGAGTATTCTGATAACTGCTGCTGTAGATGAACTTGTATCCTGTGTAGTCAGAGGTGTTGTCGACCCCGATGATGACGAGACTTCCATTGCTTGCGAACAGAGCATCGAATTCACGGTAGTTCACCGTAGTTGTGTTATTGTTGCCGTTGCTGAAGCTGTACTTGAGGCGGTTGAAGGTGGAGTTGTTCTTCCAAGAACCACCGTTCAGTTCTGCCAGGTAAACAGCGTTGCTCTTGAGGTACATGACCACGGCGTTTGTGGCGCCGCTCTTTACAAGAATCTTGGCCTGCGTAACGCCTTCAATGGTGTTACCAATTTGAGTGAAAGACTTGTACACGCTGTATTTGCCGGTGCTATCGAGCACGCCGACATAGACTGTAGAACCGTCAGCTACTAACTGGATCGAAGCTACCGGTTGGGTAAAGTCAATGGAACCGAGGCTGCCCCATTCGTTCTTCTGGTCCTGGAATTGTTTTACAACAATCTTCTTGGCAGCGTCATCATGGTAGGCGACGGTAGGAACGTCGTTTACAAGTGTCATGACCGACGGCGTGTTCGAATTTGTCTTTGCAATGACAGTGTCAGGACCTTGATTGCGCCAAGCCTTGCTGAAGTGTACCGTACGGCTGACTTCTTCGGCACGATGGCGACTGTAGAAGGCGTAGGTCGGCGCAGTTGTGGTGCTGTCGCGGTAATCCAAGGTGATGGTGATAGAGCCTGCCTTAGTCTTACGGATGAATGCCGTGTTGAATTCGGCAATGCTTGTGTCAAGGCTGCCGTCTGTCTTGCCTTGATAGAAGCTTCCGTCGACGTTGCTGAATTTCCACCAGTAATCCTGCATCTTGTCGTTACCGAGTTCGCCCTTCTTGGAATTGAATCCGCCCCATTCCGGAGTGTAGAAGTAAATGGCTTCGTCGTCGACCGATTCGTCGCCGCTCCACAGGTACACGGTGTCTGCCGCGGTAATAACGCCCTGCGGGTGCTGTTTGAGAATCTTGACTTCGGTGGTGTCGCTCAGAACATCCTTGCCGCTAGTTTCGCGGGCCGAGATAATGCAAAGCATGTCCTTGCCCTTTTCGGAGTAAGAAGAATCCTTGCTCATTCTGAACGATTGTCCGTTAAGGTCGTAGCTGAACTTGGTGGTGTCAGATTTCTTGATGAGTGCACCGGTGTCTTTGTAACGGCATTCCCACTTGAACCAGTCGATTCCCTGCCATGCAGAGTTGGCCGAGGCGTCGAGCGTGAATGCATCGCCCACGTTGACATAGAGCAAGTCGTAGGTGACCTTCAAAGACGGAATTTCATTCGTGAACGAAATGCGCACCGTGTCGACTGCCGTGTTGCCGTCGTTATCGGTAGCTCTTGCAACGCAGTAGAATACGGTTTGCTGTGCAGGAGCTTTCCATACGGTATCGAAGTCAACAACAGTCTTCCAGTTCTTTTCAATCTGTTCCGGCGTGCCGCAGCTCCATTCCTGCTTTACGATAGAACCCGGGTCAGAAGGCAGATTATTGTTGTCGCTTGCGGTTGCGTCAAGGGTAATGTTGAAGTCGGGGCGAACCGTCAACTTCTTGTTGGCGACCGTTACGGTAGGCGGTGCAAGAACGATGTCAATCTTTACCGTATCCTTGGCAATATTGCCGTCGTCGTCAGTCACGCGTGCGATACACTGGTAACCGTTCTGTGCGGTTGCAGGCATGGTCATCGTGGTGCGCGGCGTTGTTGTCGAAGAATAGGTGAATCCGATATTTTCGGCGGACGAAGCTCCGCAGCCCCATTCGTACTTGACAATACTACCCAAGGAATCCTGAGCGTGTGCGTTCAGTTCCACCACATCCTTGATGGTGACCTTGTTGTAGTTGACGTATGCAGTGACAGACGGCATGCCGACAATGACTTTATAAATAGCAGTGTCGCGTGCTGTGTTGCCGTCATCGTCGGTGACCTGGACCACGCAGTAGTATGCATCCACGGCAGTCTGCGGCATAACCACAACCGTCTGGGCCGAACTCATTTCATCCCAAGTCGGGTTCTTGAGGTCTTTCAAGTTTTCGCTACAGGCGCTTTCGTATTTGGCGATATAGCCGAGCTTGTCAGACGCATTTGCCTTGATTGTCTGCTGACTGTTGATCTTGACCGTGTCTCTCTTGGTGTTCAGACGAACGGTGGGCGGGTCGAGCAAAGTCTTGAAGGTAAGCGTGTCAAAGCCTTGTTCGCCGTCATCGTCGGTTGCCCTAAAGATGCAACGGTGGTTGCTGACTTCGGTGCCCGGAAGTGTTAACTGGAGGGCGATGTCGCTGACCGATGCGGTGGGCGGATCGATGTCCTTCTTATAATCGTAGCTGACCATGCCGTTGCTGCAACCCCATTCAATCTTGTTGATGGTGCCGAACTTGTCGCTTGCAGAAGCCTTCACGGTGACGACGCTGTTAATCTTGTATTCGTTCGTCTTGCTTTCGGTGGTTACATCGATTGTTGGCGGATCGCTAATTACGATAATCTTGGTAGAGGCCGTACCAGATTTGCCGTCTTGGTCTGTGATGGTTGCGGTAATCGTGTAGGTACCTACAGCCTTATAAGCAATGTTTGCTTCCTGAGTGTCGTCTGCGGGGCAGGTGTAACCGGTTGCCATCTTGTCTACGTTGGTGCAGGTCCACTTGACAACCCAGCTTGTGCTTGCCTTGCCAGGATAGGTTTTCACCTTGAATGCGACTGCGTCGTTAAGGCTTACGGTGTCATCGAAAGCGGGTTCCGTAAAGATAATGGTGGGGTTGTCTCCGCGGATACCGAATTTGACCTGAGCTTTAACGTCTGCTCCGTTTTCGGTGTAAGCGACGGTCATCAGGTATTCTTCACCTGCGGTCGCCAAAGTCTTGAGATCTTCATAAGAATAGGTGATTGTAGCCTTGCCGTCTTCATCGACATCGGCCGTTTTCTTGGTGTCATCCAAGTCCCAAGACCATTCGACCTTCTTGGGGGCCGGAATGGCTTCGCTGACTGTTGCGGTAAATACGAGCGATTCGCCTTCGCCAATACGAGCGTTCTTGTCACCATTAACATCGAGGGTAATCTTTGTTGCCTTGATGGTGATGGTCTGTTCCAGTTTCTCGAGGTTGCCGGCGTTATCCTTGGCGGTGTAAATGAACTTGTGGTCTCCATCGAGCAGGTTGTTCAGGCTCAAGGCGCAGTTGTAGATGGCGCCTTCTTCGCCGATGCTGCATGTTAAGGGCTTTGCTTCGCCATCGATGCTTGCTGTGACTGTATCGATGCCGGCACCTAGGTCGCGGGCGTAGACCGTCTGATTAAAGGCGCGTGTTGTCAGGGTGTCGATGTTTTTCACAAGGAGCATGGGCGGTACGGTGTCTTTCAACACGATTTCTTCCAGCTCGATGGTGCTGCCCGATTCAATATAGAGGTCATCGATCGTGCGGCTCTGGTATTCCCTGAGTGAATCAGAAGTAATGGTAGCGGTATAGTTGCCAGCGTCGACCTTGACCGTGTAGTTACCTTGGTTGCCGGTGTGGGCGTCGAAGGACTTGCTACCATTGTTGAATACGACGTGGATGCCGGAGTGGGTCTGTTTGCCTTGGTACTTGACAACGCCTGCAAAGGTTCCCTGAGACGAACTGAGGTCGCCAATGTAGAAGTTCCACGGGCGGCTAGAGCTTTCGCCTTCGTTCTTGATACGTTCGAGTCTAACAATATCATAACCGTCGGTAACGTACATGTCCCAGTAAATACGGCCTGTCAAGGCCTTGCCCGGGTCGCTAATCAGAGTGATTCTGTTCTTTCCGTCCTTGTCAATCGGCTCGAAAATGTTCGAGGTGAAAGCCTTTGCAATCAAGTCTTCGTCAGTGAAAGCCTTTTGGGGCGGCTGACCATTCTTGGAAACCTGCGCGTAAATAAAGTACTGCAAGTCCTGCGGATTATCGTCATCAATGCCTTCGTAGTAGAAGTAGAAACGGTCATTAATGTTGTGACGGGCGCCATCTTGCGGGTAAATAATCTTGAGTTTAGGAATGCGGTTGAAGTGCAGATTCACGCTATCCTTGGTCTCGTTGCCGTCGTCGTCGGTCACGATGACGTAAATCTTTTGGTTGCCGAGGGAATCCATCCGGCTCTTGTCGTTCTTGATGGTCAGGTAGAGCGAATCGTTATCTTCGTACCTCTTGTACTTGACGCTCTTGGCGGAATCTTTCTTGCCGCTAGCATCGAGGTCGACCTTTACATCTACAATCGTGCCAAAGGAGTCGCTTGCGAGGATCGGGAAGGTGATGTCACCGTCGTGCTTGGTCCAGAGGGTATCCTTAGGTACATATAAGACGGGCTTGGTGTCAATCACCTTAATCCATGCCTTGCGGGTGGCCGTACCGGCAGTGTCTGTTGCGTTGTTGCCGTCAATGGCAATGAACTTAGGCTCGTAGAGCCCTGCCTTGGCGTAGGCCCAAGCCTGCAGTTTGGCATTGTCGCCGATAACGGTGGTATCTTTGCCGTTCTTTTTGGTCAGTGTCCACTGGAATCGGTAAATCTTGTCCACGTTGTAGGGGAGTAGACCAATCAGGTAGACCGTATCGTTTACAGTCACGGTCAAGGTGTCCGGAATGGTGTCCGCTTCGTTTACCGGGGTGTCTGCCATGGCGTCGATGAATGATTGTCCATCTTCGACGCGCTTGTCAAACGCAAAAACGCGGGAGTGGTTGTTTTTCAGGTTGACGTTTTCCTTGACGGAAGATTCCCTAGAACATCCGAAAAGGGCTAGTGCAGCGCTAAGGCCGAGGGTGAACATTAGGAAATGGGGTACACGCATAGCACATCCTCAATGAAATACTAAACAATTTTTACACTTTAAATCTATCTTTTTTATTTGAAAAGCGTGAGTGAAAATTTACACTGAAGGAGCAAGTTTATGGAAGAAATCCCTCTTTGGTATAGTTTGGCGGTATTTTTCGTGCTAGGAGCCTGCGTTGGCAGTTTCTACAATGTGATTGTATACCGCATGCCCCGCGGAATTTCGCTGATAAATCCGCCTTCGCACTGTCCTTTGTGCAAAAAGCATATTCCACTATATTATAACTTGCCTATTATAGGTTGGATTATTCTAAGAGGGAAGAGTGCCTGCTGTAAACAGCCCATTAGTATTATATATCCGATTGGGGAAAGCTTGTGCGGCCTTTTGGGGGCTTTGGCCCTTTATGCGGCTACCGGCTTTACCACGAATTTTACAGCTCCGGTGCAGAGTCTCGAAGTGTGGGCCGATGCTCTGGCGCTTTTTTGGCTGTTGCTTGGCATTTACCCGGTGAGTGCCGTTGACTTTAAGTACAAATTAATTCCTGATTCTATTTCGGTGGGCGGTATTGTCGCTGGCCTTATCATTTCTTTTATCCCGGGCGGCTTGACTCCGGTTGAAAGCATTGTGGGTGCTGTTGCGGCAGGTGGCGGTCTTTACCTGCTTGGTTGGGTGGCGACCAAGGTGCTGAATAAGGCCGCTATGGGCTTTGGCGATGTCAAACTCTTGGCAGGCTTTGGTGCGCTCATGGGCGTGACCCGCGCAGTCGAAGTGCTGGTGGTTGCCTCGATTCTCGGTATCTTGATCATGGTGCCGTACGCAAAGATTGCTGAAAAACGCGCTGCAAAAAAGGCTTCGCAAAATAAAAACGCCTCCGCTGAGGAGGCTGAAGACGAAGGTGCTGGTCAGATTCCCTTTGGCCCGTTTCTTGCCGTGGCGGCCCCGTTTATGTACTTGTGGGGCGACGCGCTGAAGGAATTGTACATGAAGTTTGTAATTGGCGAATAATAAGTGCCACACGGATTGGTCGCAGCTAACGCTGCTCAAAAAAAGAAAGCTCGCGATTCCGCGAGCTTTTCGTTTAAATATCTTTCTGCATTTCGTAGAATGCGTATAGCCAGGCCTTGAGACGGTACCAGTTCTTTTCGCCGCTTTGCTTGATGTAATCTCCGAAGGAATAGAACATTACGTCTTGTACCGGGGCGCTACCGGTGTAGATTTCTTCGAGATCGAAGAATTCTGTCGAAAGCTTGATGTCGGTGTCGCGGATGGTTTCTCCGTCGATGGCGATCGTCAAGTGTTTTTTGTGCATGACGAATGAATAGTGGTGGCGTTTGCCGTCGATGACATTTGCCTTGCCGTATTCCATGGAGTCGGTCGAGGCGGTGTCGATTCCGTTATAAATCTTGACGCAGAGCGCGGTGGAATCCTTTTCAGAGCGACGGATTTCAAAGCCTAGGCTGTCGTTGCCCGAATAGAACAGACGGCCGTCTTTTTCGAGGCTATCCAGTTCGAACCAGAAAGAAAGCGCGAAACTGTTGTTGTCGGTAAATACCTTGCGGGTTGTAAGGAGAGAATCGGTTACGGGCTCAGAAACGAATTCGCGAATGCGATCATAGGAACTAGGAGCGTTGCCCCAGTTGATATCTCCTTCGAATGCGGTCAAAGTGGTTGTGGAATCCATCTTTGGAATCACATACCAGGCGTAAAAGGAGTCTTCTGCGAACACTCTGCTGTATCTTGGTCCAAGAAGAATGTTTTTCTGAGCGTCAATAAATTTATCTGTGTAGTAACTGGCGCTTCTTATGTAAGATTTGCTGTTGTACCAGAAATGGATCGGCACTATAAGCGAATCAAGCGAGTATTCACCCAGGGAATCGAACAGGTCTGACTTAGGTAACGTAAGTTCGAGGTCATAGAGGTGCTTGACATTCAAGACATTGTCGACGAACAGGGTGTCGCCGGCGTTCAGGTTCAGCGTGACTCCGACAGCGCGGAAATCTTCGCCGTTGGAAATTTCGATTTGTTTTGCGATGTCACCTTCGTTGAACAGCGGTATGTTATTGAGGGTGATGTAGCCTTGATCTAAGTCTTCTTTAGTGATTTGCTTGCAGGCAAGCGTGCCTGTGATGCAGAGCGTGTCGCCCTGGGCGAAAACGCTGACGGAATCGGAATTTTCCCAGATCTTGTAATCTGTCGAAATCTGTAACGTGGCGGGTTCCTGCACGCTGACATAAACGGTGTCGATATCGTTCCGTTTCAAGACGTCGACGCCGTAGAGAGTGTCTTTTTCGCCGTTTACCCCTGCTGCTGTAGCGACGACGCTATAGGCTCCGTGTACGTCTTCAAATACGGCAAAGTCGCCGTATTTTACGGTGGCGGAATCGAATAGTTCCGTTTTACCGTCTACAATTTTAGTGAGCGCGAAATGGACCGTACCCGATTTCTTGGCGGAAACGTTTATTTCGGAGATTTCTTTTTCAATAGCGAATGCAACCGTGTGGCCCGATTCAGTTTCGGTGAGCACGCCGGCGTGATCCGATTCATGGGAATCGTTCGGTAAAGTACATGCGGTAAAGAGTGTCGCCATAGAGAAGGCGAGCGTTGCAAATTTTGTCGTTTCTCGTCTTGTCATGGTTTACTCCAAATTTGAGAACAGGTGGATGTTCATCTGATAAACGCCATCGGCTTTTTCTTTGTCTTCGCCAATAATACGGCGGGCCTTCGCCTTGAATTCCTGCAGTTCGGCTTCGAGCTTTTTGTACGCTTCACTTGAAATGCTGAAGGTGAGCGTGCTCATTACAGTCGGCTGCTTGGGCGGCGTCATGAGTGCTTGCTTTGAAAGCTCGAAACACTGCAATTGGTATTGCTTGATTAAGTCGGCGTTATTGTAGGGGCCGCTACTAATGCTTTCTTTAGTGGGTTTCCAGAATCCGGCTTCGTTTTTGCGGGCGAGTCCGAGTCTTTCCAGGAGGGCGAGAGAATCCTTAAGCTTTCCAAGCGGAACCTTCGGGAAAATTCGCTTTTGCACGGGCGTCATGTCGTCATCTACGTCCATGGCGTCAAGAATTGCAAAAAGGGCGCTGTTGTACCAGTGACTGTAATATTCGTAGGCGTCTTCGTTTAAAATATGCTGCGGATTCGGATGCTGTTTCAAGAGCTCCTGCATCGCGGCATTTCGAATCGTTTCATTTTTGGCTTGGTCGAGTTCTACCAGGGTTTCGAAATACTTGGCTTCTTTCTTGTCGAGTTCCAGAATTTCGATAAATTTGGCGACCATGCGGGGGGTGACCTTTTTACCTCTGACCACATCGGCGAAGTAGCTACGGCTCTTTTCGAGACCGAGCAAATTGCAGATTTCGGTACGGGTAAAACCGGGTTCCTCTTTGGCACGGGCAACCTGGTATTCTTCCAAAAATTTGCGGAAGTGCGTAAACTGGTATATGTCTAGAAAACGATTCACGACCTTAATATACATAATTTTTGAGAACATTGTCAAAAAATAATTGGCTTTTCTGGGCTTTGTTATGTTTATCACAAAATGGCCAAAAAGTGAAAAATTGGGGCGTTTTAGGCCGTTTTCCTCAAAAAAAGATGATAAAAAAACGTTTTTGCACAGCGCTAACACGTTTTTACTTGCCGAGAACATCCTTTTTATTCCAAAATGGATTATTTTTAAGGAAAAGGATTTTGGGTATGAAAAAGGTGCTATTCATATATATGGTTGCGGCGGTGTGCGCTCTGGTAATTCCGGCAAATGCGCGTCCGGCTGCTCCAGGATTCCAGACAGTTTCCAATAAAGACGGTAGTTCCGTATCAATTCGCCATTTTGGCGATGAACATTATCACTATACCGAAACGTCTGACGGAATGTTGGTGACGGGTAATGGTGACGGTAGCTATGTCTATGTGGGCGAAAATGGTACCGCAAGCAATGTTATCGCTAAAAATCCGGCGGATCGAACCACCGAAGAAAAAACATTCTTGAACGGTTTAAATCAGGAGGCGGTTCATCAAAAGCACCAAGAACTGAATGGTGGCCGATTTCCCGATGAAAACGAATTGAACGAACAGGAATTTAGCCATGCGCCTTTGATGTCTTACAATCAGGATGGCGTGTCTGCCATGATGCTTCGCCGTCCGACTTCTGAAAGGTGGACAAAAGGAGAACGCTGGTTCCCGGTACTTTTGATCGGCACGACCGACAAAGCTGCAGGCGATTCGGCTGCATTCTACAATTTCTTGAATCAGCCGGGTTACAATGTGAACAATAATGTGGGAAGCTTGCGCGACTATTTCTTGTACGTGTCCGACAGCATGTTCTCGCCGCATTTTGATGTGTACCCGATCACGCTCAATAAGGCTTTGACTGCTTATGGAACGGGCGATAACTTTAAAGAAGGCCAATTTACTGCCGATGGCATTAATGAACTTGTCAAGCGCAGTGATTTTAAAGCGAACGCTGGTAAGTATTGCTCGAAAAATTCCGAAGTAGACGGCTTTATCTTTTTGTTCCCGGGTATGGAAGAAGATGCCCTGAAGCAGAGCGAATTATTTTGGGGACACCAGTTCTGGATGCAGTCGAACGGATCTTCGTCGGGGTGGTTCCCTTCGGCGTATAAAGCTGGCGGTTACACATTTGACAAGTATTTGTTCATTGCTCAATATGCCGATGCTTCTAGGAATTCCAAAATCAACAAGATGGGAATTTTCGCTCATGAATTTAGCCACGTGATGGGCCTGAACGACCATTATGGTAAAGATGCGAATAACCGACAGGTGGATGGTCCTGGGATCTATGATATTATGTCGCTTGGCATGTACAATGGAACTAAGTTTAACGAAGGCAACGCGCCTATGGGTTATTCCGCCTATGAAAAAGAAATCATGGGTTGGTTGAAACTCACGGAACTGGAAGCAGACAAGGTCTATTCCCTCAAGAAATTGAGCAAGATGCAGGCTTATTCTGTGACAAACCCGAATCACAATGATGAATACTACATTGTTGAATACCGCCCAGCGGAATCGTACGATTCCTATATAAAGAGCTCTCTTAGCTGGAACCAGCGTGGTAATGGTGTGTATGTGTGGTATATTGATTATGACCAGAAAATTTGCGTGACGAACAATAATGCTAATGGCGATATCAATCACCAACGTGTCGCCATCAAGGCGGTGCAGGCAGCTAAAGGCTACTATGCGGACTTCTCGTTTGTGAACAAGAACGGACAATCTTCGGTGCCGGGCGTTTACAATATTGTGCTCGATGGCGATGAAAGAGCTTGCTTTACAACTTCGCAGGGAATGACGTTAACGGCTTGCCCCGAAGAATCGAGTTCGTCTGTAGCAAGCTCCAGCAGTATTGCAAGCTCTAGCAGTGTGGCTAGAAGTTCCAGTAGCATTGCCAGAAGTTCTAGCAGCGTGAAGTCCAGTTCCAGCGAGGCGAAGTCTTCGTCGAGCAAGAACGTGATTCCGCCGGAATCAAGCTCGTCTTCTGAAGCAATGGGAATTGTCGCGGGCGCTTCTATGCCGCAAGTGCAGTTCTCGTTGGATGGCCATCAGCTCTATGTGTTTGCCGATGTGCCGGGTGTCAAGAGTGTGCGCCTGTTTGATATGCAAGGTCACTTGCTCTACTCGGAAAAGTTCTCCGGCAGTGCAGCGACTCTTGATCTTGCAGGTATGAGCCGCGGCGCCTTCGTGGTTCGCCTGACGGCGGGGAACTTTACTTCGCAGCATATCGCCAAAAGCGGTAATCGTCAGTTGAAAGTGAATCTGCGCTAAGGCTCTTTGTTACAACGAAAACTCCCCGGCGTTCGTCGGGGAGTTTTTTCGAATCAATAAGGAATAATAATTTGGAATAAGCTCTGGTTGGCTACTAGAGTCCAGTGTAGCTGAACGATTTATGGCCGAGTTTTTGGCCACAACTGCTGACAAATACAGCGGTCAACTTACCGACGCGAATACCTGCAAGATTTCCACCTTTTTCGCCAAATTCACGGACGAGATTGCCCTGCAAGTCGAACAAGCGGACTTTGGTGCCCTCGGGTGCGCCTTGTACATGCAAGAAACCGTTTGATACGAACATGTTCATAGACGGAGCGAGGCGTGCCATCTTCAGGGAGGTCTTCGAAGTGTCCTTTTTGGAAGTGTCCGGCTTGGCTTCTTCGTACGGGAGCGAAGGCGTTTCCCAGTCAATCCAGTCGGCATAGTTATCAATCTTGAATCCCTTGCCGTTCGTGGGCTTGACGTGGATATCGGTATTGGCGCTCTTGCCGCGCAGGAACTTGTCGACAAATGCTGTCACGGTGTTGTTCTGGCTACTGGCTGCCTGGCAATGCTCGTGGCCGCCGGTAAAGTCAAAGCCGATGCGGTCCTCGATGCCCATGGACTTCCACACTTCGCTTGCTACCATCATGGACTTGTAGCCCGATTCGTCGCCGAGCCATTCGTAACCGGGGTTTCCGAGCGCAACCACCGCACGCGGGGCAATCATGGCGATGAGTTCGTGGTGATCGTGCGGGAGCTTGTACGGGTCTTGGCTCTTGAGGCTCTGCATGAACCAGCTATAGTTTGTGTTGTCGATTTTTTCGATGTTCGTGCCGCGGCTTGCGAAGTCTGCGGAAGTGCGCCACGAGTTGATGCCGCCGCCACCCGATTCCTGGGCAATGGTGAGCGTCACTCGTTCGTCAAAGGCGCCTGCGAAGAGAGCCATCTTGCCCGCATAGGAACAACCTGTGACTGCAATTTTGCTCATGTCCAGGTGGTACTGGTCGGCAATTTGCGCAAGGCCGTCAATCAGGCGGCTTACGCCCCAAGACCATGCGGAATAATCACCGTTCTGGTTCTTGTTGCCGTAGAACTTGTAGAAACCCACGTTCGTGTCCTTCTGACCGTTCATGGAGTATTTCGCCACCTGGTCGTGGCTGAAAGGCACCTGCACAAAGCCGCTGAACAGGCTCGAGGAAAGCGACCCCGTACCGCTATTCATGCCGATGATAATCGGGTGCGGGCCGTTGCCAGACGGAATGTTGAATTTCGATGTGATCGTCATCGTCTTGCCGCCTTCCTTGACGGTGACCGTGAGGGTGCCGCCGCTGTAAGTGGCGCTCACGTCGGAAGGAATCGGCTTGTCGCCGATTTCGTACTTTTCGATATCGGCCTTGATTTCGTTACGGCGTTTGCTCCAGTCGCCATACTTGGTGACCTTGGATCCGTCGTGGAATTCGAATGGGTTGGGGAGTTTTCTATTGCTCTTAAGTTCGCCCGCCTTGGCGCCAAGATCCTTGCCGCGGTTTTCGGTGTCGAAATTAAGCGGTATTTCTGCAAATACCATAGAACATAAACCAAAAAGAAGCGCCGAGTAGAGGCCCTTTTTCATGTTTCACTCCTTTCGCCAAACAGAAACCCAAACCCATTGTGTTAAACAACCTTAATTATAATGGGTACTTTAAATATATGCTTGTATGGCGCCGATAAAGCGTTCAAATTCTTTTTGCTGTGGACAAATATGTCCACATGTTTCGTGTCGTAGTCCGTAGACAACCTTTTATTCCGTTATTTATGGAATTTTTACCGTTTTTGATATATATTAGGCAAAAAAGGATGTTTTATGGGATTTGGTTTAAAAAAGAAGGGGACGGTGTCGGCGCTCTGCCTAACAGTGTTTGGTGTAATTGGGGCAGGTGCCGAGCCGTTAGCCTTTCCTGAAGCTTTGGGTTTTGGCGCGCAGGTTACGGGTGGCCGTGGCGGCAGCGTTTACCACGTGACGAATCTGAACGATGACGGTGCGGGTTCTTTCCGCGATGCGGTGAGCCAGGGCAACCGCATCGTGGTCTTTGACGTGGGAGGAATCATCAACATCAAGACGGCGGTTTCCATCAAGAGCAACATTACCATCGCAGGGCAGACGGCTCCGGGCGAGGGAATCGCCATTCACGGCGGCAAGCTCAGTACCGGCAAGCAGAGTAATATCATTATCCGCTACCTGCGAATCCGTCCGGGCGAAAATACCGCGTCCGAAAAGGACGATGCGCTCAATCTTTACGATGCGAAGAACGTGATTGTGGACCACTGCTCGGTGGAACTTGCGCCGTGGAACAACTTCGGCGGAAGTTCTGATAATAAGGATTATCGCGTGACGGGCGTAACTGTGCAGAACTCGCTGATTGCAAACCCCATCGGGCAACAGTTCGGGGCGCATATTGAATCGGTGGATGGCACTTGGGCCTGGTATTATAATGCCTTCGTGAATACGCACAATCGAAATCCGCTTGACAAGATTAATGACGTGTTCGTGAACAACATCCTCTACAATTTTGAGGCGGGCTACACGACGCATACGAGCACTCATTTCAATCACGATATTGTGAACAATTACTTTGTCTATGGACCGACCGGCAAAAACGAATGGTTTCAGGTGGATAAGAACCAGAGTATTTACGCGAGCGGCAACATGATTGACAAGGACCGCGACGGAAAACTGAACGGTGGGCCTTCCAGTATTTACTATTACCAGGGCGTGGGCGAGGAACTTGCGAAACCCTGGAGCGAACTTACGACGAGCGGCTCGATGCTCAGTGCGGCTAGCGCTTGGCGCTATGTGACGTCGCAGAGCGGCGTGCTCCCGTACGACGACATTGATTCCCTGATATGGCACCAGGTGGGGACACTTGGGAAAGAAGGAGCCCTGGTGAAAAGCGTTGGCGCCATGGGAATCAAAATCAATAACGGCTGGGGCGAAGTGATGGCAGGGAAGGCCGCGACCGATTCCGACAAGGACGGCATGCCGGATTACTTCGAAGACGCGATGGGTTACGACAAGTCGAAAGACGATGCCATGACCAAGGAAAGCGATGGCTACGTGCGCATCGAGAAGTATATCAACTGGCTGGGCACCATGCATGCGACGGCTGCGGGCGGGAAGTCCCTCGATTTTGACCTGCGCACGATTACGCGCGGGTTCAAGGATGTATCGCCGACCTACAGCGTGTCTGCTGCGGAGAATGGGACCGTGGAACTTGCGGGTGACGGCTATACGGCAAGGTTTGCGCCTAAGGCGAATTTCAGCGGGCTTGCTTCGTTCAAGTACACCGTGAAGGGTGACGACGATACCGAATATACGGGCCGCGTCGAGGTGCTGGTGGAAAAATCGGCTGAAGAGGATTCGTCTACTACGCGCCTCGCCGACAGGTATCGCCTTCGCACCGATGCTGTTACGGTTGGCGTTTTTGACATGAACGGTCATTATATGGGCATGACGACGCGTGGACTTCCGCAAGGCCGCTACATTGTCCGCCAGAAGGTGAATGGCCGAATTTTAAATAAGCCGATTCGAAAAGACTAAATTGATAGAACCAAACAAGGCGTCCCGACGAATGTCGGGGCGTTTTTGTATGAAAAATATGGATAATTATTTCCCGCCGACGGGGAACAGTGCAAATTCCAGTTGGAAAACTTTATCGCTCCCTTCGTCTTCTTCGGCGAGGAGCGCGATTTCTTTACGGAAGGCGTTGATTCGCTCTACAATGCGTTCGTAGCCTTCTTGGCTGATTCCAAGCGTAAGGCCCGAAACATGGCGCGTGCCAGGAGCGTCGCGGTCAATGGAATCTGCAGCGAGCTTTAGGCAATTCTGGTGATAGCCGCGGAGTGCGAGTTTCGAGGTGCGATCGCCGGTGGTAATGGCGCTTTCGGTCAGCACGTACTTGCCCGATTCATCTTTCTTGATGAGTTGACATTCTTCGAGTAGCTTTACGGACTGTTTTGCCTGTTCGACAGTGATGTTCGGACGAACTTGCTTGGCGAGCGCCTCGTAGTTGCCGTCAAAACCGAACATTCCGATAAGGCTGCGAATAGTGAGGTGACGCCAGTCGGAATATACCATGTACTGTGCATGCCCGAGCAGGTGCTGCTTTTCGGCGAATCGTACGACTTTGAGCACGGCCTGCATTTGTTCGAAGGCGACGTTGCGTTCGTCGGTGGTTTCGGCCTGGTTGAACTTGACAAGCGCTACGAAAAATTCAGCTTCATGCTTGCCGAGGCGGAGTCCCGAAGCTACTTTGGGGATACTCTGGCTCGAAAGGTTCTTGCCGCCGTTCATGACGCGGCTGATAAAATCCTTGGCCTTGAAACCGATCTTGTCCGAAAACACGCGAAGCGAAAAGGCGGGGTTCGCCTCTTTCTTTGCGTTGTAGTAATCTTTCAAAAATTCCCGGTAATCCAGGTATTCGAAGATTCTTTTTGTCGGTTTCTTTTCGCCCATGCCTTAAATGTAAGAAAAATGTCTACGTAGAGGGATGTTTGTGCTATTTTCCCGTTGTCTCGAAACAACGCGTTATCATAGGGAATATTTGTTTTCCTTTTTAGCGAAACTATATTTATATTAGTGGTGATGGATACTTTGAAATACTTTTTAGCGGGTTTCGTTGCCCTTTTTGTTGGTTGTTCTTCGGAAAGCCACGTGGCGGGCAATAGTGCCGAAACGGGTTCCCCGGAACTCGCGGGTATCTTGGTGCTTGACAATGGTAAGCCTGCCGCCCGTACGAAAGTTCAGTGTGTGCCCGAGGGTTACGACGTCATGACCGATGCGGAACTTCCTGCCGCTTATTCCACCGAAACCGATAAGGATGGCCATTACCGTCTGGATTCTGTACCTGACGGGACTTACGCTCTCGAAGCATTCCACGAGGAATCGGGCATGCGCCTTTTGGTGCTGGGCGTGAAGGTGACGGAGGACGATTCCGTTGCGGTGAGCGATACACTGCGTGCGCCGGGCATCGTGAAATTTGAGTTGGAAGACTCTTATAATGAACATAAGGTCATTGCCATCGTTAAGGGAACGACTATCCGTAGAGAAACGACCCTTCGCAATTTTCATGAGCTGGAGGTCGATAGCTTGCCGGCTGGCAAACTTGATTTGCTGATTTACTTTGACGATAATTACTGGAGTTCTGTATTGGATGTCGAAGTCGTTCCGGGCGATACGCACACCATCGTGATTCCGAGCGCGATTGAACCCGACGTCGTCATTCCGCACGATTCCGTCTCCTTTACCTGGGTGGCACCGCTATCGCTTCCCGTGGGTGTGGATTCGCTGAATTCTGTTGTCACCGACATTCCGGTGGCGCTCCGCTTGACGAAGGATAACAGCGCTCTTGATTCGCTCGGACATGTTGAATATGGCCGTTGGGAGGCCGTGCGTATCTCGAAGGATGGAAACCGCAGCAAAAAACTCCCGATAAGCGTCCTCTCTTATCCCTATTTAAAAGAGCCGAACATTGAACTCTGGGTTCGCGTGGACTCGTTGAATGTTGGGGACTCCCTGGAAGTGACTTACGACGGCCTGGGAACCCCCGTCTATGCCATGGATGTGTTCCCGACAAACCGCAGCTATAAATTGGTCTGGCACTTTGGCAATCCGATTTCTCCCATGACCGATGATTCCGAGTATGGGTATTTTGACGGAGAAATCCTTGGTGATATCGAGGTAGACGCCATGGTGAGTGGCGTCGTGGGTGGCGGCGTAAAACTCGATACCACAGGTTCGTTCTATGTCAGGTATTCCGCGGAACCTGATACATTGCGCAAGGTGAACTTGAATTACGACGGTAGCGAATATTTCTGTTTTTCGGTGTGGGTAAAGCTCGATAATCTTGACAAGGAACAGATTATTTTCCAGAAAGAAAAGGAATACGATCTTCGCTATGTTCCAGAGAAAGGCTTTGTCGTGGACCTCTGGGTTCCTGACACGAGTGCCGATTCGATAAAATACGCTTGGGCGTCGGGAATGTCAGATATCAAGGCGGGCGAGTGGGTGTATGTCGCCTTTAGCCGCCATACGATATCGCAGTCCAATTTCTACGTGAACGACCGCAAGATTGAAACGGAGCCGGAACAAATCGCCTGGACGGGCGTCCGTGAACTGGCCGACTTCAAAGTGGGCGGCTTTACCGGCATGATTGACGAACTCATGCTTGGGAGCTGTTACCGCGATGACGCCTGGACGCGGCTCACTTACCTGAACCAGCGCCCTGAAAATTACTGGCCAGTCGTTACGGCTAAATAATTGCAGCAAAGTCCGTTGTCCTTAGACAACACGTAAACAAAGTTTTCGACACTCCTTAGCTTGCTAGGGAGTATTTTTTATGTCAGCATAAAAGTTGGAGTGTGTTATGCGAAAAAGTTGTTTGGGATTGATTCCGGGCGCCGTTTTGTCGGCTGCCCTAGGTGTTCACACATACGCGGCGTCGGGTGATGCTTACACATGGCCCGGTTACCGCAGCGACCTGGATTACGACACAAAGTCTAATCTAGGCGACATTCAGCCGCCGACCAAGTTCAATAACAATTGTTCGGGCGTTACCGGAAAGAAGGCCGGTAAATGGTGGGCG